>Ga0272442_10004503_pt1 | contig 19079 bp, 20 predicted proteins | sample SSMForm2O_FD_200262 | JGI IMG/M metagenome (GOLD analysis project Ga0272442, IMG submission 200262) | Marine sediment archaeal communities from Little Sippewissett salt marsh, Falmouth, MA, United States - SSM-Form-2O | ecosystem: Environmental > Aquatic > Marine > Wetlands > Sediment ... | reverse complement strand
CGGATTGCCGCGTCCGACGATCTTGACACTGCCGATATCCATGGCGTGCAGGTCTAAAAGGGCACACGCCCCGCAGGGATGATCGTCGACATGCACCCTTTCCCAGAGCTTCTGACGACGCACCTGGCAGGAGTCCGGCGGCAAAGCCTGCGGCGCTTCAGGTTCCTGCATGCGGAAAGCGCTCACCCGGAAGGGCAGCATGCAGGCATTACGGTACATGGGAGGTATCTCGCGGCCTGCGAGTCCGTGCTGAAACGTGCAGAAGCCGTCGACGTTGATGCAGCGGGAATTCAGTATGAAAACCGTCAGACCGATCCCGTGCGCGTGCGCGCTCAGGCTGCGCAGTTCTTCGACCGACAGGTGGCGCGGCAGCGTGATATTGACAACGCCGAGCCCCCTGAAAAACCCGATGCTCCTGCGATTGAACACCGTGGTGCCGGTACTGCAGTGCAGCGGCACACGGCAGCCTCGCGCCTGCAGCGCTGCAATCAGGCCGAAATCGCTAACGATAAACGCGTCAACCCCGGCCCCGATCGCTTCGTCGATATACTGCCACAGAAGGTCATACTGGGCAGCGCTGTAGTAGTGCTCGTTCAAGGTGAAATACACCGGGGCGCCCCGGTCGTGCGCGCGTTGCACAGCTTCGGACAGGTCGGCAAACGTACGAAAATGTCCCTTGCCTGCAGGCCGGCGGTTCATGGAGATAACCGGATAGCGCTCATGCCAGCGCTCATCAAGAAGCCCGCAATAAAACTCGCCGGCCCCGGCATCCACAAGCTGGTCGACTTCTGCGGCGCTGTCAAGTGGGGAAAGGATCTTCATCGAAACCGTAATCTCCTGGATCCGGCACGTAGAGCTGCCGTTACACCGGAATCTCGGGCTGCACGACGATGCGGTCAAACCTGCTGCCCGCCAGATTGTCAGGCAGCCGCCCGTTAACGTAGAACATGACGTTGCCGCGGCGCAACAGCGGCACGCACATCACCGGATTATCAAGTTGAAAAACATACTCCCGGCACTGGCGCTCACAGGGACCGACGCCGACATAATCAACGCACGCGGGATCATCACAGCCTGCGGCCAGGCAGAACCGGGTCGTGGAAACGAAAACATAGGGAACGTAGAGCGACTTTTTGATCACGGGATCGGTCCGGTCAAGCCGGACACCCTGCAGCTGATTGTCGAATTCTACCCGGGATACTGACCGCTGCTTCAGGAAATCGCATGCAGGGGCAGCGCTCAGCACGCAGGACTCGAAATAATCACGACACTCGGGCGGGAGTTTATCAATAATATTCATGATCCGGGGACCACGCTTGGTTTTATTGAGCAAACGCCCCATGACGGGCACGACGTCCGGGTACTCAGCCCGCAGCAAATCCAGCACGCCCCAATCATTAAAAACAGCCTCCAGCTGCATACCGGCAGAACACACAGCACCAAACAGGCGATCAAGGCGATCAAGACCCTCGTCGGTAACATAGGGGGTCATCAGGGTCAGGCCAAGGCCGCGTTCGTGCGCAAAGGCTGCTACCCGAAGCGCCTCATCGACCGCAGGTATCAGGCGTTCGCAAAACTCCGCACCAAAATACAGCCGGCTAAAGTCATCACGCAGATAGTCAAGCTGCTGCGACCTGGTAATGTAGAGCGCCTGTTCCATGAGATCTATGCCGTCCGCTCCTCTGATCGCTGCCACAGTCACCGTATATGCTTAAGTGCGTCCTCGGAGTGAAATGAGCTGCGCACGAACGGTGCCGAGGCCACATAGCTGAAGCCGAGCTCGAGGGCGGTGTCACGGTAGAGATCAAATTGTTCGGGGGTAATAAACTCCCTGACCGGCAGATTGTCCGGGGACGGACGCAGGTACTGCCCGATGGTCAGAAAATCACAGGCAACGCCGCGCAGGTCGCGCATTACCGCCGTCACCTGATCGGGCGTTTCACCAAGGCCCACCATCAGCCCGCTCTTGGTCAACTGCGCAGCATCGATCCGCTTGGCCATCTCGAGAACGCTGAGCGATGTTTCATAGTCGGCCTGCTGCCGGCAGGTACTGTACAAAGCCGGCACGGTCTCAACATTATGAGCAAAAATACTGGGTTTTTCAGCGAGCACCACGGCGATATTGTCACGGCTGCCCCGCAGGTCACTTACAAGCACGTCGGTAGTCGCATCCGGCAGATGGTGCCTGATCTCTGCCAGTGTCAGGGCAAACTGGGCGGCGCCTCCGTCTTCAAGGTCATCACGGGTCACGCAGGTAAGCACCACATGCTTCAGCCCAAGGTCGCGTGCTGCCAGTGCCACGTTGCGCGGCTCATCGGGGTCAGGATGCAGTGGACGGCCGTGTTTCACGCTGCAGAAAGCGCAATTGCGCGTACAGACATCGCCCAGCAACATGAATGTCGCTGTGCCGCAGGCGAAACATTCGCCCATGTTCGGACATGTCGCGCCCTCGCACACAGTATGCAGGTGATAGCGATCGGTAAGCGCCTTCATCTTTTCAAGTACTGACCAGTCAACGCCCTTTACCCTGATCCAGTCCGGTTTCCTGGTTTCTACCACGGCAGGTCCTCCGGCGCGATGCGCTGCATCGCGCGATTGAATATTGTACCGTAATGCCGGCTGAGCTTTTCCTTGACATCGGCAATGTCAACCTCGCATCCTGCAAGCTTCTGCAGGCTGGTAACGCCACGATCGCGCAGGCCGCAGGCTATAATCAATTGATAATGCGACATATCGGGATGGATATTGAAACCGAATCCGTGCATGGTAATCCAGCCGCTCTTGACCGCAATACCGATCGCGGCTACCTTTTCCATCCCGACCCACACGCCCGGATTGATTGAATCGCGGCCTGATGCGATGCCGAAATCCGCGATCGTATCAATCAGGACCTGCTCGATATTGCGGATGTAGCGATGCAGATCGCGTCCCTGTTGCTTTAAGTCCATAATGCTGTATCCGGTGATCTGACCGGGACCATGATAGGTAACATCACCGCCCCTGTCTGTCTTGCAGACCCGGATACCTTTCTCGGCCAGCACATCCCGGGGGGCAATGATATTTTGCAGCGTCACATCGCGATTGGCGGTAAATACCGGATTATGTTCCAGCATAATAAACGTATCGGGGATCTCGTCACGGCCGCGGGCCGCAACACATCTGCGCTGCAGTTCAAATGCCTCTTCATAGCCCATGCGCCCCATATCAAGCACCCAGGCTTTTTCTCCTTCCCTCATGACCGTTCCCACCGCGCGCATGCGTAAAAATTAATATGTATACCACAGCGTAGGGGTTTTGTCCAAAACAGCCCGCGGCCGGTATATACGCCTGGCGCATTGCAGTTGCAAGCCGGCATCGGACAGCAGACATATGCTAGACGGGGATGAACAAAAAAAGCAGCGGCACGACAACGACAAGGCACACCACCGTATTGACGACAAACATGGCAGATGCCAGGCGCTCATCAAGATCGAACAGCAGCGAGGTAATGACGGAATAAATGGCGGTACTCATGCAGGCCTGGATCATTATAACCGACTGCATACATGTGTCCACGGCGCTAAGGCGCAGCAGTGCCCACACGCTGCCCGGTACAAGGATGAACTTGATCAGGCACAGGCACACATGCGGCCGAAAAGAACGGAATATATCGACACCGCGAAACGTAATGCCGAGGGTAAAATAATACAGTCCGATCGAAATGAACATAAGCGGGGTAAGCGGCACGGCTATCAAAGGCCGCGGCACATCAAGCAGCCCCAGGGCAATGGCGGCGAACAGTGCGGCTAACGGCACGTTCTGCGGAGCCAGCACAAAGTCGCGCCAGCGGGTGCGTCCTGGTCCATTGCGGCTTCCGGCCAGCCGTGCTGCCGGAAAAATAAAACCGAACACATAGGGCATAAAATACAGCACCAGAAAAATCGCATAGCCGAGACCGATTTCGCCAAGCAGCATGTAGCACAGAAAGCCGCCGAGGGTGAAACCGTGGTTGGACAATGTGCCGCTGATCAGGAATGTCTGCCGGCTGCGTCCCGTGAGGCCTGTCAGGGGCAGCAGCAAAGCGCCGAGACCAAGACCGAGCAGGGCAAGAAAAAAACCGGCGCACGGCAGCAGCAGTACACCGACGTGCACCTTGAGATCCCAGACGCACCACAAAACGATCAGCGGTTCAAGGCCGGCAATGTTCAGGCGCACAAGACTACGCGTAGTACGCTGGGGATCGCGAAACCGGCGGCGAAGCAGCAGCCCGGCACCAAACGGCACAATCACCGCCAGCTGAATGCTGCAGAAAAGAAGCAGTGGTGAGGCGCTGTTCATAAAATCCGTCACGATATCATGTACAGTAAATGCCGCGCAGACACACTGCCGCAAACCGCCCGGAAGCAGCAGGATGAATGGCGCACACGACTACGTGCAATGAAGCGTACTGCAACGAACGCTTTATGCCCGCAGCCTGGCTGCGACCGCCTCAGCGCTGATCAAGCAAAAAACGGTAAAACTCCTTTACAGCCGGCGGCAGGGAACGTTTTTTATGGCGGGCGATGAAGAAGCAGCGTTTAATCTCAAGGCCATTCACCGGAAGCGTGCAGAGCAGATGTGCGGCGATCTCATCCGACACCGAGCGCCGTGAAACGAACGCGGCGCCCAAACCCGCTTTCACCGCCTGCTTGACCGCTGAATTGCTGCCCAGTTCGGCTATGATCTGCAACTGGTCCGCCTGTATGCCGGACCTGCGCAGCCCCTGCGCGACCATCAGCCGGGTGCCGGATCCGCTTTCACGTATGACAAAGGGTACGCCGGCAAGTTCGCCGGCTTCGACACTGCTGCGATCAGCCCACGGGTGACGCGGAGAGACGACCAGGCAGAGCTCATCCTCGAGAAAGCGGGTGCACTGCAGCTGCTGATGCGTGACACGGGCGCCGATCACGCCGAAATCAATCTCGTAGTTCAATATCCTGTCGACAATCCCGCTGGTGTCGTTCAAATGAACCGTGACCGATATCTCGGGAAATTTTTTTTTAAACAGGCTGAGAATTTCCGGGAGTATGTATTCGCCGGGAATATTACTCGCGCCGGTCACGATCGTGCCGGTCTTTTTGCCCTTAAAAAACGCAACGGCATGCTCGGCGTCATCAGCCATGCGCAGCAGGCGCTGCGCGTATCCATAGAGAATTCTCCCGGCACGCGTGGGTCTGACCTCCTTGCCGAGACGATCAAACAACGGAACCCCGAGATAATTTTCGAGAATACTAATATGCTGGCTGACCGTTGGCTGCGTAAGATACAGATGACGGGCGGCATTCGAAAAACTTTTCATTTCGAATATCTTGATAAATATATTCAGCCGGTGCAGATCAAGCATATTGATAATTTCAATATTGTTAATAGATTAATACATCAATATCCTATCTGTTAAACACGTTCGAATCAACATAAAAAACATGCTGCGAAATAAAGTTCTCAAAACACTCCCGACGTGATCCCGGCGATTTTTATCATTTGAAAAACCTTGTGCCTGTGATACGATTGTGACATGCAACAAACGGGCGCGTAACAGTACACATGCCCCCGCAAACGGGCGGGTGCGAAAAGCCATTGTGGCACTATCCAAAAGAAACGCCGATGACGTCGATGCCGCAACCGGAAGACACCCGGAACATGCACGCATACCGCGGCCTCGGGCTTGATCCCGGATTGGCCGCCACCGGATTCGCCGTCATCGGCTGCCTGCAGCACGGCGGCAACCTGTGCGACTGGGGCGCGATCACTACCCGACCAGGCACCGCGTCCGAGAAACGCCTGCAGGACATCTACCGGAACGTACACGAGCTGATAGACCAGTGGCGGCCTGATGTCATCGCGATTGAGGATGTCTACGTGCTGAAGACCTACCCGCGGGCCGCCATACAACTGGGAGAGGTCAAGGGTGTCATCGCCCTTGCCGCGGCCGAAACAAAAGTCGAATTCACGCAGGTAAAACCGGCCGAAATAAAACGCGCCCTGACCGGCAACGGCCGTGCCCCCAAGCAGCAGGTACATGATGCGGTACAGAGGAGTCTCGGGCTCCGCCATGCCGTTAACCCCGACCACGCATCTGATGCCGCTGCCGTTGCGATGGTCGCGCTATCGCGAACCGGACGCTACAGCTGGTGAGCCGCCCATGATCCGCTACCTGACCGGGCCCGTAATCAAGGCCGAAGAAAACAAAATCGTCGTTCTTGCGGGCGGCGTCGGCTACGAGGTGCTCCTGCCCGAGATAGTTCGCCAGGAACTCATGCAATGCAAACGCCCGGAGGATCCGGTCAAACTCTTTATTTCATACCACCAGACCGCGCAGCAACCGCGGCCCGTGCTGATCGGATTTTTGACCGAGCTCCAGCTTGAATTTTTCGAGGCCCTGATAAAGGTCAAAGATATCGGCCCTGCCATGGCATGCCGCGCACTGACCGTGCCGATCCCCCTGATTGCCCGTGCGATCGAGGACCGCGATGCCGCACGCATCCGGCAGCTCAAGGGCATCGGTGCCCGCAAGGCCGACATGATCATATCGGAACTGCAGGGCAGAGTCGGCAAGTTCGCCCTGATGCGCAGCGCCGACATGCCGCCCCGGGCGGCACCTTCTGCAGATCTCGTAAAGCAGGTAACCGAGGTGCTGGTACGCCAGCTGGGCCACCAGAAAACCGAGGCCCGCAAACTGGTGCAGGAGGCACTCGAACGACGACCGGAAGCTGCAACGCCGGAAGAACTATTTGAAGAAGTCTACAGGGGGACCAGGACGCATGCCGATTGAACGCACCCGCCCGGCGCAGCATACCGATGCCTGCGCGGCCGAATCCGACGACGCACAGACTGGCGCTCTTGACCTGCGGCCCAAAAACTTCACGGAATATATCGGCCAGAGGCAGGTCGTCGAGACCCTTGAGATAGCGGTAACCGCGGCGCGTCAGCGCGAGGACGTACTCGACCATGTGCTGCTGCACGGTCCGCCGGGACTGGGCAAGACAACGCTCGCCCATATCATTTCCGCCGAGCTTGATGTGCCCCTGGTCCACACCTCCGGACCCGCCCTCGAAAAAGGCGGCGACCTTATCAGCATACTGACGCATCTCAAGCGCGGCGACGTGCTGTTTATCGACGAAATCCACCGCCTGCCAAAGGTCGTTGAAGAATTCCTTTACAGCGCGATGGAAGACTTCGCCGTCGACATCATCTTCGACAAAGGCATGAATGCACGAAGCTACCGGGCCAAGCTCGAACCGTTCACCCTTGTCGGCGCCACGACCCGGGCCGGGCTGCTCAGCGCGCCGTTGCGCGACCGTTTCGGGCTGCAGCGTTCCCTTGATTTTTACACCGAACAGGAACTTCAGCAGGTCATCGTACGCTCGGCAGGCATCATGGACGTAGCGATCGATCGGGCTGCAGCCGCCGAGATTGCCCGCCGCTCCCGTGGAACGCCCCGCATAGCGAACCAGCTGCTGCGCCGCGTTCGCGATTTCGCCCAGGTTCGTGCCGACGGCTGCATAACAGCTCCGTTAAGCTGCGACGCGCTCGCCCTTGAAGGCATCGATTCTCTGGGCCTGACCCCTCTTGACGTTCGCTTTCTCGACGTCATCATCGAGTTTTACAAAGGCGGGCCGGTCGGGCTCGAGGCCATCGCGGCAACCATGCAGGAAGAAACCGACACACTGATTGACATGGTCGAGCCGTTCCTGCTCAAGGCCGGCTTGCTGCTCAGAACCTCGTCGGGCCGCAAAGCGACCGAGCTGGCCTTTCGCCACCTTGGCAAACGTGTTTTCAAGTCGAAATCGCGCCAAATGGACATAGGTCCGGAATAGCAGCAACCTCCCAACCCCTGCAGTGGAAGGTACATATACCGTGATAGCAAACGAGCGTCCCACAATACTGGTCGTTGACGACGACCACATGCTGCTCCGGATGATACGACTTATCCTCGAGCAGACCGGTTATGCGGTCGAAACGGTCGACAACGGCGAGGACGGCCTGCGCAAAGCCGGCGAAAACCCGCCCGACCTCATCATCCTCGACATCATGCTGCCGCACATGAACGGCCTGGAGGTGTGCAAACGACTTAAGGAAAACCCCGACACCAGCCTGGTACCGGTCATTCTGCTCACCTCGGATGACTTCATCGACAACAAGGTTGCAGGCTTTGAACTCGGCGCGCATGACTACATCACCAAGCCTTTCAACGCGCAGGAGTTCATCGCGCGTGTAAAAAGCCACGTCGAGGAATCGATCTCCATGCAAAAACATGGCGAGCAGGAAAAACTCAAAGCCCTGGAAACAATGCTCGACCAGGTCGCCCATGAACTGCGCAACCCTTTGGTGGCCATCGGCGGCTTTGCCCGCCGCATCCGCGACCGTGTCACCGATGACGACCAGCTCAGCACCTATGCCAGCAACATATATCATGAAGTACAACGCCTCGAACGGACCCTGCAGGAGATCATCGAACTCAAGGGCATCATACTCGGCAAGGTGACATCCTTTGAACCGCTCGCGTTTATCGCCGCCGTTCTGGGTCCGTTCTCCGAAACCCTGCACGCCGCGAACATACGGCTTGAAACCCGCCTGCAGCCCGGCCGCACCAGCATCAGGGGCGACAAAAAAAACCTTGCCCTTGCGCTCGGCAACCTCATCACCAACGCGATCGAGGCCATGGAAAAAACGGGCGGCACCCTGACCGTCACGTTTGAGCAGGACACCAGTTACTGCCGCATCGGTGTCGAGGACACCGGCCGCGGCATTAAGCACAGCGAAATCGAGCTGGTCTTCCGCCCCTTTTATACCTCGAAAACATCAGGCTCGGGCATGGGATTGTATGCGGTTCATCATATTGTCGAAATGCACAATGGAACGGTCGACATCACAAGCACCCAGGGTCAAGGAACCCGGGTCGAGATAACACTGCCCAACGACTGCCGCGCCTGCGATGCAAAAAAACCTGCCCCGTAAAAACAAGCTGACCGCTGAAACATCTCCGTATCTTGCCCAGCATGCCGGCAACCCGGTCGCCTGGCAGCCCTGGAGCGATGCTGCCTTTGAAACGGCCCGGCGCTGCGACGTGCCCGTATTCCTCTCAATCGGCTACTCGACGTGCCACTGGTGCCATGTCATGGCGCACGAGTCCTTCGAAGATGAAGAAATAGCCCGCCTGCTCAACGGGAATTTCGTCTGCATCAAAGTCGACCGCGAAGAACGCCCGGATATCGACAGCGTCTACATGCGTTTCTGCCAGGCCCTGACCGGCAGCGGGGGCTGGCCCCTGACAATTGTCATGACGCCCGACAAGCAGCCGTTCTTCGCGGCCACCTACATCCCGCCCCGCACGCGCAACGGGAAAACAGGCATGCGCGAGCTTCTCCCCCGTATAACGTCGGCATGGCAGGCGCGAAAACACGAAATAATCTCGGGTGCACGGGACATCATGGAAGAACTACGCAGATCACAGCACCGGCCAATGCACACAGAACCCTGCGCGGACCTGAATGAGCAGGCATTCAGCGTTCTGCAAAACGCCTTTGACAAAGAAAACGGAGGTTTCGGGCATGCGCCCAAATTTCCCTCACCGCACACGCTCCTGTTCCTGCTGCGCTACTGGAAACGCACCGGAATGCAGCCGGCGCTCGACATGACGACAGCCACCCTGAAAGCTTTGCAGCGCGGCGGCATCCATGACCATGTCGGGTTCGGATTCCACCGCTACTCGACCGATCCGTTCTGGTTTTTGCCGCACTTCGAAAAAATGCTCTATGACCAGGCCATGCTGCTGTGGGCCTATACCGAAGCCTTTCAGGCGACAGGACTGGAGGAATGCTCCCGGACCGCCTGCGATATCGCGGCGTTCGTGCTGAACGATCTCAGATCGCCCGAGGGCGGATTTTACTGCGCGCTCGACGCCGACAGCCAGGGCGGCGAAGGTGCCTTTTATCAATGGACATTCGACGAACTGCAGATCCTGCTCGCACCCGACGAACTGCGGCTGGCGGAAAAACTCTGCGGAGCACGCCGGCAGGGCAATGCCCGCGACGAGGCGACCGGCGTCCCGACAGGCAAAAATATACTGTATCTCGCGCAAAGCCCGAAGCGCTATGCACACCAGCACGGCCTTGAACTGCAGGAAGTCGCCGCATGCTTTGAGCGTATGCGTTGCAAGCTCCAGGAGGCCCGCTCCCGACGCAAGCCACCTGCACGCGACGAAAAAATCCTGGCCGACTGGAACGCCCTCATGATCGGCTCTCTCGCACGTGCAGGCAGGGCACTGGCCGAGCAGTCGTTTATCGATGCGGCCGCTGCCGCGGCCGACTACATTCTCAGCCGCCTCTATGCTCCGGAACAGGGCCTGCTGCACTGCCGAAGCGGAAACGCTGCCGTCACTGCCCAGAGCGCCGATTACAGCTTCACGATCTGGGCTCTTATGGAACTCTACCAGGCCGTGTTCGATGAAGCGTACCTCCTTCGGGCCATCTCACTGCAGCGCGAACTCGATGAACGCTATAGCGACGAACGCACGGGAGCCTTTTTTACCACACCGGCAGACGCCGCTGACCTGCCGCTGCGACCGCTTGACGTTTATGACAGCGCGCTTCCCTCGGCCAATTCGCTGGCCGTGCTGAACCTCCAACGACTGGCCGACATCACCGGACGCGTAGCATACACCCGGCGGGCCCGCCGCATCTGCGACGCCTTTGCAGACCGGCTGCAGCGTATGCCCGAGGCGTACTGCATGCTGATGTGCGCGCTTGAATACGAACGCAGCGAACGCTCCACGATCACCATCGCGGGCACGCCCGGCGCAGCAGACACGCAGGCATTGATCGCGGCCGTGAACCGGCTCTACCTGCCTGACGCCTTCGTTTTGCTGCATGATCGAAACGGCCCCGCAAACGGGCTGGCAGAGCACATGCCGGGCGCAATGCTCAAGCCCCCCCTCGGCAACCGCGCCACGGCATACCTCTGCCGTGCGGGAACCTGCCAGGCACCCGTCACCAGCGCAGCAAAGCTGGAACGGCTTCTGCGTTCCTGAACGCCGCAGCGCGGCACTTCCTATCTGTTCGCGATTGAGTCCATAACGAAGTGGCGAAGTTTCTCAAGCATCTCCGGGGTTACATACGGGGAAAGTTCCGAATTCTCGATCTCATAGGAAACAAAAATCAGCTGTTTGCTGTCGTCCATGGTTGAAAGATAATCCCGGACAAGATCCAGCGTCATGCGCTCATACAGCGCCTGTTCAAAACGGCCCGCATCAAGCAGGCTTTTCATTTTCGCGATCACCGCAATAATTTTGTTCAACGACAGGCCGTGCTCGTCCGAACCGGCGGCCGCGGCAAGGGCCTGCGCTGTTTCCGGCTCCAGGGCCTGCTGCGGCACAGGCGCGCCGCAATACATGCATATGAGGCTTGTATCGGAAATATCATGACTGCATTTCGGGCACTGCATATTCTGGAATCCTCCCCGGTATGATTAAAACGATACTTTCTCGGACCGCAGGACAGGCTTTCCGGACACGATGCTTCAGGCGCCCTTCTTATTACACATCGTAGCTGTCCGGTTCTTCATTAGCACTTTTCTTTATAGTACAGCCATAGACAGGCGGCAGTATTATTTTTGTCATGCCGGCGAAAGCCGGCATCCAGAATTTTGAAAAACATAATGACTGGACCCCGGTTTTCACCGGGGTGACGGTAAAAGAACGAACCGGCTACAAAAGATTGCAAAACACCCTAAAAAAAATAGCCCGGCCGATTATTCCCGTACACGCGGATTGACCAAGTAGCACATCCTATTCGTCCTTTTTCCAGATCACGTTGCGCATGCCCTGACGGTAACACAAGCGCCGTATCTTATAGGGTTCGATCGTGATCACATGAAAATTGTAGGACGAAGCCGCATCCCCGAGCCCCTGTTCCTCGAGCTGCTTCATATAGCGCGAATACTTCCGGATCTGCCTGAAACGCTCAAGATCGGTGTTCTTTCTGAAGCAGGTCGCCCTGCCCCAAACCTGCATGCCGGAAGCGCCGAAAAAATCGGTTCCGGGATCATACGGGTCGGCAATACTGTAGGACACAAGATCATTTGCCTTCAAATTGGCTATCTTGCCGCCCCCCTCGGAGAACACGTGTACGGTAAGACCGTTGTTAAAGTATTCAAGCGGCGTGCAGCGCGGCTCGTTGTTCTTGCAGGTGGCAAGGTGCAGGACGTTGTGGGTGCTGATATAGGCGACCGCCATGGCGAAAAACTCCTCCTCGGTCATGGCCGTGCGCATGGTCAGACCCGCAAGCGCGAATGCGGCCAGCTCCTTTTCATTAGGCTGCGGTACGATAACTTTTCCCATGCTGCACGCACTCCTTTCTCAACGGACATGCCATTTCGGAAAACCCGCCCGCTTCATGTATGATGCTGCCGGTTGCGGCTCTGGACACCCCATGATCAGCGGCAGCGAAGCTTGACAAAACACTACACGTCAATTATATGATGTACGCATCCGTTGCGCAACCTAATGTTGAATACTGCCCATTTAAGGCCGGCCGACATGAACCCACCCCTGTATGCCGATGCATTCAGCGCCGACCACCTGCCGCATCTTGAAACGTGGCTGGCCGACCCGGCCGTACACCGCAACCTCTACGCTCTCTTCCGGCCAATGAGTGCTGAGGAACTCGAGCACTGGCTCGCTCGCGAGCGCGAAGACGACGCGCGCATGTTCTTCTACCGCACCGATCCGGAAACCTGCTCCGGCACCGCTGTCGGCATGGGACTTGTGCACTACATCCACCAGAAGCACGGAAGCGGCGAACTCTCCATCATCGTAAATCCGGCCCGCGCGGGACAGGGCTTCGGACGACGCATCATGGCCCACCTCATGGAATGCGCGTTTAGGCAGCATGGCCTGCACAAGATATATTTCCACTGCGCCGCCCCTAACACCCGCATGATCGACATCGCCAGGCGCGCGGGGTTTGTACAGGAAGGCCTCTTTCGCGAGGCGATATACCTTGACGGAAAGTGGTTCAACACGTACCGCTTCGGCATGCTTGTGAGCGAATACGAAACGTTTCTGCAACAAAACCTCGCCGGCCACAACGTCATCAGCTAAACGTTTTCCATTTGCTCATTTAAACTAATTAGTATAGTATGAGCTGTAACTGTCCAAATTTTGGCCAAAAACCGCATCAGGGCCTATCGCGCATGCGGTTCACAATCGGGATCGAAATCGCTATAGACATCGAAACGATTTTTGCTCATACAACAGTAGGGTGCGCCGTGCGCACCGTAAAAAAAATGTTTTCGTACCCTTTCTTTGCGCGCCCAAAGAAAGGGTACCCCCAAGAAAGGGCGCCCCTGGCGTTTCGCGTCCGCCTGCGGCGGATACCCTCGCCGGGCGCATTCTCTAGATGTCGTTATGAACTCGCACATTCGGGCCCTCAGACACCATAACGACCGTATCCTTGATAATGCACCCGTCTCGGCTGCGAAACGATGGGGTTGAAAACCCAAGGGCAAAATTCAAAGTCTGGATTCCGGGTCGCGCTACGCTTGCCCGGAATGACAAAGGCCTGTCATGCCGGCCCCGATCCGGCATCCGGAAATTAGAATGTGGGGTGCGCTGTGCGCACCCTCCTTCCGAACCCCGGCTGGAATTTATCCCGCCTCACGGGCCGCAGTGAAGGATAGAAACCATTATGGATACGCCAAATAACACGCACCTGACCTCGGTCGGCTACATTTTGTGGGTTTTCGGCTTCACGGGCTCGCACCGCTTCTACTACGGCAGGCCGATCACCGGGACCATCTGGTTCTTCACGTTCGGACTGCTGCTCATCGGCTGGATCGTCGACCTGTTTCTCATACCGGCCATGGAACGTAGGGCCGACAGCATGTACAAAAGCGGCAGACTCGACTACACGGTAGCGTGGATATTGCTCACATTTCTCGGTATATTCGGCATACACCGCTTGTACATGGGCAAGTGGGTCACGGGAATTATATACCTGCTTACGGGCGCCATCTTCGGCATCGGATACCTCTATGACCTGTGGACCCTGAACGAACAGATATCACAGATCAATAACCGGGCATGATAAGCATATTTCGTATTGTCGCATCACGATTCTCAGCGGCCTTTATCGGACCGGCGCATAAAATGCCGCAGGCGGAACTCGACATATGTATCGAGTCAATCAAATCTCATCCGGACCATCTCGATACCGCCTCCGTGATAAATGCGTACAAAATGCGCGGGCTCAATGTCGTGCCCGACCCCTTCAGCGCGTCAATACCGGCCGCGATCGAGGATGCCTTGACGAAACAGAGACCTCTGTCGCTCATCCGGATCGGGGACGGTGAGGCAAACCTGCTCACCTGGGGCGCATATCCCGGCACAAAAAATCTTGACCGGCATGTGGTCGAATCGATAATGAGCATGCAGCCGGATTCATACAGAATTCACGAATCCCGGATAATCGATCTGCAGAATATACTGCTAAACGCGATCTCCCGGGCGGACATTGTAGGCGTGCTTGGTCTCTGGCGCAGCGAACACACGACGGGGAAAAAACTCTGCAAACTTTTCAGACAAGACCCCAGGGGCATAAGCGGCCACTGGCGGGGAATAGATTACATGCTGCGGCTGGCGCGCGAGAACCGCCTGAACAGAAAAACGATCGCTTCAGCCCATGCATATTTCTCCGTAGTTGAACATCTGGGATCGATCCTGCCGCATGCCAGAAAACTGTTTGTCATCACCAGCAAACACGCCATTGTTAAAAAATTGTCGGAAAAATATCCCGGACTGGATATTGAGTGCATCGAGGTCGGCAAGACCCGAACATATTACCGGCAATTGCCGGACCAGCCCGTTTTTCTTCAGGAAGTCTACGCCGCCCTGCCCCGCGATATGCGCGGATGCCTGTGCCTGGTCGGGGCGGGACCGTGGGCTGAACCATACTGCACCTGGGTAAAACAACGCGGCGGTGTCGGCGTCGATATCGGCAGCGGATTCGACCTGCTGGACGGCATGATTACCCGTCCGGTGCATAAGCGTATAGACAAAAAAAAATTGGCAGGATATAAACTGTAGAAAAACGCCGGCGATCAGTCCGGCACGCTTGACAAGCCCGGCATCCATGTGGTCTTCTTAGCTCTCCACAGCACTGCAAAAAGGTCGATACGCTCAACCGGGCCTGCCGGGCCAGGAGGCCCCCTAACTACCCCCAAAGGAGGCTGCTGATGAAAACGAAACCATGCGCAACGATCGCAACGGCCATTGCATGCGCCCTGTTGGTATGCATGCCCACGGGGTGTGGAAATTCCGGCGGCAACAAACTGTCTCTGGAGGATGTGCCGCGCTATCCGAACGCCACGGAAGGCACCTCCATGGCCCATTCCCTGCCGGGCGGCTTTGCGGGAGGCGAGCTCAAACAGTTCACCACGCGGGACTCCTTTGACGACGTGCTGGATTTTTACTGGGATGCCCTTGATGCATATTCGCCGCAGGAGCTGTCGCACGAATCAAAACTGGGACGCCAGACCGCTCTCAACATCCGGCAGGGCAACAGCATCCTATCCGTAGCCATCCAGGAGCTTACACGAGAAGGCACGGTGCATATCACGCTCATGGCGACTGGGGCATAAGTGACAGAAGCGCTCGAGCTCTCGTGCCCTTCCGTGCCTTGCCTGCCATGAGCGCCCCTTTGCGGCCTGCCGTTCACATGTAAGATGCCACGCGGATATGAAACCGGGGAAATGGACGATTGCCAGCTATAACCGCGGCATCGGTGATGACATTATGCTCTCAGGGGTGGCGCGTGAACTGCGACGCCAGGGCCGCGCCTCACGCATTACCATTGTCACCCGATACCCGTCCCTGTTCCATAACAACCCTGACATTGACAGGCTTGTTTTCAACAATGCCTGGCCCGGTGAGGGATTCCGCAGGCGCCTCCATCACCAGCTCAAGCGCCGCAACCTGGCACGCAACCTGTTCCTGCCGATCTACCCCTTTCCTCTGAACGACCTGCATCCGCTCGAGTATTATTACCGCGACATCGGCCTTGACATTGGAACGGCAGAGATTCGCGCCGAAATGTTCCTCGTCACTGAAGAGCTGCGCTGGGCGCGCGACCTGCTCGGACCGGGTACGTGGATCGCACTGCACTCAACCGGCAAAACACGCTACACCGCTAACAAGAACTGGGGGGCCGAGCGCTTCACAGAACTGTGCCGACTGTTCCGCGACATGGGGCTCAATGTGGTGCAGCTCGGCCTGCAGGACAACCCGCCGGTCGATGCATCTCTTGACCTGCGCGGCAAGACAACCCTGCGTCAGGCGGCCGCGGTCATTGCGACCTGCACGATGACGGTATTTCAGGAAGGCGGCCTCAGCCACATGTCAAACGCGGTTGCAACACCGTGCGTGGTGGTGTGCGGAGGATTCTCCGGCCGCAACTGGCTGTATCCCGACCAGATATTCGCTGGGGCGGATATTGACTGTGCGCCCTGCAACGATCCCGCGCCGTGCCCGAAAAATTTAGCCTGCATGGACATGATCACACCGGAGGATGTTTTTAAGCTTGCGGCAACCCTGCTTCAGCAGCACACGGACCGCGCAAACCCCGGCACTGACCGTAATTTCCTGTTGACACGCACACCGGCCCGGCCTATGGTTTCCACAATGCGCAGCACAAACGGCTGCACCGTTTCCTAACCCACAGAATGCCCTTGCACAATGCGGCAACTGAAAAAACGGCTTTACGACATCATCTTTGAGGCTGATACACCTGCTGGCAAAGCCTTCGACGTTGCCCTGCTGTGTGTGATCGTGGTGAGCGTCATCCTTGTCATGCTGGAAAGCGTGGCCGCGGTGTACGCCGATTACCGGGTGCTTCTGCGAACAGCCGAATGGATCATTACAGCGATATTCACCGTTGAATACCTACTGCGTATATGGGTCGTTAAAAAACCGCTGCGCTATATATTCAGCTTTTTCGGCATCATCGATTTCCTCGCCGTCATTCCCGCCTACATCGGCCTTGTTGTTGCCGGGTCGCACAGCCTGATGGTCATCCGTGTCCTGCGCCTGCTCAGGGTCTTCCGCATACTCAAGCTCACGCGCTACACACAGGCCGGACGGACCATCACGCAGGCCCTGTGGGCGAGCCGCGCGAAAATTTCCGTATTCATTCTGTCGGTTGCGATCATAGCTGTAATCATGGGCACAGTCGTGTACATGGTTGAGGGTGCCCAAAGCGGGTTCACGAGCATCCCCCTGAGCATCTACTGGGCTATCGTGACCCTGACAACCGTTGGCTACGGCGACCTGAGCCCCGTGACTCCGCTGGGACAATTCATCGCAAGCATCATCATGGTTATGGGCTACGCCATCATCGTTGTGCCGACCGGCATCGTGACCGCTGAAATGATAAAAACACAGGCCCTGACCAATACGCAGGTCTGCCCCTCATGCCTGTTCGACAGGCATGATGACGATGCCCTGTTCTGCAAAAAATGCGGCGCGCGCCTGCACGAAGTATAATCAGACCAGGCATGTACCGGGCCTGGCACAACGGTTCAAGGAATCAACCATGCAACGAGCCCTTGCACTGAGCCTGGTATGCATTCTTCTCTGGGCCGGCTGCACCACGGACGAACCCTCCCCCCCTCCGCGCATGGTGCCCTCGTGCGTGCTGCAGGGTTCGTGGTACGAAATCGGCCGGCAGACGGCCTACCACTTTCCGGGCGCCTTCATAAAGGGCTCGCTGATCTTCAGACTGTTCATGAAAATAAGCGCCCGCGAAGCGCGGGCATATTACACCGAAATCGAACCGACAATCCCTGCAGATATCCGGGAGCAGCTGCGGGGCATGGAGGACGGACTGGCCCAATACTGGCACGTACCGCACGGCCTTGCGCGCGACATGGTGCTTATCTGGAACCTGGGCATCGAGATCAATGCCCGCAACGCCACAAACGAGGCCGGCTGCACCGCCTTTGCCTTCCATTCAACTGCAGGCACATTTCTCGCGCACAATACCGACAACCGGCCGGGAACCGGAGACATGGGTACAGCCTCCTATTACCGCCCCGATAACGGCGACCATGCTTTCCTGTCGTTCTTCGCGCCCGGCTTCGCCGGAGTCGGCATCGGCATGAACGACAGCGGCCTTGCCATAACCTATAATGTGGGACGCCCGAACAAGGATGCCAGCACCGGACTGCCCGGCATTTTCATGGTCCGGCAGGTCATGGCGAAATGCGCGGCGATTGAAGAAGCGCTCGCCATGTTCAGAGGGCATCTCGAGGCCGGCGGCCGCTTCGGCCATGGCGGCCTGAATCTGCTGATCGTTGATTTCAAGAATTCCACGCTGGCGCGCGTTCAGCTGTGTTCCGGAGACATCAAAATAACCCGTGGCCGGGAAATCAGGCCGGGGGTCATGTTCGAAGGCTGCTCCAACCATTTTGACGAAAACTTTTCGCCGCTCACGCCGGCCCAGCAGAAAAAACCGCTCAACCGTTCATCGATTCAGCGTATGCGCAGGCTCCTTGAACTTGTGCCGATATTTCAAACTTACGACCTGCGGACCTGCTGGGACATCCTGACCGACAGCGAAAAGGGATCCCCCTCGAACACGACCATCTGCCGCCGCTGCGATTCCAGCGAAACGACCATGACGAACATCTTTACAGCGCACACGGCCTACTACAGCCTGGGGCTGCCCTGCGAATACCTTGAGCACTACGGCACGCCACTGCAGATGCCCGTGATCACTCCCCGTATGTCTGTCAGCGGCCGCGTGACAGCCCATGGCACGGCGCTCGCCCGCGCCCGCATCATCGCGCACGGCATCACGGATACCAGCATCCGGACACAGACTCTCAGCGCGCCCGACGGAACCTACGCGCTCTACAACCTGCCTGAGGGAAGCTATCACGTAAGCGTAAAAAAACTTTTTCATCCCGGCATCGCAGCCGAGGTAACCTGCGGGGACGAAGAGCTGCAGGGTCTTGATTTCGACCTGCTGTTCTAGAACATTTTTCTAAACAGCATAGCCGCACAACAT
>Ga0272442_10004501_pt1 | contig 19085 bp, 17 predicted proteins | sample SSMForm2O_FD_200262 | JGI IMG/M metagenome (GOLD analysis project Ga0272442, IMG submission 200262) | Marine sediment archaeal communities from Little Sippewissett salt marsh, Falmouth, MA, United States - SSM-Form-2O | ecosystem: Environmental > Aquatic > Marine > Wetlands > Sediment ... | reverse complement strand
GTGGGGGTATGCTTCGGGGCCGCACGCCCGGTTTTCCGGATTTCAGAACTAGTCGAGTCTTTGTTGTCCAGACTCCCATGAACAGTCACTAATGTTTTATCGATTTAAAGGAGCACGAAAAACGGGCAAGGGTCCACTTCATCCCCAACCTAAAGGTTGGGGTATTCGTGACCCCCTGCGCTCCCGAAGTAATAAAAATCAATTGACATCTCGCATACCTTCAATCAGCTTGATTTCCCTTCAACCTCGCACTCCGCCAGGATCTCCTCCGCGAGCTTCCTCATCCTCTCCTCGCCGACAAACTCCCCCACCAGCCGGAGGGCGAACTCCATCGCCGTCCCCGCGGCTTTGCTGGTGATGAGCTTTCCCGAGACCGCCACCCGGTCGTCGACGTACTGGTCGTCTCTCAGATCTTTCCGCCCGGCGGGGTGGATCGTCGCATGCCTGCCCTGCACGACCCCGGCCTTGATCAGGACCGAGGGAGCGCCGCAGATGGCGGCAACGTACTTTCCAGCTCTGTCCATTTTGCGGACGAGGTCGAGGACCCGCTCGTCCTCGCCCAGGTTCACAAAGCCCGGAAAGCCTCCTGGCAGTACGACGGCGTCAAACTCGTTGGGATCGATCTCGTCGATGGAGGCGTCGGGGACGACCCCGATTCCGTGGGACCCACCGACGGCCTCGATCTCCCGGCCAGGTCCCCTTCTCTCGCCGAGGCTTGCAGTCACCACCTCCACCTCGGCCCGCCTCAGGATGTCGACTACCGTAACAAACTCGATCTCTTCAAAGCCCTCTGCCAGGGGAACGACGACCTTCATTCACCTTCCGCCTCCTTTTCCCTCTCGTTCTGCTGGCGAGGAGATTTGGTCTCAAATTTATTATAACTTTCCCAAAGATTGAAGTCGGGTGGACGACCGTCTCAGAATCGTCTCGCCTCGCCTCGTAAAGAGCCTTGCAAAAGGCCGCCTTTCAAGGAGCCTGGCCCTTCACATCTTTCCCGTCAAAATTTCACCAGATCGAAGACCCACCGGCTCACGCCCGGGGCGACGTTCCCGCACCGGCGGTGAAACTCGACCACCAATCCCTTCTCCTTGAACTCTCGGATCAGCCCTTCGATCTGGTGGCGTTTCTTGAAGGTGTAAAAGTGGATCGTGCCGCCCGGCTTTACGATCGGGGTTATGGAGTCGAGGATCTCGTCCCTTCCGTAGGGGGTCGGGACTACGGCACGGTCGAATTTATGCTTCAGGTGACCGCAGAGGACGAAAGCAAAGGCGTCGCAGTTCACGATCTCGACGTTGCTTTCGACCCGGTTCAGCCGCACGTTCTTTGCCTGCCATCTGCACGCCTCCGGACTTATTTCAAGGGCCAAGACCCTGGCGCCGGCGGCGGCGATGGAGATGGCAAAAGGGCCGACGCCAGCGAAGGGGATGATGGCCCGCTCCCCGGCCCTCGCCTTCGATCTGACCCTCATCCTTTCGCGGCCGAGCCGGGGGTTGAAGAAGACCCTGGCCACGTCGAGTTTGTAAGCGAAGCCGAACTCCCTGTGGCAGGTGACGGTATCGCCGCCCGCCAGGACCTCAAAGCTCGCCACCCTTCTTTCCCCCTCCAGCTTTGAGATCTTGTTGAGGACGGTTTTGACGTTTTTGTGGTCTGAGATTATCGCCTCACCGATTTTTTTCTTCTGGCCTTCCAGCTCCGGAAGGATCGAGATTACGGCCACCTCTCCGACGAGGGAGAAATGGCTTGGGAACTTCTCCAGCCTCTCGTCGGGAACGATGCCACAGAGCTCATCTCTCAGGTTCATCGAAAGTTCCTGCCGTCGACAACGGATATCATATTCGTATGGCTGGGGCATTCTTTCGGCTCTTCATTTCGGCTCTTCATCCCGATGCGGCGTCGCCATAAAAGCGATCATCCAATGCCGACGAGCCTCTCGCAGATCTTCCAGAACCTCTTCTGTAGGGCCTAGACCTCAGCTGCGAGAAGGCGAACCTCCCTTTGAGACGAGTGGTCCGCCAAGAAGAACTCAATGTCGTCGTTGCCGCTATTTTCGCGGATCTCTTCTGCGACCCCGTGCCCCCTCTCGGCGTTCCGGCCGTGCAGGAGCACCAGCGCCCCCATTCCGGCCATTCCCAGGGCAGTCTCCTTGCCGATGTCGTCGGTGGACCCGGTGACAAAAACGACCTTGCCAACCATCAAGCAGTCCTTCATTTCTTCTACAGCCAGCCCATCTTCGTCCAGTGCTCGTACTCGTGGGTCCACTCGTCCTTGTTCGCCTCGATGATCTTTCCGAACCGATCTCTCATCATCCTGTGAATCTCCTCCTGTTCGACGTAGACGGTCTTGTTCTCGATATCTCTGACCAGGGTCTGGCCGAGCTTGAAGGCCTTCTCCATCGCCTCATCCATCCCTTTGGGGACGGCCATGTCGGCTCCGGCGCTTCCGGCGGCGTTCGCCCCCATCGCCACCATGATCCTGTTGATGTAATCCTCCACCTCCTGGTGCCCCTGGCTTCCGGCGGTCGAGACGGAGCAGGTGTACTTTCCCAGGAGGAGCTGGCAGTGGATGGCGTCGGACATCCTGTCGATCATCGTCTTCATCTGGGCCGTCACCGACCCGAAATAGACCGGCGAGCCCAAGACGATCCCGTCGCTCGCCATGATCTCGTCGTAGACCGTCCCGAAGTCGTCCTCGTGGACGCACCTTCCCTTCTTGTAGCAGACGCCGCATGCGTCGCAGTAGTCTATCTTCAGGCTGCACAGGTCGATGAGCTTCGTCTCTGCGCCAGCCTCCTCTGCGCCGTCCAAAACGGCCTCTACGAGCTTCAGGGTCGTGCTCTTCGCCCCGCGGGGGCTTCCATTGATTCCCAGGACCTTCATATAGGTTCATCCTCCACGCAATTCTGGGAACTGTATAAATTTATATCTGGCGATCGGGCAGGCGGAATCGAAGATTGGATCTGCCCAGTCCTAAAAAAAGCCGTGAATTAAACCGATTCTCCGCTGAAGGGGTCGAATTAAGTAGTTTGAACGCCAAAGAATGGGAAGAGTTGGGGTGGAAGGCGAGAGGGCGAAACCGCGGATGGCGCGCTCCTCTCGGGCTTCGATCGAAGGCGGAGGTGGATCGATTTGGATGAAGCAGAGGAAAATGCGAAAGGAGCTCTGAGGGGAGAGACGATCGCCTACTTCTCGATGGAGATCGGGATGGTGGAGGAGATCCCCACCTACGCTGGAGGGCTTGGCACCCTTGCCGGGGATACGGTCCGGTCCAGCGCCGATATGAGACTTCCCATAGTCGCCGTCACCCTCGCCAGCAGGACGGGGAGCTTCCGGCAAGAGCTCGACTCTCGGGGCAGGCAGATCGAGCACCCAGAGGTGTGGGACCCCACCGAGCTCATGGAGCGGCTGCCGGAGAAGGCGAGGGTTCGGATCGGCAAGAGGGATGTGAACATTGCTGCCTGGCAGTACGTTCTTGAGAGCCCCACCGGTGGCGCCGTCCCCGTCCTCTTCCTGGACACCGACCTCGAGGAGAACTCGCCGGAGGATAGGGAGATCACCGACGTCCTCTACGGCGGCGACGATCGGTATAGGCTGAAGCAGGAGATCGTCCTCGGTATCGGGGGCGTGAGGATGCTTGATGCCCTGGGGTTTGAGATAAGAAAGTACCACATGAACGAGGGCCACTCAAGCCTCCTGGCCCTGGAGCTTTTGGAACGGTGCGACTGGGACCCGAAAAAGGTCCAAAAAAAGTGCGTCTTCACCACCCACACCCCGGTGGAGGCAGGGCACGATAAGTTCTCCTACGACCTCGTCGGTGAACTGATCGAGGACGGCGACAAAATAAAGATGCTGAAGAGGTTCGGGGGCAGCCAGAGGCTTAACATGACCCTCCTCGCCCTCAACTTATCAAATTACATAAACGGCGTGGCAAAAAAGCACCGGGACGTATCTCGCGCCATGTTTCCCGGATACGTCATCCACTCGGTGACCAACGGAGTCCACTCCTACACCTGGACCTGCCCCTCCTTCAGGGAACTGTACGACCGCTACCTTCCGGGCTGGGCGAATGAGCCTGAGCTTCTGGTGAGGGTAGACATCATCCCCGACGATCTGATGGTGGAGGCCCACGCCAAAGCTAAGAAAAACCTGATCGACCTCGTCAACCGATCGACGGGGTCAGAGATGGACCCCGAGGTTCTGACCCTGGGGTTTGCGAGACGATCGACGGAGTACAAGAGGCCGACCCTCCTCTTCTCCGACCTCGACAGGCTGAGGAGGATAAACTCCCGTGGCGATATCCAGATCGTGATGGCGGGAAAGGCCCATCCTAAAGATCTCCAGGGAAAGAGGCTCATCGAGGAGATCTTCGGCTACGCTAGGGATCTCAAGGGTGAGATCGAGGTGGCCTACTTAGAGAACTACGATATGGCCCTGGCGGCGAAGATGGTCTCGGGGGTTGACGTCTGGGTGAACACGCCGCTTCGGCCCCGGGAGGCCTCGGGGACCAGCGGGATGAAGGCGGCCCACAACGGGGTCATAAACTTCAGCGTTCTCGACGGCTGGTGGATCGAGGGGTGGATCGAGGGCGTCACCGGCTGGTCGATCGGTCCTGAGCCCGGCGAGGAGCTATCTCCTGAGGAGGCGAGGCGAAGGGATATCGACGACCTCTACAGCAAGCTGGAATACATCATCGTCCCAACCTTCTACCATCGGAAGGACGATTGGGTCAGGATGATGAACAACTCGATAGGGATGCTCGCCTACTACTTTAACAGCCACAGGATGATGAGAAGGTACGTCACCGAGGCTTACCTCTGATCTCGGAGAGATATTTCGAGGTGGTCTGATGTCGGATATGACTTTCAGGATGCTGATTCTGGCCGTTTACTTGGCCTTCTCCCTGGCCCAGGGGGCGACGATCACCGTCTGTCCGGGCGGCTGCGATTACTCCAGCATCAAGGCCGCAACCTTCGCCGCAGCCCCGGGGGACGTGGTCGAAGTCCAGAGCGGCAGATACTATGACCATTTAAAGATCGATAAGAGGATCGTCCTTCGAGGCTTTGATTCCGGAGGTGGGATGCCTATCCTCGACGCCACAGGAAGCGGAAGCCCGGTCACCGTCTCCGCCGAAGGCGTGGTCGTCGAGGGGCTCCGGCTCTTGAACGGGGGTCCCGATTCTGCCGGAATCCTGGTCCTCTCCGACGATTGCGCCGTCCGAAATAACGACGCCAGCAACAACTATGTAGGAATCCACCTCCAGGGATGCAGAAACTGCACCGTACAGGGCAATATCGCCAGCGGTAATTTGGAGTACGGCCTGCGGCTGGACGGATGCTCCGGGTGCTGGATCAGCAGAAATGAGATGATGAAGAACTTCCTTGGAAACGCCTTCGACGACGGGACGAACCTCTGGGACGACGGCACGGTTGGGAATAGGTACGGCGACTTTGACGAACCCGATGAGGGCTGCACCGACGAAGACGGTGATGGGATCTGCGACTCTGGCCTCGATATTCCCGGCGGATCGAACCGGGACCGGTTCCCCCTGGCAGGCGACTAATTATGGTATTCTCTCCCCTTCACTGGGTCCCCTCCCTCATCGCCGCGGTGCTGACGATCGCGCTCGCCCTGACCAAAGGAAGGCCGCCGCACAAGACCATCGCCCGAGGGATGATCCTCTTTGCTCTGGTGGGCTTTATCGGCTTCATCCGGTGGGGCGACTTTCGCCTCCTGACTCCGGACCTTCACGCCTTCCACTCCTGGGTCGGCCTTGCCGCCCTCATCATCTCGGTCTACATATTTTCGACGAAGAAGATCCTCCAGAAAAACGTTCGACATTGTCGTCTCGGCCGGGCCGCAGCGGTTCTTTCAGCTGCGGCCCTCATCACGGGCCTGTCGATGCTGACGGGTCTATCTCCTCTGATCCCGTCAGGATCGGCACCATCCGTCACCCTTCAGGCTCCGGCGTCAAGCGACCTTCCCGAGGTGGAGGCCGCAGAGTACCAAGGGATGAAGCTGACCCCCCTTGATGAGCAGAGGAACAACGCCATCGAAGGAACGCAATACATCGACCGGGAAACTTACCGCCTCAAGGTTACGGGCCTGGTGGACCAGGAGATGGAGATGAGCTACATTGATCTCCTCGACCTGCCGGCATATTCCGAGTTTGCCCGGATGCCCTGCGTCGAAGGTTGGGGGTTTGACGCCAAGTGGACCGGCTTTCGGGTCGTCGACCTTCTGGACGAGGCCGGCCTCAGGCCCGAGGCCTCTTACGTGGTATTTCATTCGGATGACGGCTACTCAGCGGGCCTGGACCTCGAATACCTGAGAGAGGAGAACGTCCTTTTGGCCTACGGGATCAACGACGTCACCCTACCCCCTGAGAGGGGATTTCCTCTCCAGGTGGTGGCGAAGAAAAAGTACGGCTACAAGTGGGCGAAGTGGGTGACTGAGATCGAGGTGGTGGCCGAGGAGAGGAGAGGGTTCTGGGAGTCGAGGGGGTACAGCAACAGCGCCAACGTCGGTGAGTTTCCCTTCGGCTGAGGGCCTCCGTGAATCCTCACCTGCGAATGTCGATCTCCACCCGCCCTTCTGCAATCTCCTCAAGCTTTTCCTTCAGATCGGCCAGGTCTAGAGAGTGCCTCTCCTCCAGGTTGGCGAGGCTTCTTTTTCTCTCTTCGATGGCCGCCTCCAGGGCCGGGATCTTCTGGCGGACCTGGTCTCGCTTCTCCTTCAGCCGTGCGGTCTCGCGGCCGCTTCTCCCGAGGCTTTGCTCCAGCTCTTCGATCTCTCCTTTTAACCGGAGGTGGCGGGCCTTGAGGACCTCCAGGGGTCTATCCTCCAGGAGGTGGTCGATCTGTTCGATGATCCGGTCCCTCTTCTTGTCCCGGAGGCCCAGAAGGTCCACCTTGGACTTCAGCTCCAAAAGCGCTCCTGAGACGTCGCCCTCGAGAGCCCTGGCCGGGGAGCTGGAGAGCTTTTCGAAGACCTCCCGGTGCTGGAGGGCGATTCTGTCGCTATCGTCCTGTTTCATGATCCTGGATAGGGCCTTGGTGAGGGGAGATACCAGGTCTGTCATGCTCATCTCGATCTGGTCACGCTCCCGGAGCTTCTGCTCCAGGGCCTTTCTTTCGCCGAGGTTCTTCTTCCCCTCGTCGCTTCGGGTCCAGGTCTCGATATCCTTCTGGTGGCCCCTCTCTCGATCTCTCAGCACTGCCAGAAGGTCCTCGTCTCCGGAGATCTCATCCTTTAGGGCTTTGATCTGGTATCTTCTTTCGCTGACCTGAGATGCGAGATCGGTCGCCTCAACGAACTTCTCGAGGCTCTCCTTCCTTTCCCTAACTTCATCGCCGAGGTCTGAGAGATGGCGGCTTATCGTCCCCAGGTCGGAGTTGATCGTCTCCACCTCCCTCGGAAAGAGGGCGGCGGTGTACCTCTGGGCCCGCCCGAACTTCTGGACGGTGTTCTGGAGGTGCTTCATCATCGCCGAATGATACTCCTCCGCCGATCTGGTGTCCACATTGGCGGGGGGGGCGAGCCTATCGGAGAGAAACGTCATCTGTCGGGTCACCTTCTCCCGGGCGGCAGATCCCGCCTTGAGAAGACGGGGAGGGACGCCCTCCTTCGGCTCCGCCTTCTCCAGGGCCGAAAGGTCTCCTTCAAGGTTCTTTGCCATCCTCTCTATCGCGTCGTAGAGGGACCGAACCCTCTTTTCAAATTCGGGCTCCTGGGATCTGCCTTTCAGCCACTCTTCGACGTGAGAGAGGGCCAGAGTCAGCGGCGCCTCTTCGCCTCCCTGGCCTTCTCCGGCTTTCTCCTTCGAAAAGATCTTCTTCAACCACTTCAAGGCCCAACTCACCTCTCCATATCCAAAGCGGTATGCACAGTTATAAAACAACCGACCTTCCCGCTCCCAAAAGTCTTAAAGAGGGGCGACCCAATCCCTGACCTCATGAAGTTCGATCCAGCCCGCATTCGGGAGGCTGCCGGCGAGGACTTCGACGCCGCCTGGCAGCAGGGAAAGGAGTACGTAGATGTCCCGCCTTTAAACAGACGCTACCCCAGGCGCGTCTGTTCTTACGGCAGGCCCCATCCCATCTTCGATGTCATTCACAGACTGAGAGAGGCCTATCTCCGCCTCGGCTTCGACGAGGCCATGAACCCTCTGATCGTGGAGGACCAGGAGGTCTATAAGCAGTTTGGAAGCGAGGCTCTGGCGGTTCTGGATCGATGTTTCTACCTTGCAGGCCTCCCTCGGCCCGACGTCGGGATCTCCGATGAGCGGGTCGGCCAAATGAAAACGCTCTTAGACAGGGACCTCTCAGCCGAGGACGTGGACGCCGTCCGCAAGATCCTCCACGGCTACAAGAAGGGGACGGTGGAGGGAGACGACCTGGTCCACGACATCTCTGTGGCCCTGGACGCGTCCGATGCCCTGGTCTCAACCCTCATCGAGGAGGTCTTCCCCGAGTTCAAGCAGCTCGCGCCCGTCGCCACCACCAAGACCCTGAGAAGCCACATGACCTCCGGCTGGTTCATATCCCTGGGAAGCCTGGCCGAGAGGGCAAACCTCCCGGTCAAGCTATTTTCCATCGACCGCTGCTTCCGGCGGGAGCAGTCGGAGGATGCGGCGAGGCTGATGACCTACCACTCGGCAAGCTGCGTCATCATGGATGAGGATCTCTCGGTCGAGGATGGGAAGATGGTCGCCGACGGCCTTCTCAGCCAGTTCGGGTTTGAGAAGTTCAGGTTCTTTCCCGATGACAAGAGGAGCAAGTACTACGTCCCCGACACCCAGATCGAGGTCTACGCCTACCATCCGGGCCTGGTGGGGTCTTCCACCAAGTACAACACCGGCTGGGTCGAGGTGGCCACCTTCGGGATATACTCCCCCACCGCCCTCTCCAAGTACGATGTCCCCTATCCGGTGATGAACCTGGGCCTGGGGGTCGAGAGGCTAGCGATGATCCTCTACGACGCCACTGACCTGCGGGCACTCACCTATCCTCAGTTCCAGGCGGACGCCGACCTCTCGGCGAGGGACATGGCCATGATGATCAGGGTCGAGAGGGAGCCTGAGACCACCGCCGGAATCGAGATCGCACGGGCCATAGTCAAGACCTGCGAGGAGCACGGGGACGCCCCCTCACCATGCGAGTTTGAGGCATGGAGGGGCGAGCTCTCCGGCCGAAAGGTCGTCGTCTCGGTGGTGGAGCCCGAGGAGAACACCAAGCTCTGCGGTCCTGCGGCCATGAACGAGGTGATCGTCTACAAGGAGAACATCCTGGGGATCCCCAAGACCAGCAAGTGGGAGGAGGCCTTCGAGAACGGGGTCACCACCGGGATGAGGTTCATCGACTCCTTTGCGGAGCTTGCGGCCCGGGAGGCGGAGGAGGCCGCCCTAAGGGGGGAGGGGTCGGAGACGAGGGCCCGGATCGTGAGGAGCCCTGGGGATGTGAACCTCATGCTCGAACCCGCCCTGGAGAGGTACATCACCGGAAGGAAGAGGAAGATCGACGTTCGGGGGCCGGTATTCACCACGGTCAGAAGCGAGGTCGTCGATTAGGTCTTAGGTATTGAGAAAGGAGAGTGGCTGGAGAAGGAGAAGGATGGTTATGGTGAGAACGCCGGATTCTAACGTCGAGGAGAAGCGGGCCGCGGGAGAGGCCGCGGCGGAGATGGTGCGGGACGGGATGGTTTTGGGCCTTGGGACCGGGTCGACCGTCGCCTGGACCATTAAGAGGATCGGAGAGATGGTGGAGGAGGGGATGGAGGTTCTGGGGGTTCCCACCTCCTACCAGGCTCAGGAATTGGCGATAGCCTCGGGGATTCCCCTCACCACCCTGGACCAGGACCCTGTCCTGGACCTGGCCATCGACGGGGCGGACCAGATCGCCGCCGACCTCACCACCATCAAGGGGGGAGGCGCGGCCCACGCCCGGGAGAAGGTCGTCGCCTCCTCCGCCCAGTGGTTTGTGATCGTGGCCGACTCCACCAAGTACGTCGACCTCCTGACCCACCCGGTTCCAGTGGAGGTTCTCCCCTTTGCCGCCAAGCTTGCGAGAAGCAGGATCGAGGAGCTGGGCGGGACCCCCCAAATCCGGCAGGCGAAGATGAAGGACGGGCCGGTGATCACCGACAACGGGAACTTCGTCATTGACGCCGACTTCGGGACCATCGAGGACCCCGGCGTCCTGGCGACCCAGCTCTCGGAGATTCCGGGCGTCGTCGAGCACGGGATCTTCGAGAACGTCGACCAGCTGATCGTGGTCATCGACGGCCTGGTCAAAACCTTCAGCCGGGAGTGAACCTGTGAGGACGAGGACGATCTGGTGGAGCTCTGAAAAGAGAGCCATCGGGATGATCGACCAGACCCTCCTCCCCGAGAGGCTTGAAAATATCGAGGTCGAGTCGGTCGAGCAGCTATGCGAGGCGATCCTCTCCTTGCAGGTCCGGGGGGCTCCGGCCCTGGGAGCAGCCGGGGCATACGGCGTCGCTCTCGCGGCGGCACGATCGGCGGCGACCGAACCGGCCGACCTCCTCGAAGAAGTAGAAGAGGCGGCCGGGATCATCCGGGCGGCGAGGCCCACTGCCGTAAACCTCTCCTGGGGGGTCGACCGGGTGATGAGGGCCCTGGACGAGATCAGAGAACCAGCCACTTCCGACGAAATCAGGGCCGCGGCCCTGGCGGAGGCAGAATCGATCGCCGAGGAGGACCTGGCCATCAACCGGGCCCTCGGCAACATTGGCGCGTCCCTTCTCGAAGACGGGGACGTCGTCCTCACCCACTGCAACGCCGGGAGGCTCGCCTGCGTCGGCTGGGGGACGGCCCTCGGCGTCATTCGGTCTGCGATGGACGAGGGAAAGAGGATCAGCGTCTATTCCTGCGAGACGAGGCCGCTTCACCAGGGGTCGAGGCTGACGGCCTGGGAGCTGTCTGAAGACAACATTCCCGTCACCCTCATCTGCGACAACATGGCCGGGATGGTGATGCGCCAGGGGAAGATCGACAAGGTGATCGTCGGCGCCGACCGGATCACAAAGGACGCCGTCTTCAACAAGATCGGGACCTACTCCCACGCCGTCCTGGCGAAGGCTCACGGGATCTCATTTTACGTCGCCGCCCCCATCTCCACCTTCGACCTCGAACACTCAGAGAAGGACGTCGAGATCGAGGAGAGGGACGCGGACGAGATCAGGTGGATGGGCAACAAACAGCTCGCCCCGCCCGAGGTCAAGGTTTACAATCCGGCCTTCGACGCCACGCCCCTCGACCTCGTGACGGCGATCATCACCGAGCGGGGGATCTACCGGCCGCCGGAGATGCCGGAATTAAAAACCCACTAATTTCTTAACAACTTCCAGAATTGCTCCAGAACCTAGGCCTGATATATATGGGTCATTTTTTAGCTCGGATAGACGATCTGTAATTGATTTTCGATCAGCTGGGGGTATGCTTTCAGATTTTTCGACTGCTTCAATTAGTACTTGTATCATCATGGGACCGGTTAATCTCTTTAACATGTATTCAGGTTCTGTTATCATCAGTCGTCCCTTAGATGTGGGGAAAGCGCTGTGACCGCTAGAGCTCCTAGTTACTTCGACAAGCCCATCTTCTTCTAACATTGCGAAATGGTCCCTCACCCGTTCGAAATTTAATCCTAGTTCCTCTGCAATTTCTGATTCTCTAACATAACGCTTGGATTCAGAAGATTCAACCACTAATTTCAAAATTTTTTGGTCGATTTCTTGCATATACATTTAGATCGCCATGCTGCGGGGCAAACCAGATCGCTGGAAAAATGTGCTACATAAGCTCCAAAAAGCCGATCTCGATAAAATCAAACGCGATTTTCCACATTATCCCCATCATGACTTATTGAAGGCGATTCAGGTAAGCGTAGACGATCTGGATCCGGATCTTCAAGTTCGTTATCTGGATTTCGCAGTCTTCCCCGAAGATACGCCCATTCCCGAATCAGTTTTGGAGACATTCTGGGCGCCGGAAGGTCTTGACGAGGACGACTCTCAAGATGTGATCGACCTATTTGTCGCTCGGTCGCTGGCGAGACGATCTGATGACGGGCGCCTGAGCCTCCACGACCTTCAATTCGATTACGTGAAAAAGCAGGCTGGTGACCTGACGATTCTTCACAATCGGCTGCTGGAGTCATATCGTTCGGAATATATAGGAAGCTTCCCTCGATGCTGGGCCGAAGGCCCCAATGACGGCTACTTCTTCCAGCATTTGGCCCGCCATCTGATCGACGCCGGACGGAAAGATGAACTGCGAACTCTTCTCCTCGATTTTGACTGGATTAAGGCCAAGCTCGGGGCAACAGACGTCCCCTCCCTTCTGGTGGATTACGATCTTCTCGCCGATCCTGATGCAGGGCTGGTGCGAGACGCCCTCCGTCTCTCTTCTCACGTCATCGCAGCCGACAAAGCCCAGCTCGCAAGCCAGATCCTGGGCCGCTTGATGGCTCTGCCATCTCCCCAGATTAAGGCGGTGCTAGTCCAGGTGAGAGAGGGCAGAGATGAACCCTGGATTTGTCCCCTGACCCCCAGCCTGACGCCGCCGGGCGGCCCCCTCCTTCGCACCCTGAAGGGCCATTCAGATTCGGTCAACACAGTGGCGGTGACCCCCGACGGGCGAAGATCTGTATCGGCTTCCTATGATCAGACCCTCAAGGTATGGGACCTGGAGCGGGGCGAAGAGGTGCGGACCCTGAAAGGTCATTCAGATTTGGTCAATGCGGTGGCGGTGACTCCCGACGGCCGAAAAGCGGTATCGGCTTCCTATGATCGGACACTCAAGGTATGGGACCTGGAGCGGGGCGAAGAGGTGCGGACCCTGAAAGGTCATTCAGGTTCGGTCAGTGCGGTGGCGGTGACTCCCGACGGTCGAAAAGCGGTATCGGCTTCCTATGATCAGACCCTCAAGGTGTGGGACCTGGAGCGGGGCGAAGAGGTGCGGACCCTGAAAGGTCATTCAGATTGGGTCAATGCGGTGGCGGTGACCCCCGACGGTCGAAAAGCGGTATCGGCTTCCTATGATCAGACCCTCAAGGTGTGGGACCTGGAAACCGGGAAAATAGTCGCCACCTTCACCGCTGACGGTTCGATTCTTTGCTGCGCCATAGCTCCCGATGGGAAGACCATCGTCGCTGGCGAATCATCGGGGATGGTGCACTTCCTCCGGCTGGAGAACGCCTGACGAGCCTCAAAGCTTGCCGAAAGGCTTGATGCGCAGTTTGCGGCCATCTCTTTTGCGACCTCCCAAAGAGGTTAAATAAATCCGCCACGAAGGCTCCACCGGCGATATATGATGTCATTTGAGATCGAGAACATTCACGCTCGCGAGATCCTGGACTCGCGAGGAAACCCCACCGTTGAGGTTGACGTCTGGACATGCTGCGGCTTCGGCCGAGCTGCCGTCCCCTCGGGCGCGTCGACCGGGACCCACGAGGCCCTGGAACTCCGGGACGGCGACGACCGGTACGGCGGCAAAGGCGTCCTCAAGGCCGTAAAGAACGTCAACGAGATCATCGGGCCGAAGCTGATCGAGTCCGGGATCACCGCTCTCGAACAGCGGGCCGTCGACGACTTCATGCTGGCGCTCGACGGGACGCCCCTCAAGTCGAACCTCGGCGCGAACGCCATCCTGGGCGTCTCTTTGGGCGTCGCCAAGGCCGCGGCCGACGAGCTAGATATTCCACTCTACCAATACCTGGGCGGCGTCAACACCACCACCCTGCCCGTGCCGTCCCTCAACGTCCTCAACGGCGGCCAGCACGCCGGTAACGACCTCGCCATCCAGGAGTTCATGATCCTCCCCAAGGGCGCAAGCTGCTTCTCCGAGGGCCTGCGGATGGCGGCGGAGACCTACCACGCCCTGGGCAAGATCCTCCAGGGGAGGTACGGCGCCGGAGCGACCAACGTCGGCTACGAGGGAGGCTACGCCCCGCCCCTCAACAAGACCGCTGACGCCCTCGACGCTTTGATGTCCGCTCTCGACGTCACCGGCTACGAGAAGGAGATCGGGATCGGCATGGACGCCGCAGCCTCCAGCTTCTTTGAGAACGGCTCCTACGCCATCGACGGCAAGAAGCTCTCCAGCGGCGAGATGGTCGACTTCTACGCAGACCTGGTGGCCACCTATCCCATCATCTCCATCGAGGACCCCTTCGAGGAGGAGGCGTACAAGGACTTCGCAGCCCTGACCGCCCGTCTTCCGGGAACCATCATCGTCGGCGACGACATCTACGTCACCAACGTGGAGAGGCTGGCCAAGGGGATCGAGATGAAGGCGACCAACGCCCTCCTCCTCAAGCTCAACCAGATAGGCTCCGTCTCCGAGGCCTTCGACGCCGCTCGGATGGCCTTCAGAAGCGGCTTCAAGGTGATGGCAAGCCACAGGTCCGCCGAGACCGAGGACTCCGCCCTCGCCGACGTGACCGTGGCCCTGGGTGCCGAGATGCTCAAGACCGGAGCCCCCGCTCGTAGCGAGAGGAACGCCAAGTACAACCAGCTCCTCCGGATCGAGGAGGAGCTCGGGTTTGCCGCCAGCTACGCCCGGATCTAATTGGGCCAGGCACCAGGCTCGAAAGGTCTATAATCGAACGGCTCCAAGGGCCGGAACATGGAATACTCGTTCAAGAGGGGTTTTAAGCCCGAGCTTGATAGGATAAAATCGGCCCTGGTGGAGGAGTTTCCCACCGAGATCCGCGAGGAGGGTGGGATGCTCCTTCTCAGCTACGGCGCTCTCAAGTCCATAGAGGTCTCGATCGCAGGCAAGAAGCTGATCGTCAACACCGAGTCCTCTGACGAGGTCGGCGACGAGATGATCCTCGACACCAACAAGAGGTTCAGGAACTTCCTGGAGCGGGCCACCGGCTATACCGCAAAGCAGAGGCTCCAGCAGGCGAAAAAAGAAGCAAGCAAGGGCTAGGGACCGTTTTTCCCGCGCGCCCTTCGCTTACGGCCATGGCCTTTGCCGCCCAGTTTTTGCCCCAGCCCGTCCATATCCAGACCTTTCTTTAGCAGACTCTCAGCCTTCCGGCCACAAAATCTTCGACCAGATCTTTTATCCCCTCCAGATGCCGGTCGAGGACGGCCTCGATCCTCCTCTCGCCTCTCTCGTCGGGTCGCAACTCGCCTCTTATCTCCACGGCTTTGAGGAGCGGCTCGGCCAGGGGCGCCCCGATCCTGCTGACCAGGGTGACGTAAGCTTCTTTAACGCCCTCGAACTCGGCGATCTCTTCCGCGGCCCTGGTGGCGACGACGTTGTAGATCTTGCCGACGTGGTTGACGGGGTTTTTTCCTGCGATCGCCTCGATCGACATCGGCCTCATGGAGGTGATCAGGCCGCTCCCACGATTGCCCCGCCCGGTGGCGCCGTCGTCCCCCATCTCGATGGAACTTCCGGTGAGGGTTAGAAAGATGTCTTTCTCTCCGTCGGCGGCGTTCACGGCCACCTCCGCGTCGGCGGCCTCTCTGATCGTCTCGCGAACCCTCGCCTTCACCTCAAGGTAATCCTCCATGGAGAATACATACTTGGAGACGATAGCCGCCGCAGCCACCAGGTTCAGCCTCTCGCCGATCCGGACCGCCATCACCTTGGTGTCCTCCCCCACACCCCTCACCCCCCGGATCCTCTCCTCCAGATCGAGGACCAGCTCCTCGGTGGGGTTTAAAGGCGCAAAACCGACCCCTACCGAGGTGTCGTTCGCCCCTCTCTTCATCAGGCTTACGAGCTCCGGCGACCCCCCCCTCACCCTGGAGTCCACCCTGTACTCCTCGAGGTTTTTGACCGATTTTTCAAGATGACTTGAGGATACCCTCGCGATTAAGGCGTCCAGATCCTCGCCTTCGGGCGCCGTCGCCCTGCCGCCGACGATCACCGTCGGCGGCTCCAGGACCCGCCCGCCGCCGAACGAAACCTCGGTCCTTCCGGCAGTAATGAGGACCTTGTCGACGTTGTGGTGAAGGATCTCGCCGAACTCCTCCAGGTAGAATCGAGAAAGCTCCACCGAGATCGCCTCGGATATCCCGTCCGCCAGAGTATCCGGGTGGCCCAGTCCCTTCCGCTCCACCACCTCGAAGGGCATGGGTCTGTACTTCAGAAACTCGATCATAAAAACACCCAATATCTACAGAATCTCCGAATTAATATTTTGATCGGTGCTGATGAGACCGGCTCGGTGAAGTACGCTTATTGACGTCATATATTGAATAAAACGTCGATCAAACTTATCCAAGAACTATGACGATGCCGAGATTAATAACTGTAAATTTGTCGGATAACTGAAACTGCGACAGCATCGGAGATTTATAACAGCCGACCTATTCCTGAGGGTGTAATTTATATTCATGGAGGGGCATTCGATTGATCACATGACTGAGTCAACAATAACGCCAGATCAGGAGTCGATTCAGGAATTACACTTAAAGAGGATCACAGCTCTGGAGAACGAGAACAAACACCTGAGCGAGGAGATAGAGACCCTCAGGATGGAGAAAGAGGACACCAGAGCAAAGCTCGTTGAGACCCTCATATCCAACAAGAAGTACATGCGGGAAGAGGAGAGGCTGAAGAAAGAGAACGCGCTTCTCCGGAGGATGCCCCTCTTCCTGGCGACGGTAGTGGAGATGGGAGAGGACTACGTTCTTCTCCGACAGCACGGAAACAACCAGGAGTTCATAACCACCACCTCTCCAGAGATGATGGAGAAGCTGGAGCCGAATACTAGAGTGGCCATAAACAACTCCCTCACGATCGTGAGGGTGATGGACAAGTCCGTGGACGTCAGGGCCAAGACCATGGAGCTGATAGAGGCCCCCACCATATCTTACGATCAGGTGGGCGGACTTGAAGACCAGATAAGGGAGGTGAGCGAGACCGTCGAGCTTCCCCTCACCCAGCCCGAGCTCTTCGCCGAGATCGGGGTGGAGCCACCCAAGGGAGTCCTCCTCTACGGCCCCCCCGGAACCGGCAAGACCCTCATCGCCAAGGCGGTGGCCCACCACTCTCGAGCCACCTTCATCCACATGTCAGGAAGCGAGCTCGTCCACAAGTTCATCGGCGAGGGCGCCCAGCTGGTGAGAGACATATTCCAGATGGCGAGAGACAAAGCCCCCGCCATCGTCTTCATCGACGAGATAGACTCCGTCGGGAGCATCAGGACCCACGACGGGACCACCGGAAGCGCCGAGGTCAACAGGACGATGATGCAGCTGTTGGCGGAGCTGGACGGCTTCAGGGCGAGGGGCGACATCAAGGTCATCGCCGCCACCAACAGGATAGACATCCTGGACCCGGCCCTCCTCCGGCCCGGCAGGTTCGACCGGATCATCGAGATCCCTATGCCGAACTTCGACGCTCGCCTCAGCATTCTTAGGATACACACCAAAAACATGAAGATGAACCCTGAAGTCGATCTTCAAGTCATGGCGAAGGAGACGGAAGGTGCGAGCGGCGCGGATCTCAAGTCCATCGCCGTCGAAGCTGGCATGATGGCCATAAGGCGCCGTGGCAGCTCAGTGACCGCAGAGGACTTCAAGAAAGCCGTGGACAAGGTCCTCGGCGAGGAGATGCTTCCTCACATGGACGAGTCGATGAGGATGTTCTCTTGAACTGAAAACGATCAGATTTTGTGGGTTTGCGGCGTAATGAAGTCGCAAACCACAAACCAGCTATTTTTCTTGCCAATCTTCAGGCGTGGAGTGTGTACTTCTCGGATGGTTTCTTCAAGGGGTTGTAATCCTTCTCCTTGCCCACCACGGTTTGAGGCAGGTCACCAAGACCGTCCCCAAAGGGGTCTGGTCCGAAGTATCCGCTCCAGTAATTGCCGACGCTTCTCTTGTACGCCACGCCGTTATAAGAGTAGCTAATGAACTCAGTAGAATTCCAGAAGTTCGTCGAGTTCCAGGAATGGGCGTTGTTTTGATTGTTGATCAGGTTGTTCATGTAGATTCTGTTGTTGAAGGAATTGTCGGCGTAGATCCCGTAGTCGTTGATGCTCAGGTTGTTTCCGGCGAGGATGTTCCCGTTGGAGTTCTCAAGGCTGACGCCGTCCAGGTTGTTTCGGACGGTGTTGCTGGTGACGGCATTTCTATTGGAGTAGAATAGTCGGATCCCAAAGATGTAGTTGTACCTCACCTTGTTTCCCCTGATGGTGTTGGCGGCAGATCGGAGAAGCCAGATCCCTTCATTATCGTTGTATCGGGCGATGTTGTTGGTGATGGAATTGTTGCTACACTCGCCGAGGATGATTCCCGCCCATTGGTTGAGGCTTGCATTGTTTCTTCTTATGGTGTTGTTATTGGCCTTGCTGAGCAGTATGCCGCCGAAGGTGTTGTTGCAGGCGACATTGTCCACGATCGTGCATCTTTCTGAGGAGTAAAGGGAGATGCCCACGTCGTTCTGACAGACGGAATTTTTCGCCACGCTATTTTGGGCAGAGCCGTCCAGGACTATGCCATACTCGTTTTTGGTGACGTTGTTGTTTCCGATTACGCAATTTTTTGATGTTACCTTTATCCCGGCATCCTTCCACAACCTGCCCGAATTGGTGACCTCAAAACCCTCAAAAGAAACCCCATCGGCGGAGATGACGACGGCGCTGCCCAGCCCCCCAGCGTCTACAACAGGTTTTCCGTTGCCGGTGTCCAGGCCGATGAGAACGATATTCTTGGTTACGTTTAAGTTTTCGCGGTACTGGCCGCTCTTCACGATGATCCTGTCCCCGTCGGCGGCGCGGTTTATGGTGGCCTGAATGAACTTGTCTTCGTAATCCGGAGAGACCACGTACGTCGCTCCCCAAATCGGCCCCACCGAGAGGATGAAGACGACCGCCGAGATTAAAAAGACCCTTCTGTAGACGCCGTTTTTCAACATTGGACACCCTCTATTTCCTATCGATAAAGGGCATTTTATGCGTTAAAAGCTTTTTTATGCTCTAGAGGGCACAATCTAAAAATCGAGTGATATCCGGTTGTTGAGAACAAAGTAACCGCTCATTTTCCCCTTTTATCTTTAATGTGCTTACGAATATTGGGTGAATTCAAATCTATTCTTCAACGTATCTC
>Ga0272442_10004500_pt1 | contig 19089 bp, 18 predicted proteins | sample SSMForm2O_FD_200262 | JGI IMG/M metagenome (GOLD analysis project Ga0272442, IMG submission 200262) | Marine sediment archaeal communities from Little Sippewissett salt marsh, Falmouth, MA, United States - SSM-Form-2O | ecosystem: Environmental > Aquatic > Marine > Wetlands > Sediment ... | reverse complement strand
CCTGGGCCCACAACAACAATTTCCGCATTTTTTACATTGGAAACGCAAGCCGGTTGAATACCAAGACATTTCTATTTTATTCTTTTTTACCCGTTTTAATTTCTTCTGTTTTTAGGAGCGAAGATAATTGAATAGTTGGAATTTTTTTATTGACAAGCCGCTCTATGCCGACGACAACACAGGCACAAGCCGTGCCAAGAATCGCTCCCGCGACAACATCGGAAGGATAATGGACTCCTACATACACGCGGGAAAAACTCACAGCGAAAGCTATAAATAAGTTAAGCAATAAAAATCTCCTGTAATAAAAGGCCAGCAAGAGCATCGTAGCGAATATATTAGTCGCATGAGTCGACGGAAAAGAATATCTGGGAGATGATTCTATAAGCGGGGATACCTTCGAAAAAAGCATATAAGGCCTTGCGCGGGAAAATATGGGCTTTATCATCTCTGAACTCATCAAATTAGCAATGACAAAAACCGCAAGAACAAGCCCTGCGACAATTCTTCCTTTTTTTCCGCCCCATATCGCCAAGAACAATAAAAAAAGTACGATAGGAATTTTCCAATAATCAAAATTCGTAATTATAGGCATCCAGAAATCCAAGAACACATTGTGCATATGTTCCTGGACAAACAAGAACATTTTTTTATCCAATGCTATTAACGCATCAATCATTGTTTTCTCTCATCCCGTTATTAGAGATAAAAAAATATGTTTAGTTATTTACCAAGATAGTAAAAAAATATTAGTTAATACATGGCTATAATTGTGTTGCGGTCGCCATAATAGATATCATGGCGACTTATCTCTAACGGGGTAAATTATACTTTTTGTCCGCTTTATATTCAAATGATAGTATTCCTTAATTTGAGGAATTATAGTAAGATATAGATGAAAGGGATAGCCAAATATGGGAAAATTTTATACTGCTGAAAAAAGTTCTAAAACATCCAAATCGTTTCAGGGGCCGGACAGAAGAAAATATCCGAGATTCGATTTCCCCTTTTTCATTCGTTATAAAAAAGACGGGACAAACCCGCTAAGCGACACAAAAAATGAAAGCATCTTATTTGTAAAGAAGGGAGACAATTTGGCCATATCGCACAATATTTCAATCGGAGGAATATGTTTCGCAGCAAGAGAATCACTTCCACGCCTTACAAAATTGAGAGTAGAAATCTTCACGCCGGTAAAAAGTACACCTTTCACCGCATTGGTAGAAGTAGTATGGCAGAAAAAAAGGGCGTTGTCTTCGACCTATATCACGGGAGTTTCTTTCCTGAAATTGGACGATGAAAAAGAATTCACGCATCTATTGAATATGCTTACAGAAATGAAACTGGAAAAAATCATAGAAAAATAAAATTCCAACCAAAAAAGATTTCATTTGACTATTATGCCTGCATAACCAACCACTTCAGAATAATCCCCTATAACATCCCCCGAAGTTTGATACTTTACAAGTTCGGCGGTTTTTGCGCCTAATTTCTTGCAGGCAATCAGCATAACAGTTGCCGGAACATAACCGCACATAGATATATTGTAGTGCTCTATCCTCTCTAATAAAAATTTTTCATCCAGTTTTAAAATGGCGTCGATCGCTTTTCTATCTTTTTCCCGAGCGACATCCTGAGATTCGTAATGGCTCATATCCGAAGAAGCAATTATCAAAATTTTTCCGCCTGCATCTTTTATTACAGTGCTTATTGCCAAAGCTATATTTTCATAAGAAGAATAATCTCCGCAAGTAAAACATATAGGGACAAAAGAAATTTTCGGATTTAAATAATATAGAAAAGGAAGTTGGACCTCTATGGAATGTTCCAACGCATGGGCAGAAACATCTTCTTCCAATTGTTTTGAATTCTTTAAGATTTTCTTGCCGATTTCAGAAGCGATTTTGACTTCGCCCAAAGGTGTTAACCAACTACCCTCGGTTATTATAGAAAAAGGAGCTCCTCTGCCGGTATGATTCGGACATAAAATAATCGCTTTGTCGGGAATATTTATTCTCGAATAAACCGCGCCGGCAACCGAACCGGAAAACATGTATCCGGCATGGGGAGAAACTATGCCGAGGACATCTTCTTTTTTTATTATCTTTTGAATAAACCCCGCAATCTGTTCCCGCAACTGTTTTGGATCTTCGGGATAGAATTGACCCGCTACAGCAGGTTTTCTAATCATTGTCATATATCGGTTAACAACAGTTAATATTTGTTAACATAAGTTAACAAAGGTTGCTTCTAGTTCTTTCCTCTTTAAGGAATTAATCTCCGGATTTTGTTATTTTTACTATTCCTATACCAATAACTGAAAAGATACCTAAACCACATATAATGGTAAACACGACAAAACTTTTTTTCTCACTTCTGATTATATCCTCTTTGCCTATAAACTTGAGGGCTTCTCGTCTTTCTAAATGTTCAGGACATGGTATTGGATCTTTCCCAACTCTTTCCCAATATATGACGCCATCAGCCCCCACAAACAATACTCCATCAGACAATGTTTTTTTGAGAACTATCGAATTCTCCGATTTCAAGTCAACACTTGAAGCAAAATAGGTATATTTTATATTAGCATTTTCATCTGCAATATAATCTGGATATAAGTCTTTTAAATTCTCAGGATATCTCCCTTGATGGTTCTCAGCATATTCATTTAAACCTTTCCACAAAGTTTCCATGTTGGCTCTATAAACAAAAACAGCAAATTCTAAGGGCACCTTCAATGTAGGCAGGATAAAAAAATAAAAAAGGACAATCCCTAATACACACCAAATTATTCCCCATACTTGTTTTGCCTTCTTAGTCATATTTCCAATTTATTATAGCAACCTATATTAACTGTTATTAACCCTTTTTAACTCAGCCCGCCAATTTTTCTTGCCCGCCGATTTTCAATGGCGGGAGCGGCGGGCTTTAATAACCTTCATCTTTTATATCCAATCTTCCTTAATAATTCCTTTCTCCATTTTACTCCTGCTTCATCTTCAATACCTTTAGGTGAAGAACCATCTATCACGCCCATAACTCCCCTGCCCTGCGATGTTTCGGCTATTATCACTTCTACAGGATTGGCAGTCGCGCAATATATGGAACAAACTTCGGGAATGTTCTTTAACGCATTCAATATATTTATAGGAAAACCGCCGGTCATAACTATTAAAAAAGAATGACCCGCACCGATATTGGAAGCATTTTTCGCGGCTATTTGTTTTAATTTTTCGTCATTACCTTCAACTCTAATAAGACATTCTCCCGACGCTTCGCAGAAACCGAGCCCGAATTTTATGGAAGGGTTCGCATTTACAATCGCTTCGTAAATATCCTCCACGGATTTTATAAAATGCGTCTGCCCTAAAATTACATTTGCGCCTTCGGGTACACCTTCTATTTTTACGACTTTAAATTCCATAAATTTCCTCCGTTTATAACTGTAATTTTATCACTACGGCAAAGATTTTAACAATAATGGCGATAGTGTTAAAATAAGTAGAGAGCCCCGAACCCCCGCACCACGTAGAGTGCGGGACACAGCACGTAGGGTTCGGGGTAAATAGAGGGAAAAGCAACCAGTATACAGTAACCAGAAATAAAAGTAAGTATTTTTTCTCTCTACTCTCTACTTGCTACCCTCTACTGCCGAATGAAATGAGGCATATTATATGATAAAAGACGAGTTCCTTTTAATAAAAAAAATTAGACAATCAATTGGCAGGAGAAAAAATAGTGTAGTAATCGGCATCGGCGACGATACTGCAGTGCTAAAAACACCGAAAAACAAACATCTCTTATTTACCTGCGACTGTTTAGTGGAAAACATCCATTTTTCGTTAAATTATACAGCCCCTCGTGACATAGGATGGAAAGCACTGACTGTAAACGCAAGCGATATTGCATCTATGGCGGGAACACCCAAATATGCAATAGTATCCCTTATCCTGAACAATAAAATCGACGAAAAATGGGTTGACGAATTATATAAAGGATTTGAAGAATTTATAAAAGAATATCCTTTGTCGCTGGTGGGAGGCAATATTTCCCGTTGTAATTCGTCAATGGTTATCGATATAGCAATGCTTGGAGAGGTAGGAAAAAATAAATTTGCAAAACGTTCCGGCGCTAAAGTCGGAGACTTAATAGTTGTCAGCGGAACGTTAGGCGATTCTAAAGCGGGAATGGAAATATTAAAAAAAGGGGGAGACAATTTTTTAACAAAGAGGCATCTTCGACCTACTCCGCGAATTAACGAAATAAGCAAAATATCTTCAACAGTAAAATTAAATTCCGTGATAGACATCTCCGACGGTCTTACTCAAGACCTTTTTCACATACTGAAAGAAAGCAGTGTTTCAGCCAAACTAGATATAACAGAAATACCGATATCTTTACAACTTAAAAAATTCGCCAAAGAAAAAGCTCTTGACTATGCTTTGAGCGGCGGAGAAGATTACGAACTTTTATTTACTCTGTCTAAGAAAGAAGCAAAAAAACTGCCGTCTGAAGTCAACGGAACGCCGCTGACGATAGTCGGGGAAATTATTAGGGGGAAACAGAAAATTATTGCGGATGGCAAAGAAATATCTCCGCAAGGATACGACCATTTTAAGAAAGAGAACAAATCAGAGGCGAGGAGAAAAATCTCTCTACTTTCTACTCTCTACTCTCTACTATAAACAGCATATGCAAATAAAACTAATATCACATTCTCCTTTAGAAACTGTAAAAATCGGCAAAAAGATAAGCAAGTTTCTTCAAAAAGGCGACATTATAGGACTAAGCGGCAACCTAGGTGCTGGGAAAACAACCCTCATAAAGGGCATCGCAAGAGGCCTGGGAGTGGACGAAAAACAATATGTTAGAAGCCCTTCCTTTGTTTTGGCACACCAATATGAAGGGAAAATGCCGGTCTATCACATGGATTTATACCGCTTGAGCCCGAAACAAACACGCGATTTGGGATACGAAGAATATATTTTCGGCGAAGGCGTGTGTATAATAGAATGGTTCGAAAAGATGGACAAAGCCCCTACGCAGGAATGGCTGCATATAAACTTGCAATTATTAAAAAATGGGGAACACCGGAAAATTACCGTCAAGGGAAAAAACAGATACAAAAAATTATTGAACGAACTGGCAAAATATGATACTTAAAGGTCCACAAAACTTTAAAGATTATACGGGGAAAAAACAGAAAAGAATAAACGCAAAACTGAAAGAGATTCTTCCTTCCAAACATAAGGACATCCTTTCAAGAGCCGTATATTACAGCGTCTTTTCCGGCGGAAAAAGATTTCGGCCGATTTTATGTTTGGCCTCATATGAAATATTCCATCCTGAAAATAATAATATCTTAACTATCGCTTCATCGATAGAACTTTTTCATACTTTCACGCTTATTCACGACGACTTGCCTTGCATGGATAACGACGACTACAGACGCGGCAAACTCACATCTCACAAAGTTTTCGGAGAGCCTGTTGCACTTCTGGCAGGAGATGCTTTGTTTAACTTGGGCTATGAAATTATAATAAACTCCAAAATATCAGATAACATAAAAATAAAAGTCATCAAAGAAATTTCCCGTTCTCTAGGAATAAACGGAGTCGTAGGAGGCCAGGTAAAAGATATAACGAATAAAAACGAGAAATTGAGCATCCAAGAATTAAAAGAAGTTTATTTGGGAAAAACCGCCTCCCTGCTGGAAGCATCTGTTAAAATGGGTGGAATAGTTGCTGGTGCAAATACTAAAGAACTAGGCGCTTTATCTTGTTATGGAAAAAACTTAGGGTTAGGATTTCAAATTATGGACGATGTTCTAGAAGTAAAAGCAAGAACAAGTAACTCCGCCCATAAAGATTTGGCGGGCAGGGAAGAAAATTACGTAACGATTCTTGGGCTTGAAAAAGCACAAAAAGAAGCCGTTAAGGCAATAAATAAAGCAAAAAACTGCCTAAATATTTTCGGTAAAAATGCTAAAATACTTAAGTCTATAGCCGATTGGTGTATAGAAAGGAAGAATTAATACTAAAAATTGGTTAATATTGGTTAAAAAGGGTTAACATTAGTTGCAAAAAAATATATCGTGAAAAGCAATTATTAACCCGGGGTAGAAAATTATGAAAAAGATATACATAGGAATAATAGGATTTGGAAATATCGGGGCCGGAGTAGTAAAACTCCTGAAAAAGAATTTCTCGCTGATAAAAGAAAGGGCGGGAATTGAAATCCGCATTAAAAAGGCAGCGGACATCGATTTGAAGAAATCCAGAGGCATCAAAATAGATAAAAACGTCCTAACTAAAGACGCGCATGAAATAATCGACGACCCCCAAATAAAAATAGTAGTCGAACTTATCGGCGGCATCCATCCTGCAAAAGAATACATTATAAGTTCGCTTGAAAAAGGCAAAGCCGTTGTAACCGCAAATAAAGCCCTGCTTGCAGAAAAAGGTCGGGAAATTTTTAAGGCCGCTTCCCAAAATAATCAGGACATATACTTTGAAGCAAGCGTATGCGGCGGCATACCTATCATCAAAACCATAAGAGAGGCAATGATTGCCAATCGCATAAATTATATGGCGGGAATAATCAACGGAACCGCCAATTATATTTTAAGCAGGATGGAAGAAGGACTTACTTTTAAACAAGCACTAATAGACGCTCAAAAAAAAGGTGTCGCCGAAAGAAATCCTTATTTGGACATAGAGGGAATCGATGCGGCTCACAAACTCGTTATTCTGGGCAGTTTGATATTCGATATCCCTTTAACCTTGAAAGATATATACAATGAAGGAATATCTTCGCTTACTCCTTTAGATTTAAAATTTGCGAAAGAATTCGGATACGCAGTAAAACTTCTTGCTGTTGCCAAAGAAACCAACGGCAATTTTCAATTCAGAGTCCAACCGTCTTTAATAGACATTGAACATCCATTAGCTACAGTAAAAGACGAATATAATGCAGTATATATACAAGGTGACGCAACGGGCAAACTACTTTTTTACGGAAAAGGCGCAGGCCAGATACCGACTGCTTCCGCTGTTTTGAGCGATATTGTAGATATAGCCAGAAACCTTCAATCCAAAACACAAATGAGAATTCCACCGATTACATATTTAAGAAACTGTTACAAAGTTATGCCTTTGGAACAACTTAAAAGTTCTTATTACCTGCGTATAATGGCAGTGGATAAACCGGGAGTTTTGGCTAAAGTTTCCAACATTCTCGGAGAACATAATATAAGCATCGCTTCCGTATTCCAAAAAGAAAGGAATAAAGCCGAAGCAGTTCCCATAGTTATGATGACTCATGAGGCAAAGGAAAAAGATATAAGAGAAGCAATCAAGAATATAGACAAACTACCCGCTGTCAAAGGAAACACGGTAAGAATAAGGGTGGAGGAATAACAACTAAAATACAGAATGGAAATAAGTGGAAATACAATAGATATACAGTAGAAATACGTAGCAGAAGAACGACTTATTTCTATTATATTTCAATATATTTCTATGTATATCAATTATATTCAAAGGATGTTTAATAATGGACATCATAACAAATATAAATCACAATTTATTTCTTTTTTTAAATAAATATAACTGCCCTATCGCGGACAAATTAATGCTTTTTTTAACCTCTACGGGAAATGGATTAGTTATTGCTGCCATTCTTCTTATAATGTTAACTATTTTTGACAAAAAGAAAATATTCAGAGTGTTTACAACGGTTTTATTGGCCGGCATTATAGGCGGAGTAATTGTCCATATTCTAAAATTGGGCCTTGGCGCTTCCAGACCCTTAGCCATTTTCCCTCAAGCCCATTTTTTGGGGGAACCGCTTAAAATGGGTTCTTTCCCGTCGGGACATACACAACTTTGTTTTTCAACAGCGGCGGTCCTTGCAAAAGAATATAAGAAAAACTGGAAATTTTTATATTTATGGGCATTATTGGTCGGATACTCAAGAATATATGTCGGCGCGCATTTCCCTCTGGATATAATTGCAGGCGGCACAATCGGCTATCTATCGGGCAAATTCGTCCTTTGGTATAATGAACTGCTCAACAAAGAGTTTTGTCCGGATAACAAGGACTAATTATGTGGCAAGGGATAATAAATAAATACAGAGAATTTCTTCCTGTTACAAAAGATACGCCCGTTATAACGTTAAATGAAGGAAATACGCCCCTAATTCCCGCTAAAATCCTTTCTGAAATAACCGGCGCAAAAGTATATCTGAAATATGAGGGCGCTAATCCCACCGGCTCCTTTAAAGATAGGGGCATGACGCTTGCTATTTCCAAAGCGGTAGAAGAAGGCTCAACCTCGGTAATGTGCGCATCCACAGGCAATACTTCCGCTTCGGCCGCGGCTTATGCCGCGAGAGCAGCAGTAAAATGCGCCGTTTTAATACCTGAAGGAGCGATTGCGCTCGGCAAACTTTCCCAAGCGCTTATGCACAGGGCAAAAGTAATCGCCATAAAAGGTAATTTTGACGATGCCTTGGATATAGTGAAAAAAATCACTTCTTCCCATCCCGTAACATTGGTCAATTCTTTGAACCCATATCGCTTACAGGGACAAAAAACGGGCTCTTTTGAAATATGCGACCAACTTGAGCGAGTCCCGGATTTCCATTTTATTCCCGTAGGCAATGCGGGAAATATTACCGCTTACTGGATGGGATATAAAGAATATAAAGCCAGAGGCAAAATAAACTCTCTGCCTAAAATGATAGGCTGGCAGGCGGAAGGTTCGGCGCCGATCGTCAAAAAGATGGTGATAAAAAATCCCGAAACGATAGCAACCGCAATCAGAATAGGAAATCCCGCAAGATGGAAAGAGGCTGAAGAAGCCGCATCTAACTCGGGCGGTTTTATAAACGCGGTGTCTGACCGCGAAATTTTAAACGCTTACCATCTTTTGGCGGATAAAGAGGGAATATTTGCCGAACCCGCATCCTGCGCTTCTATAGCAGGCCTAATAAAAGCAAAGGAAAAGAACCTTCTGCAATTTAAAGATTCGACTGTCGTATGTATTCTAACTGGGGGCGGCCTAAAAGACCCGGACAGAGCAGTCCAAGAATCCCCTAAGCCAACAGTAGTGGCCAAAGAAGAAATAGAAAAAGTATTGGACATAATAGGTGCCAAATGAAAAAACGGTTTCGTCTTATCGGAATATTGGCAATAATAGCGCTTATCATATCCATATTTCTTTCAATCATACAAAATTCTTTGGCTTCACAAATAAAAGAGCAAATTAAAATTTGGGCACAGGAACAAAAATTGGAAATTTCGGATTTCAAATGCAATGTGAACCTTATTACTCAAAATGTAGGATTAAAAAATTTAACCTTAAACCAGGGAAACAATAAATTCAAAGTAAAAAGAGGGTATATAACTTTTGACATTTCCGATTTTATATCCAACAAAAACATAAAAGGGATATACATAAATAAAGCAGAGGCAAGACTCGAAAATTTCATACCCTTTTCGTTTCCGAGCATGACAGAAAAACCTATTTATATAGATGAAATAAAAATTAAAAATTTGGACTTGCAAATCGGCGCTTCCGAAGGCAACAATATTTCGGATATAAATATATCCGGTTCCTTTAAAAATATAGGGACAAATCAAAATACAGTATTTTTAATCAATGCCGTAGCCAATTCTTCTTTTATGGAAATCCAAGGTGATTTTGACTGTAATGACTGGAAAAACCGTTTTACTTATAAACTCTTAGGTGAAGATGTATCTTTGGGATTAATTAACATCTTGGAAGAAGGGTTTTTGTCGCCTCAAATCAAAGAACAACTCCTTTCTCTTTACCTTAAAGATATTCTGATGGTAAAACTCAGCGGGAAAATGGACATTATCGGGAACGGCGAGATAAATGACCAGAATATCGATTCCAAATTAAACTTTTTAATATCCGAAATATCCTGTGAAACCGATAATGAACGCATCAAATCTCTTGTCAAAAAAATAAATAGTAGCGGAGAAATGCAGATCAATTACAAAATATACGGCACAACTTCAAATCCTTTTTTAACATATGACATGATATTTTAAAAACAACAGAAGACAAAAATAGAAATGCAATAGAAATAAGGTAGATATACAATGGATATATGATGGAAATACTTAGAAATAAATGGAAATAAATAGAGATACGTGGTAGACAGGCAATATATATCAACATATTTCCAAGTATTTCGACTTATATCAAATTTTACTTCCATATATTTCTATTTATATCTATTTTAGCGAGAAATACGCAATGAAATATATAATGCTTATCGGCGATGGAATGGCTGACAGAAAAATTGCCAGCAAAGGGGGGAAAACTCCGCTTCAATTAGCCAACATCCCTAATATAAATAAATTAGCCAAAGAAGGCCAATGCGGCATGGTAAAAACTTTAGTGCCGAATCTGCCCAAAGGAAGTGATGTAGCTATAATGTCGCTTCTGGGATGCGACCCGAAAAAATTCTACACGGGGAGAGGACCTCTTGAGGCGCTCAATCTCGGCATAAATTTAAAAACAAAAGAAATCGCTTTCAGGTGTAATCTTGTCACTGTTTCGGAAGGTAAACTTATCGATTATTCCGGCGGACATATATCATCAAAAGAAGCAAAAGGTTTAATAGACGAACTTCAGAAAAAAGTGGGCAGCCAGCATTTTTCTTTTTATCCGGGGTTATCCTATCGCAATATCATGGTGGCTAGAAAAAATTCCGGTATCATCCTGGATAATTTAGAAACTCGTCCCCCTCATGATATAATTGGCGCTTCCATAGAAGAAAATCTGCCGCAAGGCAAAAGTTCGGCAATATTAAAAAGACTGATGGAAAGGTCTTATGAAATACTCAAAGGCCATCCTATAAATATTAGGAGGCAGAGAAAAAACGAAAATCCTGCGAACATGATTTGGCTGTGGGGCGAGGGAGAAAAGCCCAATATCCCTTCTTTTTACGAGAAATACGGCAAAAAAGGCGCTGTCATATCGGCGGTGGACATAGTAAAGGGAATAGGAAAAGCACTCGGAATGGAAAGCATTTCCGTAAAAGGAGCCACCGGGTTTTTGGACACGAATTACCGCGGAAAAGTAAATGCGGCGATTAGAGCCATAAAAACAAAAAATTTTGTTTTTGTACATTTGGAAGCGCCCGATGAAGCATCACACTTGGGAGACTTAAATTTAAAAATTAAAGCGATAGAATTATTCGACAAAAAAATAGTGGGACCTATATTAAAATATGCATCAAAAGGCAAAGATAAATATAAGATTTTAGTGGGATGCGACCATGCTACGCCCATAATTATAAAAACGCATACGGATGAAGCTGTCCCTTTTCTTATTTGGGGAGGTAAAAAAGACGGCTGCGCTTCCTACAATGAAACGACAAGTTCGTCTTCCCTCTTATATTTCGAAGAAGGCTATAAACTAATGGAATATTTCCTTAAACAATAACAAACTGTTAATAAAAGTTAATAATGGTTAAAATTGGTTAACAATGGTTGCAAAAAATAATAATGCAACCTATATTAACCTATATTAACTGTTGTTAACCGATATTAACTTGGATTTAAAACCATGGCTTTAGTAGTTAAAAAATTCGGCGGGTCATCTCTGGCAACTCCGGAGCATATAAAAAACATAGCGAAAAGAGTTGTAGAAGACAAAAGAAATAAGAAAAACAAAATAGTCGTTGTAGTTTCTGCAACGGGAGATACCACGGATGATTTAATTTCTTCAGCAAAGAAATTAAATCCCAATCCGCCGCACAGAGAATTAGATATGCTAATTTCAACCGGCGAGATAGTGTCAAGCGCTTTAATGGCAATGGCAATAGATAATATGGGAGAACAAGCTGTATCTCTTACAGGCCAACAAATCGGCATTATGACGGATAGTAGTCACACCAAAGCATCCATCAAAAAAGTTAAAACCGAAAGAATTACAAAGGAATTGGGAGAAAATAAAATTGTAGTTGTTGCGGGTTTTCAGGGAAAAGACGAATCCGATGAAATAACTACCTTGGGTCGCGGTGGTTCGGACACAACAGCAATAGCCATAGCGATTGCGTTAAAGGCGGATATCTGCGAAATATTTACCGATGTTGGGGGCGTATACACTGCAAATCCCAGAATTGTCCCCGAAGCGAAGAAAATAAAGACACTTTCTTATGATGAAATGTTGGAAATGGCATCAAGCGGTGCCCAGGTAATGCAAACAAGAGCAACGGAACTTGCAAGCAAATATAACCTTAAATTTCATGTGCGTTCAAGTTTTACAAAAACGGAGGGGACAATAATAACGAAAGAAATAGATTCAATGGAAAAAGTCGTAGTAAGAGGAGTGATTGCGGCAAAAGACGAGGCAAGAGTCACAATTCATGATATCCCTAATAAACCGGGGGTAGCCGCTTATATATTCGGCCGACTCGGCAAAGAAAAAATTAACGTAGATATGATTATTCAGTCTTCGGCTCATCAAGATAAAAGCGACATCTCCTTTACTGTAAATGAAGATTCACTTGCAAAAACACTGGAAGTAATGGAAAAAGCAAAAGAACATTTGAAAGCGTCAAGAGTTGCAAGCGATCCAAATATTGGTAAAATTGCGGTTGTCGGTGTCGGAATGAAAACCCACTCCGGAGTCGCCGGCAAGATGTTTGAATCTTTAGCGCGGGAAAATATAAATATAGAAATGATTTCGACTTCGGAAATAAGAATCTCCTGCGTAATAAGAAGAGATTTGTGCGATAAAGCTATAAAAGTATTGCATAAAGAATTTGAATTGGAGAAATAGTAAATGAAAAATATAAACCCCGTTAGAAAATCAAAATGGAATGGGGTTTATTTTCTTAAAAAGGGATGAGTTTATGCTAAGCCAAAAGAAATTTTCTAACGGGATAAAACTATACGACACTACTTTACGAGACGGTGCCCAATCCAAAGGAATATCATTTTCTTTGGAAGATAAACTTAAAATAGCCAAAAAACTTTCTGAAATCGGCATCCATTACATTGAGGGTGGTTGGCCCGGCTCCAATCCCAAAGACATAAATTTTTTCAAAGAAGTCAAAAAATTAAACTTGGGAAAAAGCAAAATTGCCGCTTTCACGTCAACGCGCAGAGCAAATACAAAAGTTGAAGATGATATTTCTCTTAAAAGGTCGCTGGAATCGCAAGTCCCGGTAATGACGATATTCGGCAAGAGTTGGAAACTGCACGTCACGGATGTTTTAAAAACGTCCGAAGAAGAAAACCTAAGGATGATAGAGGATTCCGTGCGCTTATTCAAAAAACACGGTAAAGAAGTTATTTACGACGCGGAACATTTTTTTGACGGGTTCAAAGATAATTCCCCTTACGCTTTAAAAACGCTGAAAGCCGCCGTAAAAGGCGGAGCTGACTGCGTCGTTTTATGCGATACTAATGGCGGAACACTTCCCTCTCAAATTACATTAATAACAAAGAAAGTCAAAGAAGAAATAAATTGCGAAGTGGGAATACATACTCACAACGATAACGGCATGGCGACCGCAAACTCTATCATAGCCGTAGAAAACGGCGCAACCCACATTCAGGGAACTATAAACGGACTCGGCGAAAGATGCGGCAATGCCGACCTTATAACCATTATTCCCAATCTTCAACTTAAAATGGGAATAAAATGTTTAACGAAAGAAAATTTAGCAAAACTTACGGAACTTTCGCTCTATATCGACGAGATAGCCAATTTAATACCTGTAAACAACCGCCCTTTTGTAGGAGAAACCGCTTTTGCCCATAAAGGCGGTATGCATGTGGACGCGGTAAAGAAAAACACCGCCACATTCGAACATATAAATCCCGTTCTTGTCGGCAACAAAAGAAAAATTCTGGCTTCGGAACTTTCGGGGAAAGCCACTATTTTTCTTAAAACAAAAGAACTGGGAATCAACTTGGACGAAAAAGACCCCAGAATAATTACTTTACTCAACAGATTAAAAGAACTGGAACATGCGGGATATCACTTTGAAGCGGCAGATGCTTCTTTGGAACTCTTTATAAAAAAGACATTGAAACAATATAAGAAATTATTTGAACTGAAAGATTTCGCTGTTCAAATAACCAACCAAAATAATAAATTATCTTCCGAAGCCACAATGAAACTAAAAGTAGGAGAAAAAGAGGAGCACAGCACTTCTACGGGCGATGGTCCGGTTGACGCCTTGACAAACGCTTTAATGAAAGCACTTATAAAATTCTATCCATCTCTTAAAGGGGCAGAACTTGTAGATTACAAAGTGAGAATAATAAACCCCGAAGCAGGCACAGCCGCCAAAACAAGAGTTCTCATCCAATTCCGCGACCATAAACATACATGGGCAACAATCGGCGTCTCCACAAATATAATCGAAGCATCATGGGAAGCATTGATGGATTCCATAGAATATAAACTGCTGAAAGACCAAGAAGAGAAGTAAGATAGACCGAAGACCCCCGTATGCCTCCGAAGTCGATTGCTTATTGCAAGTAACCAATTTACAGTAATTATAAAAACTGTACACTATTAATTAAAAAACAAAAGGGACTTATCTATTATTCTTACACTATCCTTACACTTTAAGAATAACTTTTTATAAACTATTGACTTCGCAAAAACATTCTCCTATAATCTAATACAATCTTACATAGTTGAAATATAAGATTAGCATAAAACATGAAAAACAATAACAGGTTAGATAAAAGACTCCAGAATATTCCGGCTTATCTGTGGTCGAAAATCGCTCAAATAGATGAGTTGAAAGGCCAATGGATCGCTGGTGTAAGATTAAGTCCGCAGGTACTGGGTCGTCTGAAAAGGTCTGTTTTGGTTACTTCCACTGGCGCTTCCACTCGTATTGAAGGGGCCCGTCTTTCTGATGAAGATATAGAAAAACTGATGCGCGGCATTTCTATCCAAAAATTCTCCGACCGCGATAAACAGGAAGTTAAAGGATACTATAAATTGCTTCAAGATGTTTTTGATTCTTGGAAAATCTTGAAATTTTCAGAAAGCACATTAAAACATTTCCATAAGGAGATGCTCAAATACGTTAAAAAAGATATTTATCACAGAGGAGAATACAAGAAGCAAGAAAACAAGGTTCAAATGATAGACGAAGCCGGAAAATCAATCGGTGTTCTTTTTGACACCACTCCGGCTTATCTCACCGGCAAAGAAATGCTGGAGTTAGTTGAATGGGCTCAAAAGGCATTCAAAGAGAAAAAACATCATCCGCTTCTTGTTGTCGCCAATTTCCTTGTTGAATTTTTACAGATTCATCCTTTTCAGGATGGAAACGGCCGTCTTTCAAGAATCCTGACAAATCTGCTTTTATTAAAAGAAGGCTATTTGTATATGCCTTATGTTTCCCATGAAAAACTTATTGAAGACAATAAACCTGATTACTATATGGCGTTAAGGAAGAGTCAAAAAACGTTCAAGGCTAAAAAAGAAGATATTGTTCCTTGGCTGGAGTTCTTCTTAACTATATTCTTAAAGCAATCAAGAATGGCAGTTGAACTTTTAACCAAAGAAGACATTGAAAAGATTCTCTCCCAGAAACAACTTTCAATTTGGCAATATCTCAATAAAGTCGAAGAAGCAACACCACAAGAAATAACCTCGAAGACCAAAGTCGCCAGGCCAACAGTCAGTCAGGCTCTTGATAAATTATTGAAACTTAAAAAAATTGAGCGGCTTGGGCTCGGAAGAAGCACCAGATACAGAAAGATCTAATACATAATTCTATGGGTACAATAAAATATTACAAGCAGTATTTGAAAGTTATTTCGAATCGCAAAATATTAATTTGGCTAACAGTTGTTTGGATTACATTAGAATTACTGGTATTTTCTCCCAATGGCTTTTCTGCCGGGAGTTTTGATGAAGAGAATTCACGCCTTATGAAACAAAACCCTGAAGGGCTTTCGTTAACTATTTCTATAGAAAAAAATTCCTATCGCATTGGTGAAGTTATACCTATCACACTAAGCTATTCAAATAATTCCAACATCGAGTATGTTGTTGATACCCGTAATTATGACCGCTCCGGAAGAATTGATCAAATAGGTTTCAAGGTGGAAGGGCAAGCCGGCGATTTTTGCGATCCGCTTGTTGGAAAGCTTCCCGGTATAGGAGGAGGCCTGGGTGGCGAAGAATCAATCGGAAAATGTTCGCAAGTATTTGACCTCAATGAGTGGATTCGTTTTGAAAAACCTGGTAATTACAGGATTTACTGTACTGCTGACCGTGTCCATAAGAAAGACGATTGGAGTAACCATATTAACCTCTGTTCGCAAATTGTAGATTTAAAGATTGTCCCGTCAGATAAAGTTTTCGTTAAAAAAACAACGGATGAAGCAATAGCGAATTTGAAATCTAAAGATGAAGATGTTCGTCATAAGGGTATCAACGCGCTAAGATTTTTAGCTACTCGGGAAACGACAGATATACTTGTCCCTCTTTTAGGAGATGAAAGTCCAAATGTTGGTTTTTGGGCATATCTGGGCATTATAGGTTCTCGAGACCCGAAACACGCCCAAAAGGTTCTTTATAAACATCTGAAAGACCCTGATATGGTCGTGGATTTTAAATATATCGATGCTTTGGCTGCTGTTTCGCTGCCGGCTGAAGAATGGCTTATCAATTGGGATAGCCCTGATACTGAAAAAAATATTAAGTTAGCTCAGGCTGTATACGAAAAGAGAGAAAATGTCCGAAAGAAAATATTAAACCAATTAGCCGATGTTATTGGAAAGAAACGCGGAAGAGCATTGTCTGTTGGTTGTGAAGTCCTTCTGGAAAGTAAGATTGATACTCCTATTCTGAGGAAGAAGCTTGCAGAATCGTTTTCATATTTGACAAAACGTGAACAGAAAGGTCTTTTAGAGTTTCGCTGGGAACAGATAAAGTGCGCTGAATTTGAGCCTGTTCTCAAGAAAATATTCGAGGGTCCTTTAGAATATGAGAATTGGAGGTATCCCGGGATTAATTCTCTTGCTTTGCTTCATTACCAAGAGTATAAACCAATAGAGGAAGAGAGAACATTAATAATAGAAGATATTAAGCGGCCGCGTCCATTTCTTTCAGGGAAAGTGCTTACTTCGTTACCGGATGAATATCTTCCTCAAATTGAAAATATACTTATCAGCAATTTGAAAAAAGGATCTGCTGCTCCTGATTTAGAGAAAGTTACTCGTCTTATTGAACGATATGCAACGAAAAATATACTGCCGCAAGTTATAGAATTTTACCAAACAAGGACATGTCAATGGAACTGTCCATGTAAAGCAGGTATTTTGCGCTATTGGATAAAACACGACCGTAAGAATGGAATTGCGACTGTAGCAGAAGCCATGAGTCCTAATAACTATGCAGCATGTTACCATTCTTTATTGGGTGAAGTATTCTCAGATTATTATGGGCCTGACGCTGAAAAAGTCGTGATTTCATTTCTCCTTGACAAAGAGATTGATGTCGTTATGGATGCAGTCCGGCTTCTTGCAAAGAAAGGAACTGCAGATTGTATTGACCCCCTACTGGAAAGATTAGCGACACTTGACCCCAACAAAAAAGAACGTTTGCCCCGAGAGAGTTTTTCTGAAGAATATATCTACAGAGAGATTATTGATTTCCTGCTAAATAATAACAGCTGGGAACTGACAGGTAAGCAACAAGAGTTATTAAAGAAATATCTTCGAACAGAAAGAGAACGACAGAAATATATAAAGAGATTTGAGTCTAAATAAAAATAAGTTTTGCGTTTCTGATTGAATATTTATTCTTGGTTTTACAATTGTTCTACATCTGATGTGTATATAATTTGCATCCTACTCAAGTTATCCCCTTACAAAAAAAGTTGCTGATATTTTTCTTATACCAGCCTTACACCCGCGGAAAAACCTTTGTTCAGCAAATTGGAAATTCATAGTGCCGAAGGGGGGAGTTGAACCCCCAATCCCGTTAGGGAACATGGTCCTGAACCATGCGCGTCTGCCAATTCCGCCACCTCGGCATTTTAAACAATAGAAATCAATTGAAATACATGGAAATACATTGAAATAATTTGTTTGTATACTACGTATTTCTACCCTGCCCGCTTCGCAAGCAGGCGGGTGTATATCTACCTTATTTCTATATATTTCCGTTTATTGTTATATTTCCATCAGGGGCAAAAACATTCCGGAAGCAGTAATGGCTATGAATACGCTTGCAATTATTAATACCAAAACTAATATGAAGAATAAGACAGCAAACGGAATAAAATAAGTCAAAACAGCTTGTGAGCCGTTCAATCCGTAAACTGTCCTTATTGAATTTATCTGCAAAACGATTATCCATATAATTACGGAGAATTGAAAAATCGGCCAAAGAAAAGTCAGGTCTAAAGATTTAAAAATCAGCGCCATCGGAGCAAGAAATATAAAGGGGAGAAAAGAAAGACAAACGCAAAGGAAAAGTTCGCTCGCTTTACCTTTGCCCTGGAAAGCTTCGGAAATAAAATGCCATAAGGAAACTTGCACAATGATGAAAAAAAACATCATTACAACGGAAAAAATAATATTAGATAAAAAAAACACGGCATTTACAGAATTTTCTATTATCAGATAATTACCTGCGATGAAAGCCCAGAGCGCTGCTATCATTACCATAACAGCAAGAGATAATGTCCTGTCTTCTCTTCTTAAAGCATAAAGCGGATGGACGATAATATTAAATAAAATTTCGAGATTATTCATTTGTCATATACCGTTATTCGGTTAGGGTTACGATGCCCGCCACAGTGGGATACCCCACGTGGTGTCCCATTTCGTTATTGGGTTACGTTAATCGTTTTTATTTTCCTGACATAACCTTTTACCGTAAACCGATACCTGCCCGCTTCGCAAGCAGGCGGGCGGGCTTTGTTACCGTTACCCATTACCATTTTCTAAAAGATTGGCTATTAATCATCTTAATATTAGGGGACCCACATATATTCCAAAAGTCCTGTTTTGGGAGGAAGGAATTTGCTAAAAGGATTGGAAGTTCCAGCGCCCAT
>Ga0272442_10004499_pt1 | contig 19092 bp, 20 predicted proteins | sample SSMForm2O_FD_200262 | JGI IMG/M metagenome (GOLD analysis project Ga0272442, IMG submission 200262) | Marine sediment archaeal communities from Little Sippewissett salt marsh, Falmouth, MA, United States - SSM-Form-2O | ecosystem: Environmental > Aquatic > Marine > Wetlands > Sediment ... | reverse complement strand
CTTACTATATGGAAATGCCCCTGTCTCAGGTATCGCCTGCCTTGTGCTTTATCATTCTTTCAACGTGATATACGATCTTTGAAAACAGATTAATAGAAAGCTGCAACACAACCAGGCAGGAGAAAACACCACCAAACCCGACACCAAACACTGCAAATGCATATTTCCATGGAATAGGTTCCATATCCTAACACCCTGCAACCTTTCGGTTTTTTGAACTACGTGTTACCAACTCTCACACATAAACTTGCAAAAGAATCGAGTTGTAATATCACATTTTGTTGTGAAATAATATAGGAATTTTATATATTTTCCTTTTGATAATTCACAGAAGGATAAAAAATTTATCTACTTATGCGGGCATAAATGCATATGACAGAAACTGTCCATCATGACTTAAGCTTATATCAAGTATCGCTTCTTTACCCCGGATGTATACCTTGGGAGGTCCTAACCCATCAGGACCCTTAAAACGAAGGATAGCAATATTTTCTATATCTTCTTGAAAATACGTGGCTATTCCCCTCGTTGCCATCTTCCTGATCTCAACGGATGCAGTTTCAGGTGAATAAATATTTTCCTCTCCTTCACGCAGTTCCCCTTTGTGTATCCCCCAGATAACCGAACGCATCAATTGCTCAGTCCCCGTCACCCCAATACAATGAATATAATCCGCTTCCGTGAAAATTTTTATGGACACGGTATCATACGGCGTTTTTACAACACCTCCTGATATGCAGGATCTATTATCGTCGCGATCATTTTCTGAAATACTCATTTTTACTTCATATCGACGAGGTGCAGCTGTCACATTGCCATGTACTTTCCGCAGGATTTTATATGCTGTTTCCTTTCCCGCCCATAGACTCCATACAAGAACATCAGGAGAGACACCGTTCATAATCTGTTCTTGTTCTTGTAAGGTGAAAACTCGATCAATGAAACGCGTATCCAGGCTTCTCCCCTTCGATCGGGGGTCCGTCAGGTCCACAATGTCGTTGCCTACACGATTCAAAATATTTTTTCTCCATTCGGGCCAGTTGCTCTACTATCTGCCGTGCACAATCCCTTTGAGCCTTCAGCCCTTTGTTTTCAATATCAGGGTTAAATGTATCGATGTGAAGCCTAAATTGCTCTCCAAACCGGGGGATGTTGCTGTATGTCGTTTGATTTTTCCCGCGCATGTAAATGCACATCACACGACAATCAGGAACGGTACTTATCAGACGGCCCACACCATAGGAAAAATTTGCTGTATCCACCCTGCCTGTTCTCGAACGTCTTCCCTCAGGAAAAATCATAATGCTTTCTCTTTGCTTCAGAAGATAGCAACACTTCTCGAGGGTGGCTTTCATTTCTTTTCGATCACCACCCCGATTGATGGGAATGCATTTTGCCAGATAGCAAAGAGTTGTAAGAAAAATGTTCGTTTGAAAATTTGTCTGTTCAGGGAGATTCCATGGTAGTAACCTATACTGTAGAATATATCGGTAAAGAGGAACCATGGCATAGGCCAAAACAACAGAATCGATCATTGTCAGGTGATTAGGACATATTACCCAGGGGCCCCGGTGTGTTTCAAACAGCTTTTGGACTTTCTTCCGTACCGCACCGAGGTCATTTACCCGATACCTCATAAGTTTTAAGGCAATAATCATCAGGGGACCGATAACAACAACGGTCAATCGTCCCAGAATGTTCTGGAGATGTAAGAAAATTTGTGTAATCCGGTCCATAAAATATCCTAATTTAATTTACCCTGAATAACATTGACGGCATCACCGATGGTTCTGATCTGATCGGCATCATCGTCTTCGATTTCAATATCAAAAACATCTTCACATTTGATAATGACATCGACCAGACGTGCCGAATTAACCTTCAGATCATCGAGAATATGCGTTTCTTTTGTCGCATTTTCCAGTAATGCCTGATCCTTGACGTACGGTTTGAGAATAGTTACCATCTCCGTAAAAATTTGTTTTTCATCCATTTTTTTACTCCTTATTTAATAATGTTTTAAAAATTGTCAGTATTCGGCTTTTAATCCGTCCCTACAAAAGCTGAAAACTGATAGCTGAAAGTTTGTTATTCCTCCCATTTTTTGAAAATCAGACAGCTGTTCACATCCCCAAAACCAAAGCAGGCCTTGGCAATGATTTTCAAGTCAGGGTATTCCATGACTTTGTGAGGAATCTTGTCCGCAAACACCTGAATTTCGGGATGTACATCCTCACAATTGACGGATGGATGCAAAAAGCCGTTATGTAACTGCAAGACAACGGCAACACATTCAATTGCTCCAGCTGCACCGAGGCAGTGACCAATCATCGACTTGGTAGAGTTGATATACGGAAAGTCCTGAGGATCTCTATTGAGAGCGCGCGACCAATTTTTGACTTCTCCGGGATCGGCAAATGTCGCTGTCAGATGGCCGTTGATCGCATCGATCTCATCAGGAGTGATATTTGCGTCGGCCATAGCACCTTTTATGCAGCGTTGTACCCCTTCGGGATTCGGCGCCGTCATGGAACCGCCGTTGCGCTGACCGCCACAATTAATGTTCCCTCCAAGTATTTCCGCATAAATCCTTGCACCCCGGGACAGCGCTGTTTCTAATTCCTCAAGAACCAGAACCGCTCCCCCCGCACCGGGAACAAAACCGTTTGCCGAGGCACTCATCGGACGGGAACCTGTTTCCGGATGATCATTGAACTTGCGTGCGATGACACGCATGGAATCAAATCCGGCCCATATATAGGGAGATGCCCCTTCAGATCCGCCTGCCAGCATCCGTTTTGCCAGTCCCATTCGGATCCTCAACATGGCGTCCACAATAGCTTCCGTGCCCGTGCTGCATGCAGCGGAGTTTGAGCTTACCTTGTTTCCAAGACCCAGCAAACCTCCCACACGGGCGCTTGTTCCGCTGTTCATGACTTGTTCGACGATCCTGCTTCCCATACGGCGCGTCCTGCCTTCATTGACCATGGGTACGACTCTTTCTGCAATCGTATCCATGCCGCCGATTCCACAACCAAGAATGGCACCGGTATCCCAGTCCACCTGATCGTTATCGTCAGACCACACAAATCCCGCATCCTGCCACGCATCGACAGCAGAAACGGATATATATCCGATATTATCGTTCAGGGACATGAGCTTTTCATGGTCGAAATAGTTCTTGCGAATTTCATCAAAATTCCCCGGCATGCCTCCTATCTGGCAAGAAAACTTGAGCTCCTTCAGACGTGGGAAGAATCGGATTCCTGACCGTCCCTCTCGCAGGGCCTGCTCAAAATCGCTCACCCCATGTCCGTTCGGCGCCGCAACACCCATTCCTGTTATAACAACTCTATTTTTCATCAAAATCAACTCCCCTGCCGGTCAGTACACCGCAACAGACTAATTCTCCGTTTTCCCTTTTTATACTGACCTTCGTTTTTAAATTTCCTCTGCGAAGATAGATTTTTTCACCTTTAATAATAACCCGCTCTCCCGGGTTTACGATACCGCTGAACTCGACATCATCAACCATGGTAAAAAGGGTCACTAACCGTTTAATGTGATCGAATGATATGCCTTGCCCCATAAGCTGATATATACCAAAAGCAACAACTCCTGTCTGAGCCATCGTTTCAATCAAAATAACCCCCGGTGTAACAGGCTGGCCGGGGAAATGCCCCTTATAGAAGTACTCATCATCCCGGAAGCGGTATGTTCCAATAATGTGATCCCCATCCATTTCCAGTATGTCATCGATAAAACGGAATGGTTGCTGTTGAGGAACCAGAAGAAGTACATTTTCGATGGTCTTTTTATCAGCCGCCATACAGTCCTCCGTTAACATGAATGACACTTCCCGTAATGTAGCTGCCCCTGTCGGCAAGAAAGGCCACAACATCGGCTACTTCTTCGGGATGACCCATTCGTCCCAGAGGAATATTCTCAAGAATCTTTTGCTGTACTTCATCCGGAAGAACCTCTGTCATGGCCGTATCGATAAATCCCGGAGCCACCGAATTGACGAGGATATTCCTCCCCCACAGTTCCTGCGCAAGAGATTTAGTAAAAGCATCGAGAGCCGCCTTTTCCATAGTGTACGGAATTTGTCCGCCATTACCAACATGACCTACCACACTGGAAATATTGACGATCCTTCCCCTGTCCTTTCGTAGCATGAAAAGACGCAGTATCCGTTTGGTTAGATACCATGTACCGCGCAGTATTGTTCGCTGTGAGTCAAATTCCCCGATTTTCATCGAATTAATATCACTGTTAACCGATATTCCGGCATTGTTAACTAACACGTCCACACGACCTGTTATATCCTTGATAGACTTTGCCATTGCTTCCACTTCATCTACATCGGCAAGATTCGCTCTCAGAAGGAACCCATCCTCGATGTGAGACAGGATATCCTTTGCCTGATCTTCACTCTTCCGATAATGAATACCTATCTTAAATCCTTCAGCGGAAAGGGCTTTGCAACAGGCAGCACCTATTCCGGTTCCGCCCCCTGTTACTATGGCCACTGGTTTTAATTCTGAATTTTGAATTTTGAATTTTGAATTATTCATGTGTTTCTCTTTATAATTCCTCCCCTTGAATTGGGTGACATCTTCGGATAATCGGGATAGACAATTCCCTTGAAAATTCCTGTACGAGCTCTTTGAATGGTCATTATCAATTCATCATCCACGAATACTTTACCATCTCCTATGACAATACTTGAACCTGAATCTTTCAGATGAGAAAACCGTCTCACGTCAATTTCATAACGGACCGTTCGATTATAGGGTCGTATCTGACCGTTGAAAGAAATCTCCTCGCAGCCCAATGCCCTGCCGCCACCTAATCCTCCCCTCCAGCTACAGTAAAAACCCAATAATTGCCAGATTGCGTCAACGCAAAGGCAACCAGGTTGTACGGGATCTCCCGGCATGTGGCACTGAAAATACCAGGCGTCCATTCTTATGTCCTGCTCTGCAATAATAGACCCCCTTCTGCCGTCACTCTTTATTGAAAGGATGCGATCCATCATGAGGAAGGGGGGTGCGGGTAAACGGGCATCGAACCCTTCAGGCGCATCATCAACCAATCGTCCATAAGCAAAAGCAATCAAATCGTACAGTTCAAATTTTTCTTTTTTTATGAATTCAGAATATTTCATTATTTCCTCAAGTTACGGTGGTCAGTAATGAGCGTTCAGAAGAAAACTGTTCACTGTATTTTTCACAGGATCTTCAGCATCGTTCGGACCCACGTAAGCCCCGAACCAACCATGATCAATGCTATATGGTCTCCGGCTCGAAGCCTGTCCCAGTTCTGACTCAGGACACACGGGGCACTTGAACATCCGGTGTTGCCGTAATCCACAACATTGTGCCAGTGATCTCCTTCAGATACGCCACATCTCTCGCAAACAGTCTTCAGCATTCCGAAGTTTGCCTGATGCCCTACAAACTTGAACCGACCTGAATTTATCGGAAAAGCTTCCTGCAGTTTCTTCAGGGATTCGGTAGTTTTACGGATAGCAAAACCCTGAACGGCACTTCCATCTTGCCCGAAGTGTCCCAGGCGAGGCACACAAACTTTATCCCACGACAGAGGATTTGAGTCACAAAAAAACGCTTCAAATACCATTTTTGATGGAATGGAAGCGGAAACAACGGCTGCACTGCTTCCATCACCAAACAACGGCGCCGCCCTTCGGTCGGAGAAATCTATCGTGCGAGTGAGGTTTTCCGGGTTGACGATAAGGATATACGGGGGAAGAGCTTCCGATTTCATGTCAGACAAAAATTTGACCTGCATACCAAAGGTGGAACATGCGGAGTTAAGATCAAAACAGGGAACATCAATTCCCAGTTCCGCCGCTACGGTGGCCGCCTCAGCCGGGGTAACGTAATCCGGCGCCGAACTTCCCGATACAATCATTCCCACATCTTCGGGCTTTATCGTGGCACGCTCCATAGCCAAACGCGCTGCACGGGCTCCTGTTTGTGCATTCGTATACGCACTTGCCTCAAATGCTGCCCGCGGATCTCGATTTTTCGTTGTTTTTATATAATCCAGCGGCAGGCTCGTACGTCTGGTACGGATACCGACACGTTCTAGAATCCACTCTTCACTGCTTCCGATGTCCAGTTCCTCTAAAAACCGGTTGGTAATTACACTTTCAGGGTGAAAGTGACCTAAACCATGAAGATACAACATGTTCTATACTAACTCCCGTCCTATGATCATATCCTGAACTTCTCGCACCCCTTCATATATGTCGATAATATGAGCATCCCGTGCCAGCTTTGAAATTTCATACTCAGACATGAAGCCATAACCACCATGCAGATGGAGGCCCTCGTTCGCACAAAAAAGTGCTGCTTCAGCTGCTGTATTTTTTGCAAGTGACGCATAATTTCCTCTGTCATCCGCTTGCTCCTGTATTTTCCATGAGGCCTTCATTAAAGCCATATCGGCAAGTTCAACTTTTTTCCACATTTTGACCAGTGCGTCCCGCACGACGGGCATATCGCAGATTCTCTGTCCAAATTGTTTACGCTCTTTTGTATATTCCAACGTCACATCAAGTGCCCTCTTGGCCAGGCCGACCCCGATTGCGGCAACCATGGGTCTCGCATAATCGAGGACATCGACAGCATATTTGAATCCGAGTCTCCTGTTCCCGATGATCTGATGATCTTCGATAACAACGTCCTCGAATTTTACCGTTGCCGTGTTCGAGAGTCGTTGCCCAAGCTTATCTTCCGGTTTGCCTGTTATGACCGTACCCCCTTCGGGTACGACGATCTCCCTGGCATCGAACGGCTGAGAAGTAACTATTCCATTATGAATGGACTCCGAAGGGATAATGACACAGGCCATCATGACCCCCCCCGGTTTACCAACCTTACAGAAAACGGTAAATTGGGACGCATATGAGGCATTCGTAATAAAACATTTCTCCCCGTTCAAAATATATTTCCCGCTATCCCCCTTTTTGATGAACGATGTCATAGCGGCGTTGTCGGAACCGGCTCCCGGTTCCGTCAAACAAAAAGATGCAATGAGCGGTTTTTCGACAAACGGCCGGAGGAACGATTCCTTTTGTTCTTCCGATCCATTTTGCGCAATGACCGCATTCGCAAGATCATTACACATGGCCGACGTGGAAATACCGGTGTCACCATATGACAGTTCCCTGACAATCAATGCGGTGGACACGATATCAACTTCATATCCCTTGACCGATTCGGGAATGCACAAATTAAGAAGACCAAGCTCCCAGGCTTCAGAAATAATATCCAGAGGAAATTCATGTTCCTTTTCCCGTTTCAGTATATCCGGTACAACTTTGTTTTTAACGAACTTCTGAACCAGCTCGACATACATCTGCTGGTCTTCAGTGAGCGTGAAATCCATATCTCATTCTCCTAAGAAATTTCTCTTATTAGCATTTATATAAGCTTTTTTTCGAACAGGCGGGTTGCTGCCGACAGGGTTGTGATTGACTGGCATTGGACACCGATTGTCTTGAAAAATTCTCTCAGCGGACGGCTGGGACCTATTTCGATTATCAGCTGAGCGCTCGCAGCGAGTGATTCCATGTTCTTTCTCCACTGAACCGTACTACTTAATTGAGCCGCCAGTCTATCGATGATCTCTCCGCCACTATTCGTATGGAAGATACCTGTAAAATTTGAAGTAACCTTGCTTGCATTTTTGGGCGATAGTTTCAGCACAATGGCATGTAATGCTTCCACAAACGCTTCCCGTATAATGGTCATGAAGCGGCTATGGAAGGGTGCGCTGACATTGAGAGGAACAAAACGGAACGATGTTGCATCTCCAAACGCTGTCTCAAGCCGTTCCCGGGCTACGGGCATGAAACTGGATTGTCCGCTTATAACGACCTGATTGGTGGAATTGTCATTTGCCACGTCGATGGGAAGCGTTTTCAATACGGTCTGAACCACGTTCACATCGAGTTCATTCGATATAACTGCAGCCATTCCGCCCATTCCTATTGGTGTTGCTTCCTGCATCAGTTGGCCGCGGAGACTTACGACCTCGAGAGCATCTGAAAACGGTAAAACATCTGCTGCAACCAGTGCGGTATACTCTCCCAGACTATGGCCGCCGAAATAGTCGGGAGTGAAGCCATACAATGAATTGAGTCCGCGAAGCATAGCAATTTCCGTTGTCAGAATACAGGGCTGGGCATATTCCGTAAAATTCAGCTTTTCACTTTCACTAAAACACATGGCCGCAACATCCCAACCCAGAACATCAGACGCTTCATGGTATGTATCCCTGCAAATGGAAATTGTGTCATGAAAATCTTTGCCCATACCAGGACGCTGAGAGCCCTGCCCGGGAAATGCAACTGCGATACTTACTCCATTCATTACTGGTGCTCTCTCCTCTTCATCAATTCAGCCTGATAGTTCAACGTGGTCTCTTTAACTGCAGCATTCATGCCAGCGGCATTACAAAAGCATATTCGATACTAACACCTTAAAATATATAGCATATTATTCGTACTCCTTTTTGTAGTGAAACACGTTCTGTATGGAATGAGCTGTGTAATTCTCTTCGCAGTTGGAACGTAATTACGCAATGATGAGCAGAGAAAACACATTGCAGGTGTGGTGAGAGAAAAACCGGGATAAAACAGAAAATTCTCGAGTTTACAGTCAAAAGTTGTTATGTGCAGTGTTGAGAGGATTTTTCAAACAAAACATGAAACTCATTCATTGTCTTGAAAGGCATTATCGCCGGTGTTTTTTAAAATATTGATCACCATGCAGATGAAATAATCAACGACGAGACAGTACAAGAGATAAAATTTATGATGGAGACGTTTGCTGCAGCAGCAGTCAGCCTATCGATTTCAATCGCACTCATTTTTAAAAGAAAGAAAAGCCCCCTTCATTTTTCCTTCGCTGTTTTATGTTTCGCGTTATTTTTTGAGAAAATAGGCCTTTTCTCTTACGGGATATTACATACCGATCTCTGGAAAGTTATCCATTATCTGGGTGTTCTTTCGATATCGCCCATTCTGGTTATCTTCAGCCGCTATTTGCTGAACAAACAGGCATTCCTGTTGAAATGGGATATTCTTCTGACCTGCCTCGTGAGTCTTTTCTTAGCTTCGGCTCTGTTTATAACACCTTTATTCAAATGGTCTTATGTAAACGTACTGTTGTATATTTATAGCGGTCTTGCCCTTTCTTATTGTTTTACTGCTCTTATTCGCTATATCATGGCGACATCATCTCAACCTGAAAAAAAAAGAATGGTCTACGTTGCTATTGCATGTAGCGTTGTCATCACGTTGGGTCTTTTTGATGTACTGTATAAATACGGTTACGGGGTCCCCCCGTTATCCGATATCGCCATCGCCGGTCTTCTTTATTTCATCTTTATCATTATTACCCATACCGATCTCCCGGAGTTATATGAAATTATGTTGCGTACCCTTCTTGTTTTCTGCATTATCATGTTCGCAACGATTGTATTCATTATTGTTATGCTTTTATTCGGTGAAATGCCCAAACTCCCGTTCACCAGCGTTTTCATGGCATCGTTTCTTATTGTGATTCTGATAGATCCAATCAGAATGCTCCTGAGAAAAACGTTCAGTTATTTCTTCTTTGATAAAAAAGAACTTTCCGCTTCCCTTTATTCGATTGACGACGAAGTTGAGAGAAAAAATTTTACCCTCCTCGAAGAGATGGCAACGGGCCTCGCCCACGAGATACGAAACCCACTGGGTTCAATCAAAGGTGCTGCCCAGTTTCTGAAGACAGAAGCTGACGGAAGCGGAAATCCCAAGCTCCTCGATATTATTATAGAAGAAACGGACAGGCTGAATACTGTCGTGTCACAATTCCTGAACTATGCAAAACCATATGTAATAAATGCGGAAAAGCAAAATATAAATCATATCATCAAAAAGGTCATAGCCCTCATCAAAACAACAAATCTTCCCGACAATATAACCATAAACGAGAACCTGGCAACAGATCTGCCCGATCAAAAAATAGATGGTGAGCAAATGATCCAGGTTTTATTAAATATAGCGCTCAATGGGATTGAAGCAATGCCCGACGGCGGTATGCTAACCTTTACAACGTCAAGAATTAAAAATGACGGCGGCAGGACAGTTGAAATCGCTATCCGTGACACAGGACGTGGGATCACCGGAGAAGATCTGAAAACAATTTTCAATCCCTTTTTTACCACGAAGAAAAAGGGTACCGGTCTCGGTCTCCCCATCTGTGAACGGATCATCAAAAACCATAACGGTCATATCCACGTAGAATCCACTGTAAATAAGGGATCGGCTTTTTATATCAGGATTTGATTATTTCAAATAATCAATTGCCTTGACAGTACGAATTACCCGTAATAGTTATGGTATATTCAACGTGAGGGAGTTGTGAGCGAAAGTAAAAAAGTAAAAATGGTGGAAATTTATCTTTAAACCATGAAGAAGATATTAATAGCAGACGACGAATTAAACATGCTTCTTGTCTTGGAGGCCATGCTTAAAAAAGAGGGTTACGAGGTTATTACGGCTTCCGACGGATTTGAAGCAGTCACTATCCTGCATGAAAAAGATATAGCTGTTGTCGTTACCGATCTGAAAATGCCAAGGCTTGACGGTCTTGGTCTCCTGGCCCGGGTAGTCAAAGAATATCCTTCCATCCCTGTCATTATGATCACAGCCCACGGTACCGTGGAAACGGCAGTAACAGCGCTTAAAAAAGGTGCTTTCGATTATATTACCAAACCGTTTGAACAGGAAGATCTGAAAACAATTATTCATAAGGCATTCAAAACCTATACGTTAAATGAGGACGAACTGTTTGCTGAAGCGGACGATATTGATCGATTTGACATTATCGGCACCAGCACCGAAATGTTGAAAATATATGATATTATTAAAAGAGTCGCCCCCACCACGACATCAATATTGATTACGGGAGAAACCGGCACCGGAAAAGAGCTCATTGCAAACGCGATTCACAGAAACAGCCCTCGTAAAAATGATCCTTTTATAAAAATCAATTGTGCCGCCATTGCGGAAAATCTTTTGGAAAGTGAGCTTTTCGGGTATGAGAAAGGAGCATTTACCGGAGCGGTTAATAGAAAACCGGGTAGGTTTGAACTGGCTCACAAGGGAACTCTCTTTCTCGATGAAGTCGGCGAATTGTCGAAGGATATGCAGGTAAAACTGCTCCGGGTTATACAGGATCAGGAATTTGAAAGAGTGGGAGGTCTCCGTACTATAAAAGTGGACGTGCGATTGATTACGGCAACCAATAGGGACCTTCTCCAGGATGTGAAAAAAAATAGATTTCGTGAGGATTTATATTACCGATTAAATGTATTACCCATACCGATACCTCCCTTACGGGCAAGAAAAGAAGATATTCCCATGTTGACGGATTATTTTCTCGATAAGTTTAACAAAAAACTATCCCGGAACATAGTGAATGTAGATCAGGATGTGAGGGAAACATTTCTGAGATATGAGTGGCCGGGAAACATAAGAGAACTGGAAAACCTGCTTGAGAGGCTTGTATTGTTGGCACAGGATAATACCCTGCGAATTGAAGATCTGCCCCATGAAATTGACTCCCCCAACGAGATAGTGTCTGCAAGTGATTTACGTAAACCGGGAAAATCTTTCAAAGAAATTATTAAAAGCAAAACGGCCGAAATAGAAAAACAAATAATCATAACGACATTAGATGAATGTGGCGGTAATGTGAGCAAGGCTGCTTCACAGCTTGGACTCAGCAGAAAAGGTCTTCAGTTGAAGATGATCAAATATGATTTACGTAAGGGAAATTCGAGCTAATACTTCCATAAGGATCTTCCCTTTCAACCAGTTGAAAACAAATAATAATATCAGGTGACATCCGGGATTTGACGGAAAGTAATTGTACTATCTCTATTCTCAGTCGGCGTAACGGTCGAAAGGACCTATTTTTAAATTTCCTATAACTTTTGTACTAAACTGTCCTCCTGCGGCGAAACAAGATTGCCCATAGAAACAGGAATCACGGCAAATAATGAATGGAGGTACACGTCAATGGAATTTTCTGAGTTGCTCGTGAAGAGACGATCTGTCAGAAATTTTCAGGATCGAGAGGTCTCCCTCTCTTTACTCCTTGAAATCATAAAGATTAGCTGTCTTGCCCCGAATGCATCGAACAGACAACCGTGGCGATTTATTATTGTCAGTAAAAGAGATCTCATTGAAAAACTTGCCTATGAGAGCAAATCGAACTTACTCAAAGATCTTGACAGCAATCCCTCCCCGTTACTAAAACAATATGAACCTATCCTCCGGAATGAACGTTATAATGTGTTTTATAATGCTCCCTGTCTCATTTATATCACCGGCCCGAAAGACGTGAGATCACTCGATGTTGATTCTGCCCTTGCAGCATCTTACTTGATGCTAGCGGCAACGACAAGAGGCTTGGGAACCTGCTGGGTTGCCTTGGGCTCGAGAATAAAAAATCCTGACATTCTTAAAGAAATAGGATTGCCTGCAGATCATCGAATTGTTGCACCGATCATCGTGGGATATCCGGAAAAAATACCGGAAACACCGAAGAGAAATGAACCGCAGATTCTCAAAATAGTTCGGTAATCCGATCAGTAGTGGTTAACTATTATAATTTTTGGCTCACCTCCAAGAAAGTTGCTGTCTTTGTCAGGATTCAAGGATTCGAGTGAAATACCGGGACTGTGCAAGAATTTGAATTTATCTTATACATTATACCGATTATGCGTGATACAAGTACCATAATAAAAGGATTTTCCTAAAATAACAAACACATGAACCCCTGAATCCTCGAATCCTTTTCTGCAACTAAATGGGAGAAGAACCGAATTTACAAACTATCACGTTAAAGACATCCGTAATAAGAATATGGTTTTTAGGATGTAATTGTATTATAATGCGCGAAAAGTGAAACATCATACCTCAATGGAGAAGGAGGTTACACCATGCCGGGCTTGATCATATGGAAAAATCAAGAAATAAGTAAAATGAAGAGGGATATGGAACAACTTGTATCACGCCTACGAGAAGATCTGGACATTTCCTTCTTCCCCGGAAAAATGAGAACGATTCCTTCAGTGGAACTATCGGAGACAGAAAATCATTTGGTTCTCAAAGCCCACCTGCCCAACATAAATCCTGAGAATTTACATATCTCCATCACTGATAATATCCTGAATATTAAGGGAGAGATGAAGCAGGAAATTGTGGACAACGGCAAAACACAGCAATCCATACAACGATTGCACAGTTCATTCACGCGGACCCTCGAACTTCCCTGCAAAGTAATGATCGATGAAATAGAGGCGATCTACAAAGACGGAATTCTGCAAATGGTCATGCCGAAGTGCAAACCCGAGATGGCACGTAAGATCATCATAACCATTAAATAAGTCATTATCATAGCCGATGCAGTCTGTGCCGAATATCACAAGCAGCATAATATCGGGGTATTATTAACATTCGTATCGCATAACGCACCAATATTGCGTATAAGCAACATCATAGTTACGAACAGTAAGGAGGTCGTGGATGGCCATGAATACGTCAAATAAAAAAGTGCCTATTGATCAGCTCAGATGGAAGCTTGACCCCGCCACGCTGCCCTTCGAAACGACGGAAGATATCGAACCGCTCAGAGAGATTGTTGGTCAAAAGAGGGGCGTGGAAGCGTTTCGTTTCGGTATGGGCATGAACAAAGAAGGGTATAATGTTTTTGTAACAGGAATGCCCGGTTCGGGAAGGTTGTCCACCGTTCGAAAGTTGCTTGAAGAAATATCGGAGAAAAACGGTAAGCTGCCGGATGACCTCTGTTATGTCAATAACTTCAAAAAAACTGAGTCGCCTCTTCTCCTGAGGTTCGAAGCAGGGGAAGGAGCACAATTCAAAAAAGACGTTCATGATTTTATCGAAATATTAAAAAAGCAGATCCCACAACTTTTCGAGAGCCAGGATTACATGAACCGGAAAAAAGAAGTCATGGAGGAATACGAAAAAAAGGGCAAAAGCTTCTTTAAAGAACTTGAAACAAGGGTGAAGGATCAAGGCTTTGCTCTGGTTGATGTGCAGATGGGACAGTTTAAGCGACCCGAAGTAATGCCTCTTATTGATGGCCAACCGATGCCCCTTGATCAGGTTGAACAACTGGTAGAAAAAGGTAGATTCCCAAAAGAGGAATATGAGGAACTTGAAACAAAACAGGCACAACTCAAAGATGAAATTACACAGATATCCCTGGAAATCAGAGATCTTCAGAAAGAAATTCAGGAAAATCTCGAAAAACTTGATCGCTTCACGTTTACGAATGTTGCTTCAGATTTGGCCGCACCCATACGAAATAAATACAACAATGAGAAAATTGACGGTTTCTTCGATGACATGCTCGGTGAGATGACGGAAAATCTCAAAATTTTCGCGCCCCAGCAACAACCGCCGATACCGGGAATGCCGATCGCTCTCGCTGAAGGTGACCCTTTTCAACCCTACCAGGTTAATCTCATGGTGGACAATAAAGATCAAAAGCAATCTCCCGTTATTATCGAATCTTTTCCGACATACCGGAACCTCTTTGGAAGTATCGAACGGGTAGTTGATCGAAGTGGCGTATGGAGAACCGATTTCAGCAAAATAAAAGCAGGATCGTATGTCAAGGCCAGTGGAGGCTACCTGGTCCTGAATTTGCTCGATGTTCTGACGGAGCCAGGTGTCTGGCCTGCATTGAAGAGATCTCTGAAGACGAAGACTATGGAAATCCAGACCTATGATCCCTTTTATCTTTTTACTACTACCGGGCTGAAGCCGGAGCCCATTGAGATGGACGTAAAGGTTGTCATCATCTCAGATGAGTACCTGTACCGTATGCTCCTGACCTACGACGAAGATGTGAGAAAGATCTTCAAGGTACGGGCAGATTTTGACAATTCCATGAATAAAAACGAAGAATCCATTCGCCAATTTGCAGGATTTATCAAAATGAAAAAAGATGAGGAGGAATTGAAACCTTTTGATAAAACAGCATTATCCGCCTTAACCGAACATGCCGTTCGAATGTCGGGAAGGCAGGAAAAGATATCAACCAGCTTTCCCACCATAACAGACCTTATTCGAGAAGCAGATTTCTGGGCAGACCAGGAAAATCAGTCGATTGTTCGGGAAGAACACGTGGACAAAGCTATTGAATCAAGAATATTCCGATCAAATTTAATTGAAGAACGTATTCAGGAAATGATTGATCGAGGAACAATAAAAATTGCTGTTGATGGTGCAGTGGTTGGGCAGGTCAATGGTCTCGCCGTTTACAACCTCGGAGACTACCTGTTTGGAAAACCCTCCCGCATCACCGCATCAACATCGATGGGACGATCGGGTATCATTAATATCGAACGGGAAGCGGACCTCTCAGGCAACACACACAACAAAGGCGTCCTTATACTCAGCGGATATCTGAGAGAAAAGTATGCTCAGGACAAACCACTCACCATAAGCGCCAGTATCGCCTTTGAGCAATCATACGGTGGCATTGACGGTGACAGTGCTTCCTCCACCGAAGTCTATGCGCTCTTGTCCAGTCTTTCCGGAGTTCCCCTGCGTCAAGATATTGCTGTTACGGGCTCGGTAAACCAGAAAGGCGAGGTACAGGCTATCGGCGGTGTCAATCAAAAAATAGAGGGGTTTTATGACTGCTGTCGCCAAATCGCGCTGACCGATCAACAGGGAGTTATGATACCGGAGAGTAACGTCAAAGATCTGATGCTTCGAAAAGATGTTGTCGATGCCGTAGACAAAGGACGTTTTCATGTTTATGCTGTTAGAACCATTGATGAAGGAATCGAGATCCTGACAGGGAAAGTATCAGGAGAAAAACAACCTGACGGAACGTATCAACCGGGCACGATCAATGATCTGGTTGACAAAAAGTTACGGGAACTCGCCGAGGGGTTGCAGAAATTCGGGAAAGAGGAAGAACCAGAAACAAAGACGGACAAGAAAAGGAAAAAAGCGAAAACAAAAAAGGAATGATTGATTTTTTAATCAAATAGTTACTGTACCCCTATCTCTCGAAATAAAGCATATTACGCTGAATAACGGATGAGTTGATTTGTACCTCTTTCAAAGGCTGTTGAAAAACGTTCATCTGTACCGACATGTCGGGATTACCCTCAGCCTTCGTCACTGCGACGTACGTGTAAGGACGACTTACTCCTCGGTGCTCTGGGATCGCGAATAACGACTGCCCACGGGCAGATGTTGAAGCGCAATAAAAAAATGGGGCCTTTCCGATGTGCACCATAAGGCAAGCAACTTTGGGAACCTTGCCTCTGTCCATTTTTGTACAGCCTCAAGTTGACATTTTTTCAACAGTCTCTTCATATAGTGTTTACAGAGTGTTTATTTATTCCGGGAGCATTTCAAAAAATTCCCGAAGTGCAGGTCGCAGGTAAACCGTTGACAGGTCAAAGCGTTTTATCGCTCGTACCAGCGTTTGAATTTTATCCTGTACCGTCGATTTTTTGTTCATAACGACAATATATGTATCATTGATACGGCAGACCCCCCCGGTGGCCAAAAAATCTCCCTGTCGTATGGTCACATAACGGATATCTATTGTCAGTCGTTGAGCCAATTCTTCAAGCTGGTTCAGAAGGGTATGATCATCCACCGTATCTTTTCTCCGGATATCAATGAAAGCGAAGGCTTATGTCGTATACCATAGAAATATTATTCCTTTCACCCCCATGATGCACATGCCTTTGTAAAGGGCTTAACGTCTCATACGTCCGTTGATACACTTCATCGCTTTCTTAACTATGGAGCTACTGTCGTCGTAAGGACCTGAGGTGTGAACAGTTACAATACCGTGGTAACATGCGACAGTTCCCCGGTCGCTGTTTCCTAGAGGACGTTGAGGAAACGTTTGATCGATCGTCCGAAAAATTCGCACGTCTCATCCCTGATGACAGGACGTAATACCGTTGTGGACATGATAATCATAATACATTTATTGTCGTGGAAATACCGCCTTCCTGTCATTCAAAGGTAACCTCTGATACGGGCTCTTCAAGAGCTTCGGAAAACACAGCGAAAGGAAAGGGTCGGGCATTATCGTTCAAAGTCGTGTACCGCATTACCTTGTATGCATACGTGGAAAGCCTGTTGGAAAAGTCTCGCGCCGGTTTGCTGTACTTTCGCGTCATTAAAAGATAGACAAATTGAAAGAATACTGCACATTGCAGAATTATTTTAATAACCTCAAGCACGATGAGGAAAAAAAGGGTATACAGACATCGAATGGTAATGTTTTTTCTCGAAAGTGAATTGTTCCGTATAGTATTCATGGGCACTCCTTTTTTCAGTGAATCGTTGTCATAAGATAGCATCACGATTCACAAAAAACAAGACCTGCTGTGTCGGCAGTCTCCATACGGCTCGAAAAATAATATTTGACAATACGGCAATTCTACCTCTAAATATCTCGTCATTATAACAGAATCAGAAAAAGGAAGAGGATATTCATGGACTTTTTTTTCAATCCGAATGGTATCGCAATTATCGGCGCTTCAGATAACCCCTTGCGGGGAGGGTATCACATCTTCAACAACACCCTTGGAGGTTACCGGGGGCAAGTGTATCCGGTAAACTCCAAGTATGATTCTATCCTCGGACGTACATGCTACCCCGATATTCAATCAATACCCGACAACTTCGACCTTGCCATATTCTATATCCCGGCGAAATTTCTACCATCCGCCATTGAAGCATGCGCCGGGAAACAAGTAAAGGGTATCATCATCGAATCAGCCGGATTCGCCGAGGCGGGAGAAGATGGAAAACGGCTTCAGGATCGTTGCCTCAACCTTGCACGGAAATATAACATACGACTCTGGGGACCGAATTGCATGGGCATTCTCGATGGTCAGTCCCGCCATGTGTTTTCTTTTATGTTTACTGATGAATGGAAAACCTTGATGTTCCCGGGAAATGTATCGTTGATTGTCCAGAGCGGTATGCTTTCCGCCACTTTTTTTATGATGATCCTCGAACGGGGAGGGCTCGGAATCAGCAAGATGTGTTCCATCGGGAACAAGTGCGATGTTGACGAGACGGACCTTCTCGAGTACCTGATACATGATTCTGCCACGGACGTTATTGGTCTCTACGTAGAATCTATTTCCGATGCACGACGTTTCATGAAATTATGTCGATCCACCGGTAAACCGATTGTTATCCTCAAGGGCGGCAGGAGTCCGTCGGGAGCAAAGGCTGCCCTGAGTCACACCGCCAGTCTGGCAGGAGACTATACCATCATGAGCCACGCTTTCAGGCAGGTCGGCATAATACCGGTGTTTGACATGCATGAATTGATGGACTTTCTCAGAGGATTTTCCAAGACGCACAACAGCAAGAATACCGGGGGAACAGCGGTTATATCCTTTTCCGGTGGCGGGGGAATCGTGACTGCCGATTTTCTTCACGATTATCGCCTCCCCCTGGCACAACTCTCCAAAAAAACGATACGATCATTAAAAGAAGTCTTTCCGGTGTGGATGGAACCTTCCAATCCGGTAGATCTATGGCCCGCCGTCGAAAAAAATGGAATGAACCTCGTGTATACGAGGGCAATAGACACGCTCATGCATGACGAAAATGTCGATTCGATTATCATACATATATTTTCGGAGAGGATAGCGAGTGATCGATTTCGTCCCCTTGGCACAATGAAGGAAACATTGGCAAAGCCCGTTGTTGCATGGGTTACCGGCACGGGGGAACGTTTTCATACATTCAGAAAAGAGTTAGAAGCGATGGGCATTCCCGTCTTTGAGGAAATGGGCCGGGGAGTCAGTTTTTTATCTGCCGTGAAGGAACACTTTCGGAAGAAGGTTGCCTTTAAAGAGCATGACCCTCGTTAAGGGAAACGTATCGAAACAATCGTCAAACCGGATCCGATATCATTCTGTTTGATATTTTGTCGGTAACGACACCGGCGCTCTTGACAGAGAGACTATTCT
>Ga0272442_10004498_pt1 | contig 19092 bp, 19 predicted proteins | sample SSMForm2O_FD_200262 | JGI IMG/M metagenome (GOLD analysis project Ga0272442, IMG submission 200262) | Marine sediment archaeal communities from Little Sippewissett salt marsh, Falmouth, MA, United States - SSM-Form-2O | ecosystem: Environmental > Aquatic > Marine > Wetlands > Sediment ... | reverse complement strand
GTGGTTCAACCTGCGCAAGAGCAACACCGAGCCCTACCTGCGGCTCGTGCTGGAGGCGGAAACAGAAGAGGCGCTGGCCTCACATACCGCTGAGTTGATCGCCCGCATCAAGACGGTCGATCCCGGCGCGACCAGGGAGTGATCCCCTCACAGATCAGCGCGGGTCTTTATTTTTAAAATAAATTTTATCAGTGTCTGAAAATGCCAGCTGGAATTGCGTCCTGCAAAGCCGGCGGCAGGACCCAGCCGGTTATGCGAAAGCGCCGGACGCTGCCGTCACATACTGATATATGGATGAGTAAGGGAGGGATGGAATGTCAAACCGCGGCAGCTGCAGCCGGAGGGCTTTCAGGCCTCGCTTTCCTCCTGAGGATCTGCACCCTGCTCGTCCGGAGATTCCGGCATGCCCTCGCCGGGCTCAAGAGCGGGCTCGGCATCAGCGTCTTGCTGCTTCTTGGAAAAGCGCTTTTCCCGCTTCTCCGCCTGTTTTTTCAAGCGGTTGAGTTCTTTTCTTCTTTTATCGCTTTTGTACGATCTCCTTGCCAATTGTGCTTCCTCGTGCTTCCCCGACCGGGATCAGTAGGATCGCCGGCGAGGCTTGTCATAGGCTTCGTTGACCTTCAGAAGGCGCCCCCCCAGCTCTTGATTGTTCAATCCCGCGATGGCCTGGGCGGCCTCTTCTTCCGAAGACATCTCGACAAAGGCAAAGCCCTTGGCACGACCGGTATAGCGGTCGGTAATGATGCTCACGGATGCCACCTCGCCATACTCGGCAAATGCCGCTCTCAGCTCGTCCTCGGTGGTGTCATAGTTCATGTTGCCCACATAGATCTTCTTCGCCATAAACTCTCTTCCTTCTCCTGTCCGGTTTCCGCCGGATAGCTAAAACTTTGTGTTTATCAACGATAAACCTGTTCCGTCCTTTTACAGCAGTCCATGTAAGGGAGGGTTAGTGTTTTAAAAGAGGGGATGAAGGCCGTCAGCTTTATGTCCTGCGAAGCCGGCATCCAAAACCCGTTTTCAATAAACCGCGCACCTCTCTTCGCTCGCAGTACAGCATACCTGATGATCAAGAACGTTACCCGCCGGAAAAGCCCCATACGGTATCGCCTTCCCGGCACAATTAAAAATCCTAATCCATTACGAACCAAAGGTCAATGAAACAACAAAAAAAAACGCCTCGCGCGGACTGTGTTCTTCAGGATAAAAAAATCCCCGCCGAGACCCCCGGCGGGGACAATCATCGTATCCGCTCCGCTTATTTGGGCGGAATGACCAGCTTCCAGCCCGGATAGATGAGATCTGGGTGCTGTATCAGCTTGCGGTTGCGGCGCCAGATCTTGGGCCAGAGATAGGGATCGCCATAGATAAAATCATACTCCGAAATCCGCCACAGGCAGTCCCGCCGCTCCGGTATAAGACGAACCACATAGATCGGGTACTCCGGGTTGACCGCCTGGGTTTTGTAGGCTTCGGTGAGCTTTTTGGCTTCCTGAAAATATTCCTCCGCCAGCTGGTAGTTGCCCTGCTGCCATTCTTCCACACCCTGCTGCCAGAGCTTCTTGGCCTGAGCCAGCAGGTTCTCCTCGGAAACTTCACCGAGCACGGCGGTTATTCCGGAGTGCAAAAGCAGGAAAGATTGACCGTCCGGTGATTCCCCTTCATCCGGCAGGTACTCCTCCCCGGACCAGGGCTCGGGCTCGATCAGCGTGCCCTCCTCGGTGACCACCGTCAGATCGGAGGCTTCCTGAATGTCCTTCATCACCTCCATCATCAAGCTCCTGGCCTGCTCCTTTTCCTGCGCCGCCCTGCTCCGGGCCAGCTCCAGCAGCGCCAGGGCTCGTTCCCGGGCGCTGCCCAACAGCTCTTCACTGGCGTAAAGGTCGTACTTCTGGTAAGCCTCGACCCCTTCCAGATATATCCGGTTGACCTCCTGGAACTCCTCGGGGGTGCGTATATGGGCCTGCAGCTCCTCCGCATCCTGCAGATACTGGTTGATATCACGTTTGAGGATGCTCACCCAAAGCTGCCGCTCGCTGAGCCGGTCGTTCAAACCGGACATGGCGGACAGGGCGGCATAAGCCGCTTCCCGGGCCGCGGCTACATCCCCGGCAGCGTAGAACGCTTCGGCGGCGGCAACACCGGAGGTGGCCTCCTCATACTCGGCGGGGAGGAAGCGATGGGCATCAATGGAGCGCAGCTGTTTGACCATCCGGTCCATACGCTCCCGAAGAGCGGCGGCGGCCTTCTCCACGGAGAGTTGGTAGGCGCGATCGGCCTTTTCCGTCGCCGTTCCCAGTTCCTCCCGGGCCCGCCCGGGATCGCTGTCCTTGAGCGCCAGCGCGGTGTTTAGGGATTCCTCGGCTTCCCTGAGGAGTGCGGGCTCATAATATTCCGCATCCGCCTCCTTGGCGCGGGCGATGGCTGCGCGGGCCTCGTTTATCTCCGCTTCCGTTACCGCTGCAGACTCCGGCGGCTTTTCAACCGGAGGTTGAGCGGGTTGTTCCGTCGGCTGTTCGGGAACCGGCTCCTCCGGCACTTCCGGTGCCGTCTTGCAGGCAAAAAACAGCGACGCTGCCACGATAATGAGAATCAGTCTGAGGTACTTACTCGCCATCTTATTCCTCCTCACAGGAAGGCATTGAGAAATACTACTAAAAAGTGTAGCATCAGCGATTTTCGCCGTCAAGCTTTTCGCGCGTGTATGCGCAGACACGTGCGCTATGGCGCTAGTTGGAAAAAAGCCCGATCTCTGGTAGTTTGAAGGCATGCAAGGCACGCAAGGCACGCAAGGCGCGCAGCACATGGCGGTCTCCGCTTTACGCGAACTTTCCGCAGAACTCGACTTCTTCACCAGCTCTGCGGCGGTGAGCCGGGAATTGCTGGAACTGGACCTCTACCCACCCCTGCCGGTTTCTCCATCCTGTCTGATCTGGGGATTCCATATCCTCAAGGAGGCGGAAGAAGCAGGCAAAGACAAGCTGGCCTGCCGCCTGCTGCCCGACCCCACTCCGCCGGCAATGCTGCGCCTGGCTTTGCGCCTGGAGAGCAGAGCGGGACGCTATTCCTGGCTCGAGCAGGAAGCTTGCCTGGATTTCCTCGCCCGCCGCGCCCCGGCCGCCTCCCCCGCGGAGCTCGCCCGGCTTCTGAGCGGGAAAACCGATCCCCGCCTGCCCGAGCGGATCGGCAGTTTCTCCCGGCTGGAGCCCTCCCTTAAAAAGCTGGTTGCCGAGGGCCTGCTGGACCTGAAAAGCGCTTCAAGGCTGAGGTTGCTTCCGGACAGCGTATACCGCCGCCTGGCGGAAACGGCCGGCGGCCTCACCTTCAGCCAGCGGCGCCTGCTCCTAAGCCGGCTCGAGGAAATCGGCCGGCGGGAGAAACTGAAAGAACCGGAGCTGCTCCAGTTGCTCGCGGAAGCTCTGAACACGGAAGACCCGCCGGAAACGCTGCGCCGGCGGCGCTACCCCGTGCTGACAGGCCTCGAGGAGCGCTTCCATTCTTTGGAGCATACCGTTCTGGAGAAAAGCGGCATCCGCCTGGAGGCGCCGCCCTGCTTCGAGGGAGAAGAATTCACGGTGAGCTTCTCCTTCCGCAGCCGCGCCGGGCTGGCGCGTAAAATCAACCGGCTGCGGGCATTAGAGGATCAAAGCGATGAGCTCTTTACACTACTACGCTGATCTCATCCACAAGATCTACGTGGAGGCGGAGCTGACGGAAAGCCCCCGCTTCCGATCCCTGCGTCCCAGACTGGCGGACTTCCCCCTGCAGGTCGTCGACAGCCGGGAGGAAATCCCCTCCGGCGACCTGAACCAGCACACCCTCTATCTCTGCCGCCCCAGGGGCAAAACGGTGGGCCGCTGCCCGGGCTCCAAAGGGCATATCTGCTGCAACTACCTGACAGTGGATCTCTACCTGGGCTGCCCCCTGGGCTGCGCCTACTGCATCATGAAAAGCTATCTCAATTTCGCGCCCCTGACGGTCTACCTGGATACCCGACCCACCATCAAGGCCATCGCCGCCATCGCCGAAGGCAACCGGGACCGCATGCTGCGGGTGGGCACCGGGGAGGTGGGAGACTCCCTGCTGCTGGATCCCCTTTTCGAGCTCTCGGGCGAGCTGATCCAAGCCCTGGGGCATTACCCCAACCTCTACCTGGAGCTCAAGACCAAGACACACTTCGTGGACCACCTCCTGGATATCAAGGACAAGGGCAATACGGTCATCGGTTTCTCCCTGAACCCGCAGTCGGTCATCGACGCCTATGAAGGCACGGCCAGTTCGCTCAGCCTGCGCCTGGACGCCGCCCGCCGGGCCCTGGCGGCGGGCTACCTGGTGAGCTTTCACTTCGACCCCATCATCTGGTCCGCGGAGCAGGAGGGGGAATATGAAGAGCTTTTATCGGCCCTGAGCGGTTTTCCCGGCAACAGGATCGCCTGGATCAGTCTGGGAACCCTGCGCTATACCCCGGAACTCAGGGAAAAACTAATGGATGAGGATTTCCTGCTCGAGGAGTTCGTGCCCTGCCGGGACGGCAAGTACCGCTACATCCAGAAGGTACGCAGCCGCATCTACCGCCGCTTCCGCGAGCGCCTGGCGGAGATGTGCGGCTGTCCCGTATACATGTGCATGGAGAGCGGTGCGGTCTGGCACAATGCGTTCGGCAATTCGCCCCGGGAAATACCCGGAGTAAGTGATATATTTATACCCGCAAGAGGTGTCAAGTAGAGGAGGCTGATCATGAACAGGCTTCATCAAGCGGTACTGGCGGCGATTCTGCTTTCAGGTATGTCCGGCGCCGCAGGGGCACAGGAAACTCTCGGTGAAATCGTCTACCTGGAAGACCGGGTGGATATCGTCCGCAACGGAGAGGGCCTTGCCTACGAAGATATAGACATCGGCACCGGGGTGGAAAACTACGATCTGGTCCAGACCGACGCCACCGGCTTCGCCGAGATCAGCGTGGCCGGCCACATGAGCCCCGGCTTTACCGTCAAGGTCGCGCCTGACACCGCTTTCTACCTGGAGCTCAACCGGATGGGTAAAAATCGCCTGGCCTCGGTGGGCATGATCAGCGGCTCGCTGTCCCTGAAGGTGAAGAAAATCGCCGGCAACGATGCGCTGGAAGTCAAGACCGAATCCGCCACCATGGGAGTACGCGGCACGGCCTTCGACGTAACATCCAGCCCAGGCGGGGATATTCTCATCACCTGTGAGGAGGGGCGGGTCGCCTGCGTGGATGACCGGGGCCAGGAGCTCATCGCCGAGCCCGGCCGGGCCGTGGAAAAGCAGGCGGGGGAGATCTTCCGCGCCGTCCCGGTGCGCATCTCCGAGCTAACCGCTTTCCGGCGGGAGTGGTTCGCAGAGCGCCTGGAAGTCTTCAAGGCCAACGCCCTCAAGGCCGTTCAGGCCTATTCCCTGCGCTACCTGCGCCTGAAGCAGGAGTTCCAAACCGCCTACCGGGCGCTTCTGGCCGAGCAGGCTATCCTCAACAAGTGGATGGCCGAGGACCGCGACCTGCGACTGGGAAGCCGCATGGAAATCATGCGCGAAAAGAAGGCGCTCATCGGCCATCTCCTGGAAATCCGCAGGATCCTGTTCATCTTCGAGCGCGTCTACTTCCGCCTGGCGGAGCTGGAAACCTACTACCGCCAGGGCTACGGGCGGGGACTGATCCGCCCGGGGCTGAGCAGCGCCGAGTTCTTCCAGGCCTTCGCCAGGGAGAAAGCGGAGCTGGGCCGGCAGATGGCCAGGGTCCGCTATATCGTCAAGCTCTACGCCCTGCGCAACGAGGGCGCCTTCCCCCTGGGGCGCTTTTCCGGGCCGGGAGCACAGGACAACCCCCAGCCGGGGGACGGCTTCGATGAGGAGGCCGAAGATTTCTTCGGGGACGAGGATCTGTCCTTTTAGTGCGGGCTGTTGACCTTCTCTGCACCCGGCGGCATCCTGCTCCTCGAGTTTTTCGCTGCAATCAGGCATGTCGCAGGTGTAATAGTGTAACCAGGAGGTTTCACTGAGCGACCTGCGCATCTGCATGATCCACGGCTACCTGCTTTCCGGCACGGGCAGCAATATCTTCGTCAGCAACCTGGTTCGCCGCTTCTGCGCCCGGGGCTTTGAAGTGGTCCTGCTCTGCCAGGAGAGAAACCCCGCGAACCTGGATTACGTTGCCGCCCACGCCGTCTTCGCTCCCGGCAACGCAAGCTGCACGACCCTCTTCAGCCGCGACACGCCCTACCCGGGTAAATGCAGCCTCTATAACCCGGACCTGAACGGACTGTTGCCGGTCTATGTCTACGACGATTACCCCGGCTTCACGGTCAAGCCCTTTACCGAACTGACTGATGATGAGATCGAGGAGCATATCCGGCAAAACGTGACCGCCCTGGAAAGCGTGTACGCGGAGCAGCCTTTCGACCTGGTGCAGACCAACCACGTGATCATGTCGCCGGCCATCGCCCGCCGCTTCTGTCTGGTGCACGGCCTGCCCTACTACATCTCGCTCCACGGCAGCGCACTGAACTTCAGCGTCAAGAACGATCGCCGGCTTGAGCCCTACGCGGTCGAAGGTCTTAAGCATGCCGCCGGGATATTCGCCGTGAGCAGGCACAACCGCCTGGAGGCTGTCACCTTTTTCAATGACCTCGCCGCCGAGATCAAAGACAAATTCGCCGTGATCCCCGCCGGGGTCGACATCGAGCTCTTCCGCATCCATGAAGGGCCGAAGCTGGAGTCGATCACGGCCCTGAAAACACAGCTGACTGACCGCATCCGGCTGCTTCCCCGCGGCAAGACTGGAGCGCAGAAACAGGAGTTTCTCGCCGCCCTGGACCAAACCTCCTCAGGTACGGAGGTCGCCGATCTGGCGGCCCGATACAACAGCCGATACGTCCAGAGCCATCCCGACCGCGACATCAACAGTGTCCTTGACCGCATCGATTGGGCGGAGGACTGGGTGCTCCTCTTCGTGGGCAAGTACCTCTGGACCAAGGGAATCCAGATGGTCATCGGCGCCCTGCCACTGTTGCTTCAGCGCATCCCCAATCTGCAGCTGCTGCTGGTCGGGTTCGGCAGCTACCGCGAAGAGCTTGAAGCAATGGTCCATGCCCTGGATTCCGGCCGCCGGGAGCTCTTCCGCTGCCTGTTCGAAAAGAGCGGCAGCCGGATGGAGCCCGGAGACGATCCGGCGGTCAAGAAACCCTTCAAATTCCTGGACGCCCTGAATGAGCGCCGGGAGCTTAAAAGCTATTTCGCAGCGGCCCGCAATCACAATATCGCCGGGCACGTCCATTTCCTCGGCGTTTTAAGCCATAAAGAGCTGAGCCTGCTGCTCCCCTGCGCGGATGTCTTCGTGGCCCCCTCGATCTATCCCGAAGCCTTTGGAATGGTCTCCATCGAAGCCCTGGCCTGCGGTGTTCTGCCCATTGTCTCCAACCAGACCGGCCTGAAAGAGATTGTCGATCTCACCGCCCGGACCGTCGATGCGGTCAACAAAGCCCCCCGGATCGACATCAACGAGGAAATGATATTCAACATCCTTACCAACATCACCCGCAGCATTGAAAGCGGTGATCTGCGTAATCCGGATTTCAAACAACAGCTGCGCCGGCTGACCCTGGACAACTTCAGCTGGGACAGCATCGCGAGCCGCTATCTGGCCTGTTACGGGGGAGGCTGAAGCGGCGGATCGTGCAATTTACGAGCCCGGCCGCCTCATGTATAATCAGCACATACTGCATCAGGGCTCCGCGCGCGGAGAGGCGGGGCCGAGAGAGGAATCCCATGAAAGCTTTGGTGAAAAAGAAAGCCGAACCCGGTCTCTGGCTCGAGGACGTGCCGCGGCCGGAGATCGGCATCAACGACGTGCTGATCAAGATCAACCGTACGGGCATCTGCGGCACGGACCTGCATATCTACAACTACGACGCCTGGGCGCGCCGGACGATCCCCGTGCCCATGACGGTGGGCCACGAGTTCGTCGGCACCATCGTGGAGGTGGGCGCCAATGTCTCGGATTTCCACCCCGGTGAGCGGGTCAGCGGGGAAGGGCACGTGGTCTGCGGGCGCTGCCGCAACTGCCTGGCCGGCCGCCGCCACCTCTGCGCCCATACCCGGGGGCTGGGCGTGGATATCCCCGGCGCCTTCGCGGAGTACCTGGCCCTGCCCATGTCCAATGTCTGGCATCTCGACCCCGCCGTGCCGGATGACGTGGCCGCCATCTTCGATCCCTTCGGCAACGCCGCCCACACCGCCCTCAGCTTCAAGGTGCTGGGTGAGGACGTGCTGATCACCGGCGCCGGGCCCATCGGCATCATGGCCGCCGCCATCGTGCGGCACGCCGGAGCGCGGCACGTGGTGATCAGCGATATCAATCCCTACCGCCTCGAGCTGGCCCACAAGATGGGCGTCACCTGTGCGGTGGACGTCAGCCGGGAATCCATCGCGGACGTGCAGAAAAAGCTGGGTATGACCGAGGGCTTTGACGTGGGTTTGGAAATGTCCGGATCACAGGCGGCCTTCCGCGATATGCTGGCCAACATGTGCCACGGCGGCAAGATCGCCATGCTGGGGATTCCCAGCGAGGAGATGGCCATCGACTGGACCACGGTGATCTTCAATATGCTGACTGTCAAGGGGATCTACGGACGGGAGATGTACGAAACCTGGTACATGATGACGGTGATGGTGCAGAGCGGCCTCGATATCAGCCCGGTGATTACCCACCGCCTTTCCTACCGTGATTTCGAGGAGGGTTTCGCGGCCATGAACGCGGGACAGTCCGGCAAAGTGGTCCTGGACTGGAGTGAGGCGGGCTGACGCCGGCATTAACGGCTCGATCCCACCTGCCGGGCGGTCCGGAAGGCCGCCCGGCAGGTGCTAATCCAAACGGACCTTGAGCCACTTCCCGTTCAGGTAGCCCATGAACAGAATCAGGGCATGCATTACCTGGTAGAGAGCAAAGGAGAGCCAGGCCGCGTAGATCCCGAAATCGAATACCCGGGTGAGCAGAAACGTCAGGCCCAGTATGAAGAGCACGTTGGTCAGGAACTCGGAGAAAAGCACGTAGGCGCCCCAGCCGTTCCCGGTGAACACGATCTCGAAAGAGTAGCCCAGCACCTCAACGAAGAAGAAAAAGGCAAAAAAACGCAGGGCGGGAATACCCGCGGCAATGATTTCCGGTTCACCGGAGAAAATTCGAACCAGCAGCCCCGGCACAAGCAAAGCCGTTAGCAGGAGGATGCCGCCGATCAGCGCACCCAGCAGCTCGCAGGCTTTCATGACCCTCACCGCATCCCGCTGCCTTTCCGCGCCCAGGGCGTTGCCCACCAGTATAGCCGTCCCCTGGGCGAAACCCCCCACGATGGTCTTGTTGATGCGGAAGAAGCTGAGCACGATGTGGGTTACCGCCAGGTAGACGGTACCGATCCGGCTCACCATGGCCTCGAAGAGCAGCAAGATCAGAAGGGCGATGCAGTTCTGGACGGCCATGGGCAGCGAGGCCAGGCTGATCCGCCGGAGCAGGGCGGGCTTGAGAGCCCGGCAGCGCCAGGGCCGGTAGGCGCGGAAGATACCCAGCTTGAGGGAAGCCAGCAGCAAGTAGGTCATGGCGAAGAGATCGGCGATCAAGGTGCCCAGGGCCGCGCCCCTTAAGCCCAGAGCGGGAAAACCGAGCCGGCCGTAAATAAGCAGGTAGTTGAGCAGTATGTTCAGGCCATTGGCTGCCAGGGTGGCCTGCATGAGCACCCGGGTTTGATGGATGCCCCCCAGGAAGCCCCGCATCGCCATGGCCAGGCCCACGGCGGGCAGACCCCAGCGCAGGATCAGGATATAGGACAGAGCCCCCCGGACAAGAGCTGCGTCGGCGATGATCAGGTTCAGCACCAGGGGCGCGATGAAGCTTAAACTGAAGGCCAGCAAGCCCGCCAGCAGGGAAACAAACTGGGCGTGTCCCAGCACCTCACCGGTCGCCGCCGTCAAAGTCTCGTAATCCTCATCAGCACGGCAGGCTTGCTGGCGCCCGTAGCGGCGGGAGGCCAGGGCCTGGGTACCGGCGGAGACCGGCCACACCATGACAAACAGGACGCCCGCAAACATTCCGCCCACGGCGATGGCCGCCAGGGGCCCGCTGCCCAAATGTCCGACCATGGCCGCGTCGGCGGCGTGGAGCAGGTAATGGGAGAGGTTGCCGGCCAGCAGGGGGAAACCCAATCTGTAGATCTTACGCAAAGTCGATTTCATGAATCCGGCCATGTTAGCCCCGGGCGTTCCGCCTGTCAAGAGCGGCGGCGCCGCGAAGACTGATAATCACAGCGCGAATAAACATCAAAACGTAAGTTTGACAAAAGTGATATAGATGGTAAACTATTTACGAGACTTTTGGAGCGTGATCCCGCCCACGAGGGCAGGGTCTGAACTGGCAGCTCTTTTACAATATTACAGCTCGCTATACTATTCCATTGTGAGGTAAAGCCATGAGATTGACTACAAAAGGACGATACGGCATGAGAGCTATCGTGCATCTTGCGACCTCCGAGAATGAGCATCCAATTTCGATCAGCCATATCGCCCAGCAAGAAGCTGTTTCTCCTGAATTCCTGGAGCAGATATTTTTCAAGCTAAAAAAGTCGGGAGTTATCCGGTCGGTGCGCGGGCCGAAGGGCGGTTTTCTGCTCAACATCGCTCCTCAGGACCTGTCGGTCAAGACGATTCTGGATGCTGTAGGCGAGTCCATCTGCCTCGTCAACTGCACGACCTGCAATCCGGGATGGGAGTGTCCCCTGCAGCCGACCTGCAAGGCCGCCCCTTTCTGGCAGAGCTTCTACGAGCTGGTGGAGTGCTTTCTGCAGAGCGTCAGCCTGCAGGACATTATCGACCGAAACTGCAAAGACGACTACCTGAGCGTTGTCAGAAAAGAGGGCATCGCCGTCTGAGCGGCTGGTCCTGAAACAGGGAGATTATTGTTTCTCCGCACCGATAGTGGCCCGGATTGTATAATAACCTTGGCTTTCCATGGCTGCGGCAACCTTCTCCTGCAGTTCTTTTCCCGGTGTCAGGGCGATCATAAAACCGCCCATGCCGCCACCGGTCAGCTTGGCCCCCAGCGCGCCTTCCTTTAGGGCCAGATCGCAAAGGCGGATCAAAATCTCGTGGGAAATCCCCAGCTCGATGAGAATCCTGTGGTTTTCCGTCATGATGCGGCCCACTTCCTGGAAGTCGCCCCGCACCAATCCTTCCCTGACCTTTACAACCTGTTCGCTGACAACCTCGAGCAGGCGGGAGAAACGCTTCGGGTCGCGTGCTTTTTCCCCTTCCGTGATCTGCCGGAGGCGGGAGGTATCCGCGGAAATCCCGGTATTTCCCAGCACGATATCCAGGGGTTTGCCGGGGGATAAAGTCTCGAAACGCGGCACCCCCTCTTCCACCTGGAACTGGATCAGCCCGCCGTAGCAGGAAGCCGTGTTGTCCACGCCGCTGGGCCGGCCATGATAGGCGAACTCGCCCCGCCAGGCGAGATGATTGATGCCCGCAAGGTCCAGCCCCAGGTCGAATTCGTCGTCCAGGGCCCGGGCCAGGCCCACGCAGATGGCCGCGCTGGCCCCCACCCCGCTCCCAGCCAGGAGATCCCCCCCCACTGTGATCTGCAGCCTCTGGGAGTGCACATCTATGCCCGCTTCCTCGAGGATGATCTTCACCGACTCATCCCGATGAACCAATTTACTCTGCTTGTAGCCCGGGACCTCGGGACGGTTGTCCGTGAGCTCCCAACCCGCGCCCGGAACACGAACGACCTCCACCTCCGTTTTGTACGGCAAGGCGGACAGCACCGCCGGTACGCCGTAGAGCAGAAAACTGTCGCCGATCAGGATCGTCTTGCCGAAACCGCTCCCCTTACCCATGAAATCCTCCTTATTGTGCTCCTGCTGCAAGTATTTCTTCCATGGCCGCTATCAGCTCTTCCTCCCGGCCCGCGCTGATGGTCGTTGCCGCGGAGAGGCTGTGGCAGGCGTCTGAAAACCCCCCCAGGACCTCCGTGGCCGGGGGGAGAAGGTCGTAAAGCCCAAGGGCCTTACCTTTGCGGATCAGCTGCGACAGGGGCTCCGGAACCCGCATGGAAACCTTCACCTGCCCTCCGCCGATCCGGCCGATGCCGGGTACCTCCTCCGGCAAAGCCTGAAACCCGGCGATGTACTGGTCCTCGCGGATAAAATGCCGGCTCTTGAGATGGTCGCAGAAGATCCCCACCATCTTGACACCCATGGGATCGAAGCGCCTCTGGAGGTCGAACCACTGGATATGATTGCTTCTCCGTATGCCCTCCCGCTCGAGGCAGTCCGTTTCCCGCCGGAAATGCTCCGTCCGCAGCCGGCTCAGCTTTTCATTCTCCCGGTCCGCGGCTTCAGTGCGTCCTTCCAAACAGACCTGCAGGCCCAGGTCGGGACCGCCGCGATAATAGCCCACCGCCCCCAGGGTATCGAGGTAGACGGAAAGCTCGCGGCAGGAGACACCGTCGTGGGTCGTTAGCAGGTAGCGCTCTTCATTCGCATCCGTCGCAATTTTCAACAGCCCCGAGGACGCCGCCTCTTTGGCGACCCGGCTGTTTATACCCACCAGCCGGCCGCGCTCGAAGAAACGGTCCCCCACCGCGCCCAGGACCGCCAGTCCCGCCAGGTCCTCGCTGGCCGCATTCAGCAGGCGGGCGAAGAGATAGCAGGTCACCGAAGCAGAGATATCCCTGTCACCCTTGAGACCGTAGAGCTCGGGATCGAGGTTGTACACTCCGTGCTGCTCCGGGTCGCCCACAGCATCAGCGGCGTGATGGTCCAGCACCAGCACCAGGTTGCGGTTGCGGTTGAGGGCGACCAGCTGGGGCGCGATGCGTCCGGCGAAATCGGCGAACACGTATATCCGGCCCTCCGCACGGAAGACTTTCTCCAGGACTCCGGGATAGGGTTTTTCCAGGCAGATGCGCTTTACCTTGAAACCGGCACGGGTCAGCGCCTGCAGGAGGATGGCTCCCGAGCAGAGACCGTCGGTGTCGTTGTGATGGAAAAGAGTAATCTCTCCGCCAGGCCGGGCGCCCAGGGCGGCGACCGCGGAGGTCATGGCGTTGCGCAATGCATCCAGCATTCCTGCCTCCTTCAGCTTTCAGTAAAGCAGGATTTCACCGGGCAGTCAAATCCGTCCTCCCCACCGGGGGAGGACCGCGCCGACGGAAGCATGAAAAAGCCGGCGAAACCGCCGGCTTTTCCGTACACTCATCTTGACTCAATCCGCGTCAGGGGATGACCATCTCACTTTCCAGGTCGAAGAAATGGAGCTTTTCCATAGCCGGCTTGAACTGGACCTCGTCCCCGACATGAAAATCGAGGTGGGGAGGAATACGCACGGTGATCTGGTGATTCTGGGTGGTTATATAGAGCAGGATCTCCGCGCCCAGCGGCTCCACCACCATGACCTTGGCGGAAATGATGTTGTCCTCTTTCTTTTTCTCCGTGTAGACCAGGTCCTCCGGCCGCACGCCGAACAGCACCTCCTTGCCCGCGTAGGGACGCAAGGACTCCGCGTACTTGCCCTCCAGGACGATCCTGAAATCACCCTCGTCGGCAAGGAGTTTGCCCCCCTCATCCCGGATGACAGAGCTCATGATGTTCATGGGGGGAGAGCCGATAAACCCGGCCACAAAGCGGTTCACAGGCTCATTGTAGAGGCCCAGGGGAGTACCGATCTGCTGAATGAAGCCGTCCTTGAGAACAACGATCCGGTCACCCATGGTCATGGCTTCGACCTGGTCGTGGGTCACGTAGATCATGGTGGCCTGCAGCCGGCTGTGCAGGGCGGAAATTTCCGCTCTCATCTGTACCCGCAGTTTGGCATCCAGGTTGGACAGGGGCTCGTCAAAAAGGAAAACTTTCGGCTTGCGCACGATGGCCCGCCCCACGGCCACGCGCTGCCGCTGCCCGCCGGAAAGGGCCTTGGGTTTGCGATCCAGAAGCTCCTCAATATCCAGGATCTGCGCCGCCTCGTGAACACGGTCATCGATCTCCTTCTTGGGATACTTACGGATCTTGAGACCGAAAGCCATATTCTCGTACACCGTCATGTGGGGATAGAGGGCGTAATTCTGAAAGACCATGGCGATATCCCGGTCCTTGGGCGCCACGTCGTTCATGACCTTGCCGTCGATGGTCAGCTCCCCTTCGGTGATCTCCTCCAGACCGGCGATCATCCTTAAGGTGGTGGACTTTCCGCACCCGGAAGGCCCGACCAGCACCACGAACTCCTTGTCATTGATGGTGAAATTGGCGTCCTCCACAGCCCGCACATTCCCATCGTAGACCTTGCCGATGTTCTTGAGCTCTACTGTAGCCATTAAACTACCTCCGCTTATTTTATCTTATGTTTTTACCCTAATATAACCTCAGGATAGTGTCAAGGAAACCCGGCACAACATCACGGAATCTCCGTCTCCGCCCGGTAAACGCGCAGCTGCTCAGTTAGGCTTGCTTCTCCGCCTATACCGACGGCCTGTCTGACCAGCCAGGGCAGTAGAACCTCAGCTTTGATCCGCCCCCAATCCGGGGGCAGGGGCCCGGGAAACTTTATAAAATCCTCGGCGGGTATGCGGCCGATCATCACCGGATAGAGCCGCGGGAAATCCTGCTCGTTGATCTCACGCAGGGAGGAAAAACCTCCCAGCAACCCGAGCATTTTCAGGTTCTTTTCCTGGTTGATATCCAGCAGGGTGCGCTGGGTCTCCGGATGGAAAAGCCACTCTAAAAACAGGCGGGCGCCCCAGCGGTTGCCGGCCTTTTTCGGCACTCCCGCGTACAAGGATCTTTCCAGGGCGACTATTTTGCCCTCGTGAGCCAGCCAGCGGAAATCCACTGTATCCTCCTGGGCCTCCAGGGCCCGGAACAGCAGGCGGGAATCGGTCAGGTAGAAGCGAATCCTGCGCTCCCGCAGCAGGTTGGCATAGGGCTCGTACATGTACTTGCTGATGAAAGCCTGCTCCAGGTCCGCGCCGCCGTTGGTCTCCTCCACCCAGGTGCGAAAATAGGCCGCTGCTTCCTCCAGCAGCTCTTCATTCCACAGCAGGCTGCCCGGTTTCTGCTCCCGGAAATCGGCCCCCAACAGGACCGTGCCCAGGTAGAGCACATCGCTGTTCCAGAGCGGGGAAAAGCCCATGCGCACATAACTGTCCCGTACCAGCTGGTTGAAGGCGGCGCCCTTGTCCCGCAGGTATTCCAGGGACAGCACCAGATTGGGAATATCCGAGCCATTGCTCTCCGGATCGAAGACGATGGTGGGCAGCTCAAAGGAAAACGGCAAAGCGGCCTGGCGGTTCTCATAGCGGCCGCTCTCCAAAAGGCCCTGGTAAAAGCCTTCCCGGCTGATTCTTTCCCGTTTCAGGAGGCTTTCCAGGGGCAGCAGCTCCGCCAGCACCTGGGCGCTGGTCAGTCCCTCCCCCAGGACCAGGTCGACCATCGTTTTTTCTTCCAGCACGGCGCGTGCCGGCGACTCGCTATAGCGAAGCTCCACTCGGACCTCATCCTGGTGGGCATTGAAATATTCAACATAAGCGGCGATCTCGGCCTGGTCGGTGCAGAGCACAACGATTTTCTTCTGCCAGAGGCTGCAGCCGCTTAAGAGCAGCGCAACAGCGCAGAACAGGGTACAAGCTTTGTTCATGATCAGTCAACTCTAGAGCGGAGTGCCGGGCTTGTCAATCCCACAACACTTGAGGAACAGCGGGGGAACGCTGTATAGTGGCCTGAATGCCGAAAACAAGGGCACGCTATAGAAGCTATTCCTCCTACCTGCGGGAGAAATACGGTCAGACGGTGTACCGGGTGGCCGTCGACGCCGGTTTTTCCTGTCCGAACCGCAAACCCGACCGCTCCGCACCCGGCTGTCTCTACTGTGACGAGCACGGCGCCCGGGCGCCCTATCAGGGCCCCTCGGACACTGCGCAAACCGGGCCGGCGATTCCCCCGCCGGCCCCGGGGGACAGAGAGGATATCCGCCGCCAGGTCGAGCGGGGTATCGCTTTTTTGAAACAACGCTACGGGGCTGAAATTTTCCTGCTATATTTCCAGGCCTTTTCCGGAACCTTCGCCCCCGTGGACCGCCTCAAGGAAATCTACGACTTTACCCTTGGGCTGACATCTTTTCGGGAGCTCATCGTATCCACCCGGCCCGACTGCGTGGACCGGAAGCGCGCCGACCTTCTGGCCTCCTACCTCTCACCGGACTTCGATGTCTGGACGGAGCTGGGTTTGCAGTCCGCCCACGATGCGACCCTCAGGCGCATCAACCGCGGCCACACGGTGGCCGACTTTACCCGAACCTGGAAGCTGTTGAAAAGGCGCGGCGTTAAGCTGACGGTGCATCTGATCTTCGGGCTGCCCGGGGAAGGAATGCGGGAGATACTTGAAACCGTGCGTTTCGTGGCCGGCCTGGAACCGGAGGGCGTCAAAATTCACAACCTGCATATACCTACCGGGAGCCCTCTGTACGGGGACTACCTGCGGGGCGAGCTGAGCGCGCCCTGCGCGGACAGGCACCTGGACACAGTCTGCCGCGCCCTGGAGTTGCTGCCCCCCGGCACGGTGATCATGCGGCTGACCTGCGATACTCCCGCCGCGCGCCTGGCCTGCCCCCGGCACTTCCCCGCCAAGGCCGCCTTCTACGACCGGGTCATTCGGGAGCTGGAAGCCCGGAACAGCCGGCAGGGCGGAAAATACCTTCAGCTGGAGCGGTGAGCCAGGCCGATGATCTCCCGGACCGAAGCGAAGCCGCCGGCCGTCAGGTAGTCCGTTAGGCCGGCGAGCACCTCTTTCATGGCGCCGGGATTGACGAAATTGTACATCCCCACCGCCACGGCGCTGGCACCGGCCAGCAGGTGCTCCGCCGCGTCCTGCCAGCCGGCGATGCCCCCCATGCCGATCAGGGGGATGCTGACAGCCTCGTAGACTTTCCAGACCGCGTACACCGCCAGGGGGCGGATGGCCGGTCCGGAAAGCCCCCCTGAGACATTGCCCAACGCCGGGCGGGCGGTGCGGACGTCGATGGCCATGCCCTTGTAGGTGTTCACCAGCGCCAGGGCGGCGGCCCCCGCTTGTTCTGCGACTTGCGCCATACGGGCGATGTCGGTCACATTGGGGGAAAGCTTGGCGATCACCGGCAGGTCCGAATTCCCGCGCACCGCTTTCAGCACCTCGGCCAGCACCGCCTCGTCCTCGGCCCACAGGGCGCCGTGCCCCAGGTTGGGGCAGCTGAGGTCCAGCTCCAACAGGTCTGCTCCTCCGCTGTCGCTGACGCGCATCGCCAGCTCGCAAAACTCCTCCACGTCTCCGCCGGCGATGGAGGCGATCACCGGGGGGCCCAGACTGCTGAGCTGCGGAAGCTTATGGCTCAAGAATTTGTCGATGCCCTCCGAGGGGATGCCGATGGCATTGAGCATTCCCCCAGGGGTTTCCCAGAGGCGGGGGGGCGGATTGCCCGGCCGGGGATCCCGGAAAATCGTCTTGTTGATCACCGCGCCCAGGGAGGCGGCGGGCGTTCCGGCCTCGGACTGCTCGGAAAACTCCCAGGTCCCCGAGGCCGGCAGCACCGGGTTGGCCAGGCGCACACCGGCGATCTCCACGCTCAGGTCTATCATGAGATCACCACCTGCGCAGCGCGAAACACGGGACCGTCACGGCAGACCAGGAAATAGCCCGGTTCTCCATCTTTCTTGACCGCGCAGCCGTGGCAGTTGCCCATGCCGCAGGCCATCAAACCTTCCAGAAACACGAAGCCCTCCACCCGGCCTTCACGGTCCAGCTCCTGCACCCGCCGGGCGAAGCGCCGGGCGCCGCAGGAATAGATCCGCTCGGGAGGCTTCTTCGCCAGCCTCCGGTCCAGCAGGTCCAGGGCCGAGCCGTGGTAGCCCGCCGAGCCGTCGTCTGTGGCCACCTCCAGGGTGGCGGAGACCGCTTTTAGGTAGCTCAGGGCCACCAGCCTGTCCGCTGTGCGGGCGGACAGATAGGTGATCACTTCCACGCCCCGCCTCATAGCTTCCCGGGCCAGCAGCACCACCGCCGCGGCCCCGGCGCCGCGGACCAGCAAAGCCAGGGAGGAGCAGGCAAAATCCTCCAGCGGCTGTCCCAGGGGCCCGGTCACCTGCAGCTCCGCGCCGGGATTCAGCCGGGAGAGCAGCTCCGTGCCCCGCCCCTCGATCTTGACGATCAGGCGGAAGGCTTCCTGATCCGGATAAGTGTCCACGATGTCGAAGGGCCGGGGCAGGACCGGGTCGCTCCCCGGCCATCCCCGGAGCATGACGAACTGCCCGGGCCGGGAGGTGCGGCAGATCTCCGGCTGGCGGATCAGGAGGTCCAGGTAGCCCTCCGGCCCGGCCGCAGAGCTGATTAAGGTACAGTTGGTATGCAGCATTGTTTCTGCCATGATCGAGGAAATCCTCCGGGTGAATACTACCAGGCCGTATAGCCCCCGTCTACCACCAGGGTGGAGCCGGTCATAAAGGAGCTCTCTTTGCTTGCCAGGAAAACAACCGCTCCTCCGATCTCCTCGGGCCGGGCGAGGCGCCCCAGGGGATGACGGGGGCCTAGCAGGCGCTCGGCTTCTTCAAGGCTGCCGTAGCGCCGCTGCAGGCGCCCGGTGGCCGTACCCCCGGGGCAGACGGCGTTGACCCGAACGCCCCGGGCCGCCAGGTCGAGCGCCATGGCCCGGGTCAGCTGCAGCAGGGCTCCCTTGCTGGCGCAGTAGGCGGCCTGCCCCTCCGTGCCCACCTGCGCCAGCTGGGAGGCGATATGGATGATCGCTGCCTGCGGGCTCTCCGTGAGCAAGGGCAGCGCCTCCTGGCTCATGATAAAGGCCCCGGTGACATTGACGGCGAAAGCCTGGTTCCACTGCTCGTCGCTGAGCTTATCGAAGGGCGTGGTGTCCGTATAAGCGGCGGCATTGTTCACCAGGATATCGAGGCTGCCGTAGGCGGAGAGCGCCTGCTGCACCGTCTCTCTTGCCGAATCCCGGCGGGTAACATCGCAAAACACACCTGCGGCTGGAATTCCCTCAGCTCGCAATGTGTCGGCG
>Ga0272442_10004497_pt1 | contig 19092 bp, 16 predicted proteins | sample SSMForm2O_FD_200262 | JGI IMG/M metagenome (GOLD analysis project Ga0272442, IMG submission 200262) | Marine sediment archaeal communities from Little Sippewissett salt marsh, Falmouth, MA, United States - SSM-Form-2O | ecosystem: Environmental > Aquatic > Marine > Wetlands > Sediment ... | reverse complement strand
CCGATCACCCGCCGTACGATGTCCACAAGGAGGACCGGCACACAATCCGCGGTCTTGACGCCTATGGCCAGATCCGGTTCATTGGTAACAATGGCATCATACTCCAACCGTGGCGGATCCCGCCGGTCATCATATGGTGTATCAATCACAAGAACCCCGTCCCCGTGAATCTGGCACACCGTCACAAACCGGGTGAACGGAATCCTGAAGGCCTGCGCCAGAATATCCCAGTTCGCCCGCACCGCCTCTTCTGTATCTCCTTCGTTCGTACTGAAATTAAGCCGGGCAAATCGTCCCCTGCTCGCACCGCCCTTGCGGGTGCAAAAGGCATGGGTAATGAATTCATGACGCCCCACATGAGGGTCCTGTACATATCGTACTGTCCCGTGCTCCAAACATTCAACCATAGTATCGCATCGCTCCAACACAGTTTATTCAAAACACCTGGTAAAATTCCTCAAATGGCGCACCACCGAGGCAATATCCTCCGGTATGGGTACCGTAAATTCCATATACCGGCCGTCGAGGGGATGCCGCAACCCGAGTTGGTATGCGTGCAGTGCCTGACGCCCCAGGCCCGCGAGGATACGACGGAGTTCAGCGTTCCGGATTTCCTTGATTCTCCGCTTTGAATGTCCATACGTATCATCCCCGATGACCGGATGTCCTATGGCATGGAGATGAACTCGTATCTGATGTGTTCTGCCGGTTTTGATCTCGACATCAAGCAGTGTCGCACCCGAAAACCGTTCGGCGACCTGCCAGCAGGTCAGCGATGTTCGCCCTCGTTTACTGTAGGCCGACATCTTTTTCCGGTCTTTCGGATGTCGGCCGATCTCCAGCGCGATAGTGCCCTGATCGTCCCGCACCATGCCGTGTACTAGGGCCGTGTAACGTTTTGAAACACGACGCTCCTTGAACTGCGCAGCAAGCGACGCGTGCACCCTGTCGGACTTGGCAACCACTATCAGGCCCGAGGTATTCTTGTCGAGACGGTGCACAATACCGGGCCGTTTCACGCCCCCGATTCCTGAAAGATCTTTACAATGGAACAGGAGGGCATTCACGAGGGTTCCGTGATAATTGCCCGCGGCGGGATGCACGACCATCCCGGGCGGTTTGTCGACCACGAGCAGGGTCTCATCCTCGTATATAACCGACAGGGGGATGTTTTCCGGTTCCGCCTTCGACGGCCTCGGTTCCCGCGCTATGAGGGCTACCACATCTCCCGGTTTCAGGCGATACCCCGGTTTCTGCGGCACATCATTGACGAGGATTGCGCCTTCATTGATCATTCGTTTGACGTGGGACCGTGTCAGGGATACATCTTTTTCCGCAAGAAACACATCCAGCCGCATCGTCTCGGCCTCGATCCCGACCCTAAATGTCACCGTGACCTTATCCCGTTCTCGCATTGACCTGTTTCCGGCTTACGTGTCCGTTCCTTCTATTTCCGCGAGCCCCCGGGCAATCAGGGCAAAGTCGGCCTCATCCACAGTACGCACATCGAGCAGAACCTCCTCGTCGGCGATGCGGGCAATCACAGGCACATCCAGGTGCCGCAATTTCTCGCCCAGCGTGTGCACAGACATGCGGGATGACGTGACGGCAACAAGTACCGTCGGGATTTCCTGGGTTGGCAAGGATCCTCCGCCGGCCATGGCATAGCCCTGACTGAGCGAGAAGGAGTAATGCATCATACCCGCTTTCTTTAACATTCGTAAAAGTTTTTTCGCCTTCTTCTCGATGACTGCCGCAGAGCCCGTCAGGGCCCGCAGACCCGGAATGCGTGTCCGTGCCTCGTCCGGATTCAGGTACAGTTTCATCGTTGCTTCCAATGCGGCAAGGGTCAGTTTGTCGATTCTCAGGGCACGATTCAGGGGATTCTTCTTGATTCGGTCCAGTATGGCGTGCCTGCCCAGCACAATTCCCGCTTGCGGACCACCGAGCAGCTTGTCACCACTGAAGGTAACGACATCAACGCCGGTTTTGAGTGCCTCTTGGACCGTCGGTTCCTTTTCGAAGCCAAAAGGCGAAAGGTCGATAAAACATCCGCTTCCCAGATCATTCATCACGGGGATCCCCTCTTCATGCCCCAGGCGCACCAGATCCGGGAGTGCAACGTCCTCGGTGAAACCGGCAATCCTGAAATTACTGGTATGCACCTTGAGGATGAGCCCCGTTGTTTCGTTGACCGCCCTTTGGTAGTCGGCCAGGTGGGTGCGATTGGTGGTACCTACCTCACGCAGTCGGGCACCGCTTCGCTCCATCACGTCGGGAATACGGAATTCACCACCGATCTCGATCAATTCACCTCGCGATACAATCGCCTCTTTCCCGCGTGCCATGGTGTTCAGGACGAGGAGGACCGCGGCGGCATTATTGTTCACCACCATGGCATCTTCCGCCCCGGAGATCGTGCAGAGAATGTCAGTCACAACCTCATACCGCAAGCCCCGCTTCCCCGACTCGAGATCGAACTCGAGATTGGAATAGCCCCGGCTGACCTCGACAAGCCGGGCTAGGGCATCGTCGCACAGAGGCGCCCGACCCAGATTGGTATGTAGAATAATACCGGTGGCATTAACCACCCGCCGCAGCTTAAAGGCATGCAGGTCCTCGATGATCATTGTCACTTCATGCGCCGCCCGTGCGGCAGACGGTACGGGCAGCGCAGCCTCACCCGCTTTGGCAGCCGCAAGAATGCGTTCACGCATGCCGGAAACAACGGAACGGCAAACCTTGACAATGTAGTCCCGGGGAGCCCTCTCGAACACATTTACATCTTCAAGACATAATAATATTTCATCAATTTTGGGAAGTTGCTGTAACAGACTCTTGATCTTCTCGTTCATGTGACGATCCTTTGAGGCCTCCGGCCTGAAGCCACCGGATGACGGCGCATCACTTGATGCAAAAGGCCCTGAAGTTATTAACGGCGGTAAAAAACTCCCGCATTATTATGACCCAGTAATATCTGCCACGGCTTGTCAGATAAAATTCACCGTGACGATACCCGAGACCGCCCGCCAGCCAGAATGCGGCAATTTCCTTCAGCAGATAGCGCAGGACGTTTCGTCCGTATTTTTTGTTGAGGGGGGCGATCTGCAGGGTCAGTCCAAACAATTTCATAATGAAATCGTACCGAACCTGATCGGCAAAGCTGAATGGCTGTGCGGCCATGAGCGGAATTTCGTCTTTGTTCAATCGATCAATATATTCCCTGATATCGAATGTATTCGCATAACATGTGCCGTCTAAATAGCCGATCGAGCCGCTGCCCAGGCCGGCATATTCGTCATAATCGACAATGTATTCATCAATCATGGATTCCTGTCGGGAAAAACACCAGGCGGACGAAAAGCGATACTCGGGTATCAGTGCATCGACGATACGGTAATAAAATCGTTCTTCCTTGCGGTAGTCGACGACACCGAGGCTTCGTTCCACAATCCGTCGCGTCAGGTCGGACACCATGAGCGGATAATAGGTCACCTGATCGACACCGGTCGCGCGAAGCACCGACAGATCACGTGCCAACGTCTCGTCTGTCTGAATCGGAAAATTAAAGATCATATCGGCATTCAGGGTATCGAAATAGCCGGCGCAGTGTACCAGCCGTTCTGCAATCGCATCACCGCTTCCGTATTTGTCGTAGCGCCCCATTGCCTTCAGGAGATCATCGTCGAAACTCTGAACCCCCACGGAAAGCCGATTGACGCCGGCTCTTTTCAGAATCGTTAATTTTTCGTCTGTCAGGTGGTTCGGATTGGTTTCCACCGAAATTTCCCTGATTGAAAAATATTCCCGTGCCACTCCCAGGATTGCCTCCAGTTCATCGACCAGCACCGTCGGCGTTCCCCCGCCGACATACATACCGCCGAAATCATAGCCCCGTTCCTTGTAAAGCCAAAGCTCCTTCCTGAGGGCCGCACAATATTCCCGGCATAATGCTTCGTCGAACAGGACCCTGTTGAAGGAGCAATAGGGACACAACTGTTCGCAGAAGGGAATGTGGATATAGAGAAGATGGGCACTGTCCGCATCACACACGGGGAGAACGGGGCGCACCCCCTCGACAAACTGCATGGCTCTTGAAAACGATTTTCGGGCTTCTTTTGCGATAATGTTTGTAATCACTCTTCTTCTCTACCTTTCCAGGGACCCGCCGGGGGGCAGATGCATATTCTGACCGGCACCGGTTTCATTGTCAAGTCTCTTCAGAATCAGAGATAAACCATTAACAAATATCTGAAAAACGATCAAGAAGTCTTACTTATTTTTCAATGACTTGAAATTTCAGAATGATAGTGTTATGAATTTTTAACACGTATAATTATTATCCTATGAGGTCATATACTTATGTCGAAAGAGAAAACCTGGAAGCTGTGGGAAAATGAAACGCTGAATGAAGAGGAGACAAAACTTCTCCGGCGCAAGGCCGATGACCTTCCCGTCCCTTTTGATGAAGAGGGCAAGCGGGACATCAAGATACTGATTGATTCGTTTTTGGCCCGGGAGGATGCCCTCGGGCTCGCAGCTCCGCAGATCGGCATCAGCAAGAAAATCGTTGTGTTTAAAAATAAAAACCTGGACGCCCGCGGGGCAGTTAAAAGCGACAAGGATTACGATGTACTGGTCAATCCGCGCATCAGCCAGATACGGGGTGATAAAACGAAAATGTCGGAAGGCTGCCTGTCGTGCCCCGACGTGAGTGTCGAGGTGGTCAGGTATGATGAGATCAAGGTCAGGGCCTACGATCAGAACGGCAACAAAATAAACAAGCGTTACAAAGGCTTCCTGGCCCGCGTAGCGCAGCATGAACTTGACCATCTGGAGGGTAAACTCATAATCGACCACGGCGGATCCATTATGGTCCCGAAGGAAAAGCATGCATTCTTTGAAAAGCTTTTCAGAGACTCATAATGGGCGCAGGCCCGGCAGACTCAGGAACATCTGCGGCACCGCACCGGGGAATCCGCACCCGGCAGCGGTGCCGTAATTTTTTTGAGTAAGTTATTTGAAAAAATGTGGCATGGGAAGCTCCTTCACCGTCTGGAGTCCCGGTGCTGCCATCATGACATCCGGCGTTGAATTGACCAGAATCGCGGCAGTTGCCTGATCACCGGCAACCCCTCCATCAATTCTCAGGCTCACATTCGGTATCCCCGTGATATGAATGGCATCGTGGGGATCGGACGCACCGATATACATCCTGAGGTCGAGATCGACAAGTACCGCATCTCCCTTAAAGCCGCGGACGATATGTTTGATGCCGGCCACATCACCGGCCTTCAGGTCGAAATAATCGGTTGTCAGCGGTCCCTCGGCAATCATGGGATCGATGGTTTCCTCAAGCCGGTCGAGTGCAAAGCCAAGGTAATGGGCGATAAAGAGCAGTGATTCAACCAGGCCTACATGACCGAGCTGTTTTGCGGATACCCTCTTGCGAAATTCCTCGACGTTCAGTCCGGCACCCACTTTTTTCTGGAGGGGATACCGCCGTGTGCCGGCATCGACAACTCTGACCACTTTGACGTTCGCGACATCCTGACAGACACCCGTGAGTCTGAGGGGCAGTGCATCCATGACAAACCCCGGATTGACGCCCGTACCAAGAATGGTTACCCCCTTGTCCTTTGCAAGACGATCGATATCCCGAGCCAGGGGCTTGTTCTCTTCCGCCGGAAACAGCAGTTCCTCAGCCGATGAAACGACGTTCAAACCGGCATCGACAATGTCGCTGAGCTGTGCAAAAATGGTCGATATTCGAGAACCTGCCGTGTGAATGACGACATCGGCTTCGACGCTGTCAAACAACTCCTTTGCCCTATCGGTCACCCCGACACCCAGATCATATCCCAGATTCAGGATGCGCCCCAGATCCTTGCCGACGAGCTCCGGTGCAATATCGACAGCACCCACAATTTTCAGATTATTTTTTCCGGCAACAAGCCGCGCCGTCTCCAACCCGATGGGGCCCAAACCGTAATGAATAACACGAACCGTTTGCTTACTCATAACGCATATACTCCTTGTATCTTCTCACATTACCAAGGGAACAGCTACAGCTGCCCGTGACGATGATTCGCGGAATCTCCCAGGTACCCGCCCACAGGTTTCTTTTGCGATAGTCGGTATTCTGTCCGACCTGCATCATACATACGGGCCGCGCACCGGTTGTGCCTGCGTCGCGACACGGGGCATCATGACTGCACGACAGTTTTATCCTGACACAGCGGCAGCGTCCCGTTTCTTTTTTATCATCTGCAGGAGCACGATCGCAGCAAAGATGACAAACCCAACGGCATTCGCATACGGGTCGGCCACAAAAAACCCCACAGTGGCACATCCCATTGCAAAGCGTTCTACCATGGTGAGCTTATGTCCCAGGTAACCGATAATTGTCGACCCAAGCGCAATCACACCCAACACGAGCGCGACGAAGATATGAATGAATGCAACAAAGTCAAACGACACGCTGGGATCCAAGAGTCGTGGCAGCCACAATATAATAGGTGAATAGACGAATGCGAACGGCACATACACCTTTGCCATGGACAGGCTGAACGCCGTAAAGCCCGTGCGGAACGGATTACCGCCTGATATACCCGAGGCCGCATACGCTGCGAGTGCCACAGGCGGTGTGACATCCGCGAGGACGGCGTAAAACAGTACGAACATGTGGGAGATCAGGGGATGAATGCCCCACTGCAGTAGCGCCGGCGCGGCAATCATGGAGGCAATGATATACTGGGCCGTCGTCGGAATGCCCATGCCTAAAATGAAACAGGCAATGGCCGTGAATACCAGCGTGAAGAACAGGGTAAATGCATCGAGGCTGACCAGATGCGTAAAATCAACGGCACTGAAAAAGACGGCGACACCGTGCGCAAGTTGGATGACGGCAGCGGCAAACTTGAGCCCCAGACCGGTCAGGGTTGTCGCCCCGACGATGAAACCGACACAGGCACAGGCCGCACCGATTGCGAGCGCGTTTTTCGTACCCAACTCAAGCGTTTCCAGGATGTCCGGGATTCTCATTCTACTTTCTCTGTACGTGACCCCAATCGCAATGACCGCCATGTTCGTCCAGAAAGCCGAGAGGGACGGCTCCACATCCAGCACAAGCAATCCGCTGAGAATCACTGCGGGAACGACACTCAATCCCCATGACAGCCTGTCCGTTTTCCCGAAGGTAAGGATAAAACCGACGATCAGAATAACACCCCATGCCACCGAGAACAGCGAGAACTCCATGAAGGGATTGTAACGCATTAACACCGGTGGGAGGGAAAGGAACACGGAGATAAGAAAAGGATTGGTCCGGGCATGAACCTGTCCGATTACGACCGAATAGATAATTCCCCAGAATGCCGCCAGGAAAGGGCTGCTGCCCGTGATGAGCAGATACACAATCACAACAAGCGGCAGCAGCAGGAGCCATCGTTCTTTCACCACCAGCCATAAGTTAGGTAATCTGTCCCGTGGAATCCCCGTGAGTCCCCGTTTTTTGGCCTCCAGGTGCACCATGGTGCCGACGGCGAAAAAATGCAGAAACGATGGGACGACTGCGCAGGCAGCAATCTTAATATACGGAATACCCAGAAATTCCGCCATAATGAAGGCCGCCGCCCCCATGATGGGCGGCATCAGCTGTCCGCCTGTTGACGATGCGGCCTCGACGGCACCGGCAAACCGCGGCGAGTAGCCAACCTTCTTCATCAACGGAATCGTGAATGCCCCCGTCGTCACCGTATTGGCGATGGAACTTCCGCTAATCGACCCGAGGAATCCACTGCTGATGACCGAGACCTTGGCAGGCCCTCCCGAAGACCATCCCGCAATTGCCATGGCGACATCCATAAAAAATTGGCCCAGCCCCGTCTTTGAAATAAAGATGCCGAACAGGACAAAGTGAAACACAAACGTGGCCACCACACCGAGGGGAATACCAAAGATACCCTCCGTTCCCAGATACATATGTTCTATGATCCGCTGTACCGAATAACCCCGGTGGGCAAAGAAGCTGAGCCCCGGTATATCAAGAAAATACGGACCGAGATAACAGTTGATAAGCACCAGGAGAGAGATTATGGGAAGCGGGGGACCGATACTGCGGCGCGCCCCCTCAAGCACGAGCACCATGGCAAAGGCACCCACCACGAGGTCGCTCGTGAGAGGCAATCCGGCCCGCAGGACAAGGCTGTTAAATTCCAGAAAGATGTAAATGGATACGGCGGACGACAAAAGGGCATAGAATACATCAAAGTACGGTACATCGTCCTGATCGTATTTGAGGGTTTTCCACGTGATGATGGCATACATTGCCCGCAGCCACTGAATGATAAACAGAATCGTAATACTCAGAAAGATCCCGAACAGCAAAACACTCCAGAACACCAGGTTCAGATTCGGATCCCGGAACGAGCCTTCGAAGTGGATATAGTGCAGCCCGAGGTATGCGGCATACGCAAGCCCCGCAATCATGGACGAAAAGACTATAAAGTCGACAAAGATAATGGCGCGGTGTTCAATAAACTCCCTTCTTTTAAAGTACACAATCACGCTGAAAATCAGTATCGCGAGGCACGCACTGACGACGCCGGAAAGCTCGAAGATCTCCCGAAAAAGTGTCGTAAAAATTGCACTACCGATAAGGCCGTAGATAATATCGTAAATGAGATGCTTTCCCGTATCGGTCCGGTCTTTCCGTATTGAATAGAAAAAAAACACGAGCGGCAGGACAAATGCCAGGTGAAAGGCCCTGTGCCGCCACTCCTGGAGGACACCGAACCCTGCCGTATAAATGTGAAAGATCGACAGAATAAGTGTCATGACAAACGTCAGTTTTGCCGTGATACCCGCAAACTGTCGAAATCGAAACTCGGGATCATACTTACTGATGGTGTCCATGTGTTCCGTTTCAGAAATTTTAACATCCTCAACCATAACGAACGTCCTTTTCCACAGCTGATCTCTATGGCACTCTTATTGAATGATATGCGGTACCAGAGTGCGTACTTTCACATAGACATATTCGGGCAATGAAATCTGTCGTATCGTTACCTTCAACAGTGTATTCCCCGCCAGTGATGAAAGTTTTATTGCCTCAGCCTCTCCTATCTTCAGTGTATTACCATATTGTTCATGAACCCACAAAGAAAGCTCCGATACCGTTCGGTGCATATCGTAAACACGAAAACGGTCGCCCTCGTGATGCAGTTTCTCGTTCCCGGCAAGGCTGACCGGAAGGCCGGTATTACAGGACGAGAAAGTCGTTTCGTATAACACGATATGATATTGTTCGTCTATTCTAAAAAACTCCCACACATGGCATAACTCAACCGAGTGTATATACCTGGTCGCAAATGTATCACCCGGATGAATGATATGAATAAAGACGACGTGCCCTTTTCTAACGGCATCTATCTGCAGAACATTGAAAGAAATGAGGGAGCACAAGAAAAGAACGGCAGCGCACGTGCCGACAATCCACTTCGCGTGTATACAAACTGGGCACCGGTGTGTACGGTGCCCAGTTTTTCTTGGCATACTCTTCACGTGATGACGTTGAAGTTTTACTTGATTAAGCCTTTTTCTTTATAGTATTTCTCTGCACCGGGATGGAGCGGTATCGCCATGCCGTCAAGTGCCGTTTCGAGGGTAACATCTTTCCCTTTTGCATGGGCCTTTGCCATAAGCGCAGCACCACTGGGCGCCTCGGCAGCTTTTTCACCCTTTTTGCGAAGGACGAATGTGCCGCCTTCCCAGAGTGCTTTTGTCAGATTATACACGACACTCGACGGAACCTTGGCATCGACGACCCACTGGGCCATGGTCGTAATGGCCGGAGTATCAACATCCACACCCTTGTAGGTACCGGCAGGAATGACGACTTTCGCATAGAAGGGGAACATTTTCAAAAGTTTGTTGATTGTTGCATCATCCAGCGGGATAAGCACGATATCGGATGTCGTGGCCAGTTCGGTCACGGAAGAGGTTGGCCAGCCAGCCGTCACGAAGGTCAGATCTGCCTGTTTGTCCTTCAGACGCTGGGAGGCCCCGGCAAAACTGAGCCAGTCGACACTTGAAAAATCGTCATAGTGAAGATCGAGGGCACTCAGCACATTGAGCGTATCGACTTCCGTTCCGCTTCCCCGGTCACCGGGAACCAGTCGCTTCCCCTTGATATCCATGATATTGGTGATACCGCTGTCTGCCCGTGCCACGATCTGAATGGTTTCCGGGTAGAGGGACGCAATGCCCCGGATGTTCTTGACCGGTTTTCCCTCAAATTGGGCCGTTCCGGTGAATGCGGCATAGGCAACGTTATTTTGGACGAATGCCGATTCGATCTCGCTTGACCTGATCAGATTGCAGTTTGCGACAGAGGCATTGCCTGACTGGGCCGTAATGATAATATTCGGAATTTTATTAGACAGGGCCTGGGCCAGCACGCCACCCAGAGGATAATAGGTTCCACCCGTTCCGCCGGTTGCAATGGCGAAGAAGCTTTTCTTCGCTGCAAATGATGGTCCGGCACATACCATCGACAACGCCACTACTGCCACCAGTAACAGTACAACATATCTTTTTTTCAACATCTCGAACTCTCCTTTCCACCATGCTTAAAATAATCGAAATCCCCCCATTTCTCCACAGACGACCCTTTGAAACAATACCCCCCTTTCAAAGCTTATTGTGAGAAAATAAGGACTACGGATAGACACTGACGAAAAAAGTAAAATATTTGCCGGTGATTGTCAATAACTTTTAGGTATTTCTCAGAAAATGCTGCTATTCATGGCGGAGGCACTGACCGCAGGGAATAATATTTTTATTCTGCAAACCGTGCAGACATGATATAGCATACCTCAATATAGTATACCATCACGGATCGAACGTCGCACGAAGGGAAATCCGGACGCGCCGGGATCATATTTTTCCGTAAGGGTATTAAACAGTAAGGACACGACCACAGGATATTCCCCAATGACATCAAATCCCGAAAGGGCCTCTACAAAAAACAGATGGTGTGAAAAACACGGGTATTACATTGACGTGGAGGCATGCAGGGCCCGAGCAGTCACACGGCCGTTTTGTCGCCGGTGTCTCATTCAATGGCAGCAGCTCTCTTTTCCGTTCGTCACGCAACTCGCTTCCGTACGAAAGGATAACCGCCCCAAAGACCGACGGTAGCGCACATTACGGCTTTCGATGACTGCCCCGGACCGCAATATCTCCGGATTCAATGCACCCGTCTGGTCTGGATCACACGTGTGGTTCAAGATTCGCGACACAATTCCGATACTACCGGAAAAGGCTTTGCAGGGGGTACATCATGCCGTTATCCGCACTCGGCGCGTGCGTCACGCAACTGGATGTAATCGCCAACAATCTTGCCAACAGTAACACGACCGATTTCAAGAAGCAGCGGGCCGACCTGATTGAGGCGTCTTTTTCCGGTGTGTCGGTCGCCATCCGCAGGATCGCTGCACCGGGGATGGAGATGCCTGCAGGCGAGGGCAGCTCCGGCGTTCACGCACCATCAAACGTTGCCGTCGAAGAGGAGCTGGCAGCTCTGATCACTACCCGGCAGATGTACGATGCCAATCTCGCGGTGCTCAAGACGGAAGAAGACATGGAACAGCACGTGATCGACATCGTCACCTGAAGACGCCATCGGCAACCCCAGTGCCTTCGCTCATCATTATGTGCGCCAGTGGTGTAATCCCCAGGAGAAAGAGACAAGCGCGAGGCCCGTGACAAGGGTTGAAACAAATCCAATGGCCATAATTTTTCCTGCCGGCCACATGGCTCCCCCCAGCAGAGCCCCCACAACCCGCCCGGCACTGGCCGCCGCCAGATAGCCCGACATCATGGTTGCGCGGTTGCCCGGCATTACTTCCGAAGAGAGCGACAGCGCTGTGACTATTGAAAACTCAACCGTCAGAAACACCATAAACAACGCACCCATGGCCATCACAAGGGTGTGTCCGCACAGCGGCAGCACTGCGTAACTCAGCGCGGACAGCGCAAGGCCTCCCATGATGGATCGGTGCAGACCCACCCGATCCGCGCACAAGGCAGTGAGCATTTCACCGCACAGTTCGGCCACCCCGATCACGACTGTCGTGAACCCGAGAGACACAACACTCAGATCGAAGGTTTCCTCCAGCCAGACACCGTAAATCACAAAAAAATTATCATTGGCGACACTGATAAAGAATGCGAATCCGAGGATCCCGGCCGAATGTCTGTTGCATAGCATTGTTCGCAAGGCCTTCGTCATTGCCACGGGATTATCGGTACCGGACACTCTCGAGTGTCCCCGCGGCACCATGATGTAGATGCCCGCCAGGCCGAGTATCCCGAGCACACCCATTACCAAGAACGGCGAGCGCCAGCCCAGGTGATGAATCAGCACTCCCACCAGGGGTACACCGATTAACGTACTCCCCGCCCAGGCTGTCTCTATGGTGCCGATAATCATGCCTCGCCGCCGAAAGGACACCCGTTCGGCAACATACGCCTGGATGGCAGGATCAAACATGCTTTTCCCCAGACCGGCCATGAAGAGTGCCGCCACGAGAACCCCGTACACGGGGAACACACCCCCGACCACCATGCCGAGGGCAAGGAGCCCCATGCCGGCCATGAGCATGATGCGGTATCCCCGACGATCGCCCAGGGGAGCAAAGACGGGCCCCAGCATCCCCGTCACTTGATTGACGGCAATGAGCGATGTGACGGCGGCAAACGGCACATCAAGCCCGCGGGCCAGTGCCGGCGCAAAGGGGTATACAAACCGCCGGGCCGTATTAATCAGGATCCGGCACGCGGTAGCGACACCAATCTGCAGGATAAAACGACGACGCGACACAGTATGTTCTGAAGATGACCGATTCCCGTTCATTTTAGTAAACAGTGTGATTCCTTGTTTCAGATAGCATGTTCTTACGTCCCCGGACACGGGTGTTATCATAGTGCATTTATCATTATTGTCAATCACCCTGGTGTGCGTGCCATGGCATAACCAATGCGCAAACAAGACACCAGTTTACGTCACACTCATTTTTGCTTTTGTGATTTACCGCGACAGTCCGGTCGGATGTCAGGAGCGGACACTGTGCACTATGCTGAAGGCTTGTGAACGGTGAGTCTCATAGTCTTATGCGCACATCGTAATGACGAGGGCTGCAACGTAACAGAAATGTTGGATTTTTTATGAAGCCATCAAGCTTGAGTCAAGGAAACCTGGAAGGTGGTACAAAACACTACGGTGTAGTACGGAAATGATACCGCGACAGTCACCCGTGCGGGCGGTCTCCCTCAAGATGACAGCACGTGCACATGCACCTCATCATCAGAGGATACGGCAATGGGCACCGCTGAGTTTATGTAGCATGGAATCAAGTCTCGAATACGGCCAGCGGGAGAAACTTGACCCGACCCCGCACCGGGAATTTGGCCTGCTTCAGGATTTTTCTTATCCTGCCGAGCGGTGCAGCCTTATCATCAAACAGAATCGTGGCCGTATGTGCCATGGGGTCGGTTCTGACCTTTAAAACCCCGTCAACATCCTTCAGGACAGCCTGCACTTCAGCTGCCGCCGGGAGAGAATTGATGCCCGGGACATGGAACAAGACAGCCCGTTCCGCCGCCTGCGCACCCTCGCCTGCAGCGACCAGACAAAGCATACTTGCCAGACACATCACCATAAGCACTTGAGGAAATTTCATGACTGCTCCTTGTTTCAGTTTATTATGAGACACACTACCAGAAAAAAATGAACGCCGGTATGAACTACATCACACTTTTTACTTTTTTCGTCTCTTCAGGTGAATGCAGGAATGTGTAGTTCTGCGTCTATCATATCAGCATCACCTGCGTTATACCGCACCAACCGTCTCAGATGGGCAAAACTTTCTTCATCCATGGATGAAAACACCAACGCCACATGTCCCGGTGCCGTTCTTGCAACCCCCCCTTGGATCGTGATGCACGCGTCCGGGGCAAGCCGAATAGTGATTTCACACGAATCGCCCCGGCTGAACTCTTCCTTGGTGCTGCACAGCATTCCCTTGAGGCTGATATTATGGGTTTCGGCCCTGATTGTCTTACCTGCCATTCTAATGATAACCTCGAATACCACCGGCACACGTTGACGCGTACGACGGTCCGTTTTCATCGTAATCACCTCGTTCCCGTATTATCGTGTGCATGGGTCCCGCCGGTACCGTGCATGATACCGGTGACAAAAGACGCGATCCCTCGTGCCTGGCACACCTGGGCTGTCACACTGACATCGGCACAAATCCCCTCGGACTTTACCCGCCGCTAGGGTTGTCGGGCACAAAGCTGCAAGATGCCGGGGGCACACTGCCGGGTCCGGGAGGCGCCCTCCTCAATTGCCTCGGCAGCCCTGTGAAATTCCAAGAGGCCGAGATGTTCGAGCCGGGGCGTAATGATCAGGTCCGGCGGTTCCCCGGCCATGCGACTGCGCGTGATCCGATCCTGCATGATATTGATGGCACTTGCCAGTACGTCAAACAGGCCCGGCGCATCATTTTCAGACCGCCACACCTGAGACCACACGGTATCCAGACCGCTTCTGATACCGTTTTTCAACCGCGCGGTCAGATCGTTCGGGGGCTCCCCGCCTTCACGTACCGCGGCAGGACGGCTGCGTGTGACGGTGCTGTCCGGAAGATGTCGCCCCAGGAGTCCCCCATTCAGATTGACGGCGATCACCACATCCGCATCCATAGCCCTGCACACCGATACAGGCACCGGATTGATCAAGCCCCCGTCGACGAGCCACTTGCCCTCCAGCTGGACGGGAGTGAATATGCCGGGCAGAGAAATCGAGGCCCTGACGGCATCGATGAGAGGACCCGTCCGGAGCCAGACTTCGCGGCCCGAACTGAGCTCTGTCGCCACGGCGGCAAATGGGACCGGCAGCGCTTCGATACCGGCATTCCCGACATATTCCCGGAAGAAATTCATCAGACGTTCACCGGCAATCAACCCGCCACTCATCAGGCTGACATCGAAAAATCCCAGTACATCTTTTTTACGCAACGTTCGCAGCCATTCCTCAAGGTCGTCAATGTGACCTGCCGCATACGCACCCCCCACCAGCGCGCCGATGGAACACCCGGCAATCACATCCGGCTGCACACCAAGGGCATGCAGGGCTTTTATAACGCCTATATGCGCCCACCCCCGGGCAGAACCGCTCCCGAGGGCCAGACCGATTCTGACTCGTCTCATAGATGCCTTTCGTACCATCATCCGCTGAAAATCGCTTATGCCGTGACCTTGCGAACATACAATGCGGATCACCGGGCCTGCGGACTGCTCTGTTCCACCCAGGCCCTGCACCTGTCACAACGTCTCGCCGCAAAACGGCAAACCACAAAAATATTAGTAAACGTGGGATGATATGTCAAGCGGAGGTTCCCGGAAAGACCGCTTTTTAATAATCCCTTCTTGATAAATCAAAATATGCGTGGTAGGAATTTTTCAGCTGGACAATTAATAAAGGGGGGAACCTATTATGTCACCATTGCATCCGGTAATTGTCGGTGTCGGACAGATCACTTGCCGACCGCAGGAACACGAAACCGCACCTCACGCCCTCCAGCTCGTACAATCAGCTGCAGAGGCCTGCGTTGAGGATTCGCGATGTCCTACCATTCTCTCTCACACAGACAGCGTCACCGTTGTCAATATGTTCTCGTGGGAGTACAATGATCCTGCGGGTCAGTTCTGTGAAATGCTGAGGATTACACCAAAAGTCAAAGAGTACACGGCCATCGGCGGGAATACACCGCAATGGCTGGTCAACAGGGCGGCCGACAAAATCTCCCGCGGCGAAATCAACGTCGCACTGCTTGCGGGTGCGGAAGCCATGTCTGCCGTATCCAAAGATACCAAACGGAACTGGCTGACCCCGCCTGGGGATGATGAGTCGTTACCTCCCATGATCGGCGATACCCGCTGGGGATCGACGCCACATGAGATGATGCACAACGCATCGTATCCCATCCATATATATCCACTGTATGAAAACGCCCTCAGGGCCAGACGGGGACATTCCATTGACGATCATCAGGCATTTCTCGGTGAATACTGCGCCCGGTTTTCAAAAATTGCGGCCCGTAATCCTTTTGCCTGGTTCCGGGAAGAGCGATCCGGCGCGGAGATCAGCACCATCACGGAAGCAAACAGGATGGTCAACTTTCCTTACACGAAGTTCATGAATCCGATAATGCATTTAAATCAGGCGGCGGCTCTGATCATCACCAGTGCCGACACTGCCCGTGCACTTTCGATACCGAAAGAACGTTGGGTCTACCTACATGGCGGGGCTGATGCACATGATCGGTGGTTCGTGTCGGAAAGAAACGATTTCGTCTCGAGCCCCGTCGTCAGAGAAGTCGCCACGGCATCGCTTGCCATGGCGGATACGGATATTGGACAGATCAATTTTTTTGATCTCTACAGCTGTTTCCCGAGTGCCACCATGGTACAGGCAATGGAAATCGGTCTCGATATTGACAATCTGCCACCACTGACGATTACAGGAGGGTTGCCCTATTTCGGTGGTCCCGGCAACAACTATACGATGCACGCCATCGCCAGGGCCGTAGAAAAGATCAGGCAGGATCCCGATGCGACAGGATTTATCTCGGCGCTGGGGTGGTATTTCACAAAATACTCCGTGGGTATCTACAGTGGGCGCGAACCGCATACACCATGGAACAGACAGGGGCATGAGCGGATCCAGATAGCACTGGACGGATTGCAGGGGCCCGTGCTCAACGAAAATCCCAAAGGACCGGCATATGTGGAGACCTACACGGTCATGCACGATCAGCGCGGAGAACCTGCTTACTCGATTATAATTGCCCGTACGGAAAATGGAGAGCGGTGCTGGGCACAAACTGAGCGGGATGCCGACCTTTTTCACACCATGGAAACGGAAGAATTCATTGGCAGGAAAGGATACGTCAGGCCCGGCGGTGACGGCCCTAATATTATGACGTTTTAATGGGTCTTTGTCGGCAGCGGCACCTCCTGAAGTAATGAAGACAGTCAAAATGTCAGCGGATAAAAGATTGCAGACCACCCCAAACGGCACCCACGGGCAGTCCCCGCGCGTGCGATGTTTTCAGTGTGTCCACTTCTATATTACCCACAATCGCCGGTTCCCTTACGGGTGCCGCGCTATGGGGTTCAAGTCACGCACGCTGCCGTCGGTGGTCACACGGAGGAGTTCCGGTGAAGAATGCCGGTTTTTTCGCACCAAACCACGATGACCATCCCGTATCCCACACGCATATTATTGTCAGCCGGAGGCCCCTATGCGTGTTATGACGTTTAATCTTCGATTCGAAAACGACCGGGACGGGTCGAATGCATGGCCCCTGCGCCGGGAGCTTGTCGTTGACACCATACGACGATATGCCCCGTCGATCCTCGGCACCCAGGAAGGAACATGTTCCCAGATCGAGTTTCTGAACAGCCGGTTGCCTGACTATCATCTCCACACACCCGGCAGAGTCTTTGATGACACATGCCAGTACCCCACGCTTTTCTTTCGCAAGGACCGGTGTATCATTACAGGCGGGGGAGAATTCTGGCTCTCGACAACTCCGGCAGTACACCGCAGCATGAACTGGGACAGCGCATTTCCGAGAATGATAAGTTATGGCCACATTACCCTGCGCGCCTCCGGCAGATCTCTCGTCGTGGCCGTCACGCATCTCGATCACCTGGGGACGGAGGCACGCCGGCACCAGGCAGCAATGCTGGCCGAATGGGTCGCCACCCACGGAGACCCAATCATTCTCATGGGAGACTTCAACGACACCCCCGACGGCATCGTTCACGGGATGCTGACGGCACCATCGACGGGCCTCTCCGATACCTGGCAGATTATGGGTGGTGTAAACGATTCAACAAGTTTCACACACCACGGATTTACCGGCATACCCACAAAAAGCCGGATGGACTGGATACTGGTAAGCACTCACTTTATCGTCAGCGATGTCCGTATTGTACACGATCGGTTCGGCAAACGATACCCCTCCGATCATTTTCCTTACCTTGCAGAGCTTGAACTTTTATAATTATTAATTGGAGTTGCACACATCGCAAAGAAGAAAACCCGGACAGACCCGACTTTTCCAATGAAGTTACCACGCATCACTTTCGGGTTGCCATTTTCGGTTTCGCGCGGCCGACGGCAGATGATCCCCTGTACGCACTGGTGTTCAACCTGGCTCAGTTGATTGCCGGGGCCGGTATGAATCTTGCCCCGGGAGGGGGATCTGGCCTGATGAATGCGACCAGCAAGGGCCATTTTCAGGCACAAAAAACCAGTCGTTGCATTCAATCGGACTCAACATCAATCTCCCCCCACGAGCAGACTTAGGCTGCCCACCTGGATCTGAAGAAAGATTTTGAGCACTTTTCCAACCCGCCGGATTATTTTATCGTGCTTTCGAATGCCTTCGCAATCACCCCGGGAGGGGGCGGAACGCTCCTGAGGCTACTGCATACCTGACAGTTTACGCAGGTACGACAGATTTCCAACAAACCGATTATTTTTCTCGGCCGGATGTGGTGGTTCGATCTCACCGAGCGGGTTAAGACATGGTCCCTGGCACACAAACTGCTGGACCCCGAGGGTCTTGATCTCCTGTATGTGACACGAAACGGTGTAGGGGTCTTTACGGTCATTCAACGGGCATATGGAAACTACCGCGACGGGGCACAGAATTCTGCCGTACATACCACCAGGACAAGCTCAAATAGTATCCGGAGGGGTACTGGGGCCCTCCGGGACGCAGTGATGGGCATTATCCGGTATGCACTGCACCCACGCGCGAGGGAATGGTCTGATCATCACCGTCTCAGGGATTCTCCTGCCTCGTTGTCTTTTTCCCGATCTTCTTGCCTGCCACCTGGCAGGCATCGCTTACTCAGGTTCTGATTCCCAGTTTCGGGAATACAACTGCCATAAGTACGTACCAGATTGCGAGTATACCCACAATAAAGAGAATATCCGTCATGGCG
>Ga0272442_10004496_pt1 | contig 19092 bp, 17 predicted proteins | sample SSMForm2O_FD_200262 | JGI IMG/M metagenome (GOLD analysis project Ga0272442, IMG submission 200262) | Marine sediment archaeal communities from Little Sippewissett salt marsh, Falmouth, MA, United States - SSM-Form-2O | ecosystem: Environmental > Aquatic > Marine > Wetlands > Sediment ... | reverse complement strand
CCTGCTTATATGGCAGATGGTAATACCTCTAATTATGCTTCAACAACGATTGATCGTGATATGGAAATATTAAATATTAATTTAGAATCTACTGCTGATAAAGGTGCAATATCAAAAGTTGAAATCCGAGCTTTTGGTAAATATTCTGGTAGTGGTTACCCACCACATGATATCGTTTTAAAAACAGTCGGTGGTACGCATTATTTCATACCAAGTACTACAGGTGCTTGGTCTAGCTGGTATGATATTACAAATAATCCTAATGCTCCAGATCCCTGGACTTGGAATGATATTGAAAGTTTAAATGTTGAGGTAGAAGCAGCTACAGAAGGTGCATATACATTGTATTGTTCAAAGGTTGATGTACGAGTAACTTATAATCCCAATCCTGTGATCTCCGATCCATATCCACCAAGTGGCAGTAAAGGTATTACTATTGCCCCAGTGTTAAACATTACTGTTTCAGATCCAAATGGAGACACTATGAACATTACATGGCTGAGCAATAGTAGTGGAAGCTGGCAGATATTCGGTACAAACAATAGTGTAAGTAACGGCACTTATCACCAGACGTTTTCAAATGCAACTGTGAATGGTCAGTGGTGTTACTGGAAGTTGAATGTTAGTGATGGAACCAAGACTGTTACGAGCAATGTATTTTCGTTCTATACAGGTTATCAGTCAAAGATAAAGAACACTGGTTCAACAAATTTCTCAGGATATCTTTTGATGCAAATCGAGTATTATAATACCACAAACAGCACATGGATTCTTGAACAAGAAGTAGTAAATGAGTCAACACCTAGAACGATAAATGATGGTAGCACACTGGCACTGGATACGATGTTTAACCCGAATAATGTGAGTACCAGCAGTTTTTCAAATGGTGATGGTACTTATCGTGTGTATGCTGCGTTCCGTGATCCTAATGGTGATGTACTGGTTTGCGACGATGAAACAGAACTTTATGCAACATATAATTTCACAATCACCTTTTGAATAAATAAAAAAATAACAATACCATACAAAAACAAACTAGGCAAATCCTGCCAAAATCTAACTTTATTTAAAAGGTAAAACAATAAAAATTTACTTACTCAATTTTCTTTTTTTCATTTCAGAAGTTACAGTTAACTCTCTAAGATGATTCGCAATTGCAGTTTTAATAATATCACTTCTACTGCTGCCCTGACCAATTTCAATTGCTACATCTATTGCCTCAATCATATTTTTTGGAAGTCTCATATTAATAGGAACCGTTTCTGTGCGTTTTATCGGAATATTACATCACCATATGTAAATCAAACGTAAAGTATTTAAAGGTTTACAATATAACCTTAAATGTAAAGTAAATGCAAAGTATAATATTATTTCCTTGAGGGACAAATTTGGATATCTATAAACAAAATCTAATTAATAATTTAAAATGTTCTGATTTAACTAATTTAAAAAATTATGAGATGGTAGGAGGTAAAAATAAAAAATGGAAAAATTCTACACAAAAAAGAAGCAAATTATATGTAAAACACCCAAAGCCCACAAATGGGGCAGGTATGGTGACCAAAACATATGAAAATAACAAACAATTAGATATTGAACGACTCAACAACCCATATCTTTTACACCCAGAAGACTATGAAACACAACAAGAACTCTTTGATGCTATAAAGCACTGGTGGATTTTCAAATACCGGAAAAAGGAATCAACAATAATTGATAGACTCAGATATGCTAAAAAAATGTCAGAACACAATGTATTTCCGATAAATTGGTTAAAATTTAATCCAGTGCAGATAATAAATTATCTTGAACATAGAGAATATGTTGATTATCAAAATAAACGTGGTAAACATCAGATAATAAATGAATGGAAAACAGTAAAAACATTTGCAAGAGCCTTCGGAATCGATGCAAGTCTATGGGGTTACACGCCACCAAGTCCACCAAAGGCAAAAGTAAAACAAATACCACTACCACCTACAGTACATAGACTTTTACATGCAAGATACTCAACCAACCATTACGAAAATGCACTAGTAACACACATTCTAACACACAGCTTTCATATCGGCTGGAGACCAAGTGAACTAATAATACAAAATGTAAACGATGTATATTTAGAAGAAGGATATCTTATCATAACTGAAACAAAGAAAAACAATCAACCAAGACAAATATGGCCAGACAATAATATTATGAACAGTAGACAGAAGAAAAGCTTGAAAAATTACATAGAATGCTGGAGAACACAAGTCGCAAATAAAAACTCGGGAGATTATCTTTATCTGCAAAAAAGTGGTAAACCATTCAAATCAACACAACACCTCAACAGATACCTTAAAAAATTCATAGGAGAACGATATCCTGGTTTTCACCCATATATCTGGAGACATTGGTGTGCAATCGCTCGGCTCATAAGAAGTAAAGTTAAAACAAAACGATGGGATATATGGGATGTGAAAGAATGGATGGGACATGAAAAAATAGATACAACAGAGGATTATGTGAAATTTGCTAAAAACTATTATCGCAATGCCCCCTATGATTGGATACGTGCTGTGCTGAAATTCTACAAATCAAACAATGTGTTTATAGAACAGTAAAAAAGCACGTCCAAAAACACAAAAAACAAGTTAGTAAAAAAAGTGGTGTTAGCGTCCATGTTTTCTTCTGTTGGAAGATATGCTCCCGTCGGGATTCGAACCCGAGTAGCTGGCTAACTTCAGATTAGAGAATCAATAATTAATTGATTCTTTTTCTCCGCGAAAGGCCAGAATGATTGGCCGGACTACACCACGGGAGCGTAAATATTTTAATGCACTGCATAAGGATATCCATATTTAACCTTTAATGTCTTTTTATGTATTTGCTTTAAATATCATTTACTTATTTCCAAAATAAGCTTATGAACTCTGATAGTAACGAACTTCTTGGGAAGATTTCTACTATTTTAAAAGTAAAAGGTCTCAAAATCGCTACAGCTGAATCTTGTACAGGTGGACTGATATCCCATTCTTTTACAAATATTTCTGGAAGCTCTGATTATTTTGATAGAGGAATAGTATCTTATAGTAACAAAGCTAAAAATGAGCTTTTAGGAGTTTCTGAAGATATATTAATTAAATTTGGTGCAGTAAGTGAGCAGGTCGCAAAAGAAATGGCTGAAGGTGTAAGAAATAGATCAAGCGTTGATATTGGAATAGCAACAACTGGAATTGCAGGTCCAACTGGAGGAACAAAGGAAAAACCAGTAGGTCTTGTATATATTGCAATTTCAACTAAAAATAAAACACTAGTCAATAAATTTCAATTTTCAGGTAAAAGACTAGAAAACAAAGAAAGCACATTAAATGCAGCACTTAGAATGCTACTTGATTTATTAAATAGCTAAAAACGGTGATAAATTTTGCTAGTAATCGATGGATCATATGGTGAAGGTGGAGGGCAAATCCTAAGATGCGCAGTAGGACTATCTACTATTTTAAATGAACCTGTTAAAATTACAAACATTCGTGCAAACCGTCCAACACCAGGAATCAAAGCACAGCATTATGTTGTAATAAAAAGTATAGAAGAAATGAGTGATGCAAAAACCGAAAATCTTGAAATAGGCTCAACAAAACTTACTTTTATTCCTGGTAAATTCAAAATGGGAAATTACAAATTTGATATAGGAACTGCCGGTAGCATTACACTTGTTTACCAAGCCTTAATTCTCGCATCACTTAAAACTGATAAGAAATTAAATATCAAACTTACAGGTGGAACAGATGTTAAATGGTCTCCTTCTTGGGATTATTTTAAACATGTTTTTATACCATTAGTAAAAAAAATAGGTGTTAAAGTTGATGTAAATCTCTTAAAACGTGGATATTATCCAAAAGGAGGTGGGGAAGCAGAAATTAATATTTCACCAGGTTCACATCTTAAAACATTGAAACTTGATAAAGAAACTGAATTTTCAAAGATAAAAGGAATTGTAAATATTGCTCAGCTATCAACCAATATTAGTAAAAGAATTAAAAATTCAGCAATAAGATCACTTTTAAGAAACAATTTGCAACCAGATATTTCAGTTGAAGAAAATAAAACACTATCACCCGGTACAGGAATTACAATTTGGACTGATACAAAAGACATTATTTTAGGATCATCTGTTATTGGAGAAAGAGGAATTTCTTCAGAAGAAATTGGAAGAAATGTAGTAAATGATCTTTTAAGTGAGATAAACTCAAAATCAACTGTAGATTCATATGCATTTGATCAAATCCTGCCCTATTTGGCAATTGTAAAGGGAGAATCTAAGTGTATTGTTAAACAAATCAGCAATCATGCACAAACAAATATGTGGCTTATCAAACAATTTCTTGATACAGATTTTCAGGCAAAACAAGAAGAAAACAACTTTGGTATTGTTGTAAACAAACAATAAAATATTTAGATAAATGTTTTAAAGAAATCTTATTTATCAAACATTATGAAAATTGCCCATATTTCTGATATTCATTGTAATTTTGGAACTGATTTTAATGAAAAAATCTTTGAAAAAGCAACTTATATTTTAAATAAGGTCGAGGCAGATCTTATATTTATTTCAGGTGATCTCACAACAGATGGTCTTCTGCCTGAGTATGAACTAGCAAAAGAAAAACTTAAAAAAATTAATGGAAAACTTGTAATTGTTCCAGGCAATCATGATGAAAGAAATCTTGGATGGAAACTATTTCCCGAGTTTTTTGATGAAACAGATTTTATCCATAATTATGATGATATCACTTTAATTGGTCTTGCATCTAGTGAACCTGATAGAGATGACGGAAGGCTTGGTAGAGGAAGACACAAACTTATTGAAGAAGGAATTAAAAAGAAAAAAACCACAATTCTTGGTTTTCATCATCATGTAATTCCAGTTCCTCATTCTGGTAGAGAAACAAATATTATTGAAGATGCTGGTGAGACTCTTGATATAATTTTAAAAAATGAAGTTCCTTTAGTTCTTATGGGACACCGGCATGTTCCTTGGGCAGTAATGATTCATAAAACTCTTCTTGTAAACGCTGGAACGTTTTCTTGCAATAGGACAAGAGCTCATTTTGGAAATACCTTCAATATAGTTAATATAAAGAATGATAAAATTAAGGTGTCTGTTGTAAATATTAGAAATGAAAAAGAAAGAAAAATGATTGAATTTAATCTGTCAGATGGATGCTGTGAAAACAAATATTATGATATTGAAAATAAAATTTAGTAAATCTATTTTGTTAAATATTTCGTAATACTTTTTTATATACTATATATACCACCATATACCTCATTACTGTTAATTGAAGGGCGGAGGCATTTGTTGGATATCACTCTATGGCTGATTATCGGTGGTGCTAGTGCAATTGCATTTTACATGGCATGGAGCATAGGTTCAAATGATGTAGCAAATTCAATGGCAACTGCTGTTGGGGCAAAAGCTATTACCTTTAAACAAGCAGTAATTATTGCCGGCGTTCTAAGCATAGTTGGTGCAGTTTTTGTTGGTAGTCATGTAACTGATACTGTAAGAAAAGGAATTGTTGATGTAAATTCTGTTAATATTGGGCCTCAGATAATGTTAATAGGTTTTGTTGCAAGTCTTTTATCTGCTGCAATTTGGGTGACTTTTAGCACATGGAAAGAAATGCCAGTGTCAACCACTCATTCTATAATTGGTTCATTGATGGGATTTGGACTCATTGCTGGTGGCTTTCAAGTAGTTATGTGGGAAAAGGTTGAATCCGTTATTGCAAGTTGGGTTTTGTCACCTTTAGTAGGTTGCATAATTGCATTTATAGTTTTCAAAATAATTGTAAAAACAATTTTTTCAAAAGAGTATCCTGTAAGATCTGCAAGAATTGTTGGACCTATAATATTTGGATTTACCGCTCTATTGATAGTCAGTTCCCTTTTTTTAAAGACTCCATTTAGTAAGAATTATGGTTTTTCAGATTTAGATGGTATCTTGATTGCTATAATTGCAGCAATTATTGTTGTAATTTTAGGTATATTTGGACTTAGAAAAATTAAAGATAAAGGACCTGAGGACTACCAGACAGTTGAGGGAATTTTTAGAAAATTACAGGTTGGTACATCTTGCTATGTTGCCTTTGCTCATGGAGCAAATGACGTTGCAAACGCAATAGGACCTGTTGCATCAATAGTACCACTTGCTCAAGGAATTGAGATTGGATCAACGGTTGAAGTTCCAACTTGGTTACTGTTACTTGGTGGTTTAGGTATTGCAATAGGTTGTTTAACATGGGGACGCCGTGTTATGAAAACAGTAGGTAGTAGAATAACAAGTCTGACTAACACTCGTGGATTCTCAGTTGATTTTGGAGCTGCAACAACTGTTCTAGTTGCTTCTAAATTAGGACTTCCGATTTCTACATCTCATACTGTTGTTGGTGCAGTAATAGGCGTCGGTCTTGCTCGTGGACTTGAAGCAGTCGATCTTAGTGTAATCAGAAAGATAATAGTGTCCTGGCTACTTACATTACCTATTGCAGCTATAACTTGTATAGTTATATTTTTTATATTAAGGGCTATATTTGGAATATAAGGAGGATGAGAATAATGGAAAAAGAAAAAGATCATTTTAGGACACCCATAGCTGATACCTTTAGAAGAAAATCACCATTTGAACAATTAATAGAACATATGTGCAAAGTTCGAGAATGTATAGATATTCTTGGAAAAGGATTAATTAGATATTATAAAGGTGATTACAAGGGATTTTCTGAGATTACAGAAAAAGTATCAAAACTCGAACATGAAGCAGATTTAATAAAAAGTAATATCAGAAATCATCTTCCATCACATCTTTTTATGCCTGTTGATAAGGGAAAATTTTTATGGGCATTAAGAGAGCAAGATGCAATATTAGATCACGCTGATAATCTTGCCCACATGCTTGACATGAGACATACAAAAATTCCTAAAATAGTTCAAAATTTTTTCATCGAACATGTAAAAACTGTAACGAAAACCGTTGGTGCAATGGAAGAAGCAGTTATAAATATTAGAGATCTAGTGGAAACAAGTTTTGTTAAAAGGGAAAGAGAACAAACAAAAGAATATATCTATAAAATCCATGATTTAGAGTACAAAGCTGATACAATTAAATATGAGATGACAAAAGGCATATATAAACTAGAAAAAAAGTTGTCCCCTATGGATGTCTATCATTTACTCAAGATTGCTGATTGGGTTGATGATATTGCTGATCATGCAGAAAATGTTGCAGACTGGTTAAGAGCAATGATTGCAAAATAATTAATTAAGATTTTTCTTCACCTATCAAATAATTTATCACATTCTCAGAGATATCTTCTGCATATTCTCCAATTCTTCTAATGCTTTCAACAATATAACCAATTGGGATTGAATCTTTGGGGTCCTGTTTTAACGCAAGAGTATTGATCTCTTCACATTTTTTCTCAAGTTTTTTTACCATATCAAAATTTTTATTTGCATCAAGAATATCTCTTTTGGAGAAAGATCCAATACTTTTATTAAATATATTAAGTGAGAGTTGACTTGCCTCATTAATTTTTTCAATTAAATCTTTATCAATTTTACTTTCAATTATTTTGATTACATTTTCTGCAATTCTAATAATATGATCTCCAATTCTTTCAACTATTCTACTTATTAAAAATGAGGTTGTGGCAACTCCTGTTGTTATCCCCATTTTTTCTGCAAAATTTATATTTCTTAAAATGATATTATGTTGTCTTGCAACCAACCAATGGAGTCTATCTATCTCATTGTCTCTTGTTAGTACGTCCTCAGTAAGCTCTTTATCATTTTTTATCAAACCGTGTATGGTATCCTCATACATTCCCTTAGCCATTATATGCATCCTTTTTATAGTTCGATGAAATGGCATTTCAGCAGGATTTAATAAATCTTTAAGAACAATAGAGTTATCAGTTTCTTCTACTACTTCTTGACCTATTGTTGTTTGTGTAAAGTTTCTTACTGTAAGTCTAACTCCTGAAGGCATTCTACCTCTTGATTGTATCTTAATTGAATTATAACCTGCAATATACGCACCAATTAGTTTTCTTAATAATAATTGATTATCTATTTCATCATTTACTTTAAATTCTTTTATCCTTTGCGTTTGTTCTCTATCCATTTTTGATGAAATTAATAGTGTTCCATCTGATTGTTGAAAAAGTCCTATTGGATCATTCTTATGTATATTTAAGGTTTTAATCCATTCTTTAGGTAGTGTAACAATATATGATGACCCACCTGTCATCTGAACACGTCTTATTTCCAAATTAAATCCCCCATTTATGCTGCATAATTAATATACATTTAAATTTTTCTATAGAACTATATGCCCTCTTTATTTCTATATATATAGATATAGAATATGTAGAAAAAGTATATAATAAAAATTTAATTTTCTCCAAAATTGAATTAAATATTTGCAGATAAACTACTCCAAGGTGATATAATTATGGGAGAGGTAAATCAAAGAAATTTAAAGACGCTAGTGATAGTCATTGCAGCACTATTATCAGTCGTAGCAATAACTGGATGTGTTGAAGAAAATGGTACAGCATTACCAAAATTAACCCAAACAGGGTCAAGTACAGTACTTCCTTTAGCAATTGCATGGGCTGAAGAATTTGACGGTGCAACTATATCTGTTTCAGGTGGCGGGTCAAGCCATGGAATTAATTTCCTGCTGACAGGGCAAGCAGATTTAGGTGATGCAAGTAGATTGATGAAATCTTCAGATTATGAGAAAGTTGGATGTGACGGTGATTTGGTAAACGATGATGGAACTGCTAGTGCAGGCTGTAACGGTGTTAAACCGACAAAATGGGTAATTGCTTACGATGTGCTCGCAGTTGTAATAAATCCAGATAATGATTGGGCAACTCAACTTAATTATACCCAATTATACGAAATTTTTACAGATGACACTCCAGCTGTATACTGGGATGAAGTATCTGGTTTAAATGAAACAGCTCCTCATGAGGAGATTGAAATATATGCTCCAGATGAAGCAAGTGGAACATATGATTATTTCTTTGAAGAAATAATTCCAAATTGGGGAAAGGATAATCAACAAGCAAATACACGTTTAGAAATGGAAAACAGTATATATCATCCAAGCGCAGATGATAACGTCATTTTAAATGCATTAAAAGACAATGTGAATGCTATTGGTTTCTTCGGATACGCATATTATAAAGAAAATCCAACTGCAGTATCTCCTGTTGAGATTGCAGATGAAGACGATAATTATGAGGAAGCTTCATTTGAAAATGTAGCAAACTATCCAATGGCTCGTCCATTACATATCTATACAGATGGTGTTCCAGAATCAGGTCATATCATTAATGATTATCTTACTTACATTTTAAGTGAAGATGGCCAAGACATTATACCATTAGTTGGATACGTAAGATTAAGTCTCGTAGATGAAGACTTAATTACAGATCAACTAGCACTGTTATAAAAACAGATGTCTCTCTTAATAGGTCCTGAGGCTAATGAAAAGAATAATCTTAGGAAAAAAACCAAAATTAGCCAATGAAGGAAACCCTTTTTCTTTAAGATTTAATTTAAAGGAAAAATTAATTGTTGTATTATTGTTTTTATCTGCAAGTATTGCAATCTTTTTTAGTGCTGCAATAATTTATACATTATTTGATGGATCTTATGATTTTTTTTCAGAAGTAAATATTATTGAATTTCTTACTGGGACAGTTTGGGTTCCGACTGAAATATTTAGAGCATTTGGAGTTTTACCATTACTTTCAGGAACTGTTTTAATTGCAGGCGGTGCCCTTCTCATAAGTATTCCTTTAGGGGTGTCCGCAGCTTTATTTTTATCTGAGTTTGCAAGTTTACGGTTAAGATCATTTGTTAAACCAATAATTGAAATTCTTGCAGGAATTCCATCAATTGTGTATGGTTTTTTTGCTTTAATGTTTATTAGTCCAATTTTTAGAGATAATTTTGGAGCTAGTTATTTTAATGCAATAAGTGCAATTTTTGCTGTTGCAATAATGATAATGCCGATAATAATCAGTATCTCTGATGATGCAATGAAGGCAGTTCCAAATCACCTACGAGAAACAAGTCTTGCACTAGGTGCAACAAGATGGGAAACTTCTACAAAGATAGTTATGCCTGCTGCATCAAGTGGAATTGTCGCATCTATTCTACTTGGTCTTGCTAGAGCATTGGGTGAAACAATGGTGGTTGTTCTTGCAGCAGGTAGTATTGCAAAACTTACTTTAAATCCACTTGATGAAACAATGACAATGTCAGCATATATAGCAAAGGTTGCAACGGGAGATATTCCTCCAGGTCTTGCTGTATCTGCAGGTTTTGCAGTAGGTTTACTTTTATTTTTAATTACATATGTAATAAATACAATCGCACAGAGAGTAGTTATTCAAATAAAAACTGGAACAACTGTTAAAAGCAAGAAAAAACAGGAAAAGAAAAGAATTATTTTGTTTATATTATTTTCAAAGATTAAAGAAAAAATAAATAAATTTTTAAAATATACTAGAGAAACAATAAGCAAGATAAGATTTAAGTTAATTAAACCTAGACCTGCTTCTCTAAAAAAAAGATATTGGAAACAAAGAATTGGTGTAACATTAATTGGTGGAAGTATTCTTGTTGCAGCAGTATTTTTAATCTTACTATTAGGTCATGTTATATCCGAGGGGATCGGAGGAATAAATAGTACTTTTTTAACTTCATATCCAAGTTGGATACCTGAAAAAGCAGGAATATTTCCTGTAATTATGGGATCAATATATCTTATGGGACTAACTCTTGCATTTACTGCTCCACTAGGAGTAGGAGCAGCAATATACTTAAATGAATTTGCAAAAGATACAAGATATACTAGATTCCTTAGAAGAATAATTCAAAATCTTGCAGGAGTTCCTTCCATTGTTTTTGGTCTGATGGGAGTTACAATTTTTGTTTCTCTTTTCCAATTTGGGCCTAGCTTACTTTCAGGAAGTTTAATTTTAACAATTATGGCCCTTCCTATTGTTGTTGTTGCAACTGAAGAATCATTAAAATCAGTTCCAGATAGTTTCAGAGAAGCTGCAAGGGGAGTCGGTTCAACTAAATGGCAGGTTGTAAGACATCACGTCTTACCAAACGCTGCACCAGGGATTATGACCGGAATTATTCTATCAATTTCTAGGGCAATTGGAGAAACTGCCCCTATTTTATTTATTGTTTCATTTTTTGCTAAAACTGCTCCAACTGGAATATTTGATAGTTTTATGGCTCTTCCTGCACAAATCTTTTATTGGACAACTCAACCAAAGGAAGAGTTTCATGTATTAGCTGCTAGTACAATTTTGATTTTATTAATTATTTTACTCGCAATGAATGCAGTTGCAATTGTAATTAGACAAAGAGCCCAAGCAAAGAGGGATTGGTAAATGAATAATCATAATAAAAATAAAGGAAAGAAAGACAAAATCAGAGGAGATATGATCATAAAAAATGTTGATGTTTACTATGGTGATAATCATGCTATAAAAGATGTATCCATGGAAATTAGAAATAAACATGTTACAGCTTTTATTGGTCCTTCAGGATGTGGAAAATCAACTCTTCTTAGATGTCTAAATAGGATGAATGATGAGATTGTAGGTTGTAGAACTACAGGAAAAATCATTTGGGGAGATATTGATATTTTAGGTAAAAGTATTGACCCAGTTCCATTAAGAAGGAAGGTTGGAATGGTATTTCAAAAACCAAATCCTTTTCCAAAATCTACTTTTGATAATATTGCTTATGCTCCAAGAATTCATGGTATAAAAGAAAAAAAGAAGCTTGAAAAAATTGTAATAAAAAGTCTAAAAGATGCAGCCTTATATGATGAGGTTGGAGATAGACTTGGAGATTCTGCAATGGGACTTTCGGGTGGACAACAGCAAAGACTGTGTATTGCAAGAGCTCTTGCAATCGAGCCTGAAGTAATACTTATGGATGAACCATGTTCTGCACTAGATCCCATTGCTACTGCAAAAATAGAGGATCTGATAAATGAACTTAAGAAAAATTATACAGTGGTAATTGTTACTCATAATATGCAACAAGCCGCTCGAGTTAGTGATTATACTGGATTTTTTTACTTAGGTAAATTAATCGAATTTGGAAAAACAAAACAGATATTTGAAAATCCAAAAGAGGAATTAACTGAAAAATATATGACCGGAAGATTTGGTTAAGGGTGACATAAATGGTTGAAAAATTTCATGAAAAGTTAGATGACTTGAAAAAAGAAGTAGTAAAAATGGGTGATCTTTCAAAAGATATGCTTAAAACTTCGGTTAAAGCATTAAAAGAGAGAGATGTTAATCTTGCGTGTGAAGTGATAAAAAAGAAGGTAAAACTTGCAGACATGGATGATGATGTTGAAAAAAAGGCATTTCGATTAATTGCACTATATCAACCAATGGCAGGTGATATGCGAGAGATTGCATGTATTTTAAAAATGATTACATATCTTACCAGAATTGGCAGATATGGAAAAGATATTGCAAGAATTACTGAAATAATTCATGAAAAAACCCATATTAGTAAACTTGTTAATATTCCTCATATGGCAGATTTAGTTTTAAGCATGATTGATGATGCACTATACGCTTTTGAAAAAAAGGATATCTCAAGGTTTAATGATTTTATTGATCGGGAAAGTTCTGTTGATCAATTGCGTCATTCGATTTTTAGAGAGTGCTTGACCTATATGCTTGAGGACCCAAAAAAAATCGAGCGGTGTATGTATTATACTATGGTAGCCCGCTATCTAGAACGATGTGCAGATCATGCATGTAAAATGGCCGAAAAAATCCATTATATGGTTCATGGAGAAAGGGTTGAAATAGACTGTCGCGAAGAAACAAGTAAAACTTGTTTTGTTGGTGAAAAATAAGATGGATAAGAAGAAAGTCTTATTCATCTGTACAAATAACTCCTGTCGATCTCAAATTGCAGAGGGTTTATTAAATTCCATTTTAGGTACAAAATTTATTGCTTTTAGTGCAGGAATAAATCCTACAAAAGTAAGCCCCTTTGCAATTGAAGTTATGAAAGAAAAAGGAATAGATTTATCCAAACAATATTCAAAAAGTATAGAGGAGTTCAAAGGTAATAATTTTGATTTTGTTGTAACTGTTTGTGATAATGCAAAAGAGATATGCCCTTTTTATCCTGGTAAAAAAATAATTCATAAGAGTTTTGAAGATCCATCCAAGTTCAATGGAAATATTGAGGAAACTTTAGAAATTTTTAGAAAGACAAGAGACAAAATAAAAACATGGATTGTTGATACATTTGGCAAAGAAAAAAGCCGAATGGCACCTAATGGATTATGAAAAGATTGTACTTTGTAAAATTATTTTTTAATGTTAAACACAGTTAAACTAGTTCTATATGGCATATATATGCATCTATATATTATAGACATTAAACCTATATAATTTACAAATGTTGCTTGTTAATGGAGAGTTAATAGGTTATTGTCTTATTGTAAATACAGCGTCCTAAAAAGGGCACATTAAGGCAATGAATAATACTTGCTTAAGTCCCTAACCGACCCTAATAAGAGAGCATGTATTCCTCCCATCCCCCATTCCCTATTTTTTCTCCTCTAATCCTTGAATGGGGGATGCCACCACATCTCTTATCTAACCCTCATGTTTAATAAATTCTATATAAATTTATAATGTTAGTTTAGAATAAATATTAAAAAAAAGAGATAGAAAAATGAGATAGAAGAAAGTTTGGTTAGAAAAAATAAATAATTTGTTTAGTTTTTTTTATATGTCTTTTATATGTCTATGAGAATAGTTATTATTAAATATTATTAAAACTTATATATGTAAATGATTATGATTATAATGAGAAATAAAAAAATTATCATATCATTTTTAATTATTACATTATTATGCAGTTCAAATATTGTTATTTCTGCAAATTTTAATGAAGATTTGAGTAATGATAATAATAAAATAAAATTTTCAGAAAAACCATCAACAATTGATAATATTATTAAAAATTCATCAGTAAAAATTGATTATCCTTTATCAACAGTTCCTATTATTGTTGAAAAAGGAGGAGAATTCACTGTTAGATTTACAAGTGATACATTTGATGCTGCCTATGCATATATATCTACATCATACGAACCATTAGTTGAAGAGTTTTGGTTAACGGTTGGTGATATTTGGTTTTCAAATGATTTATGGAATATGAATGTAACAATACCATATATAGTGCCTGAAGAATTATATAATATTACAATTTTGCTTGATCAAAATGGTATTTTATTATCATCATCGCAACAAAGAGCAGTTAGTGTCGTTGAAGAGTTTACCGATGATTTTTCATTTATTCACATAACAGATTTTCATGTAGGAGATCCTCGTGGATTAAAAGAGAGTATCCGTGAAACTATTGGTATGAAATCTATTAAAAGGTGCATATCTGAAATAAATATTCTACATCCAGATTTTGTAATAATTTCGGGTGATTTGGTATTTGGCCAGCTTTATCCTCGCGAATATTCAAGAGAATACAAGAAATGTTATGAGCTTATTCAAAAGTTTGACGTACCAACATACCTATGCCCTGGAAATCATGATGGCTACAGAAGACTATTTGAAGATGGTTTAGAGTTATGGAAAGAATATTTCGGACCTCTTTATTATTCCTTTGATTATGGAAATTACCATTATCTTTCAATCAATTCCTACGATATGTCTGCTTTGAGTAGATTTACCTTTTTATTTATTCCATTTAATTGGGGTGGTTCAATTCAGGATGAGCAATTATCGTGGATTGAAGACGATCTTGCTTCAAATAGTTCTGATTTGACATTTATGTTCATGCATCATAATCCATTATGGGAAACAAAGCATGATTCGTTATTCAGGAAGAGTTATAAAAATCGTGAAAACCTGCTTGGTTTGATAGAACAATATAGAGTTGATATGGTTCTTGCAGGACATGTACATTTTGACAATGTTACTATAGTCAATGAAACAACTTATGTAACAACTACAACACCAAGTAGTTCAAACTCTGGAAATGATAGTTATTGGGGTTATAGATTGATTGAAATAGAAGATGGCATGATTGCATCTTATAACTACAAAGAGCCTAAATATTCAATTCCATCTTATAATCTAGAATTATCATATGTAGGTCAAGATAAAGCTCAGATTATAAACGACCTTGAAACAGACATAAACGCTCTTGTTAAATTTGTTCTTCCTAAGGATGAATATAAGGTTGACTATGGAGAGATTGTTCTCACACGTGAGAATGAAAATTATGTAGAACTATATGTTAAGGTTTTAGTTGAAGAGTTAAGTACTTTAACATTGACAGTTACTCTTAAAACAGCTAGTGAATCAAGTTAATCTAACATTTTATATTTATTTAGGAAAAGTATTATATAACACATTAAATTTATTATTAACAGGATATTTATGAAAAGAAAATTGATTATGATTTTAATTACATTTTTGGTAATTTCAGCAACCATTCTTACTGGCTGTCTTTATGAAATTCCAGAAGATCCAAACACTTTTTCAAGGTCAATTTTATTTGATGGACTAAATCGGACATACCATATACATATTCCGCCAAATATCAATCAGATTGATTCACCCGCATTAGTTTTTGTTCTTCATGGTGGAGGCGGTACTGGTGAAAATACTGAAAGAACACTTACTCTTGGAGGATTTAATAATCTTTCTGATGAAAATGGTTTTATTGTAATTTATCCAGATGGAATTGATAGAAATTGGAATGATGGCAGAAATATAAACGATACGGCTCATCAAGAAAAAATTGATGATGTAGGATTTTTATCTATATTAATTGATAATCTTACAGAAGAATTCAATGCAGATCCAAACAAAATATTTTTTACAGGAATTTCAAATGGTGCGATGATGTCATATAGACTTGCTTTTGATATTCCTGAAAAGATTGCAGCAATAGCTCCAGTTGCAGGTGCAATTCCAACAGATATTTTACCAGAAAATACAACTGGAATCCCTGTATCTGTTTTTGTATTGAGTGGAACACATGACCCTTTAGTTCCTTGGGAGGGAGGAAATATTGGTACACCAAACTATCCTCGCGGAACCTGTATTTCAGTTCCAGAATCTGTTGATTTTTGGGTAAAAAGAAATAATTGCAATACAACGCCAATTGTAACTTGGCTTCCGAATAAAAATAAACTTGATTTATGCAGGATTAATTGTGATTCATATGAAAATGGAGATAATAATACAGAGGTCGTACTTTATGAAATAAAGAGGGGCGGACATACATGGCCCGGAGGTTATCAATACTTTCCAAAATTTTTAATTGGAAGAACCTGTAGAGATATTGATGCAAATGAAGAAATTTGGAAGTTTTTTGATTTACATCCAAAAATATCGATATTTGTATGATTTACTTTAGGTCATTTAATTCTTTATATAATAAAATTAAAACACCTTTTTATAGAACAAATTTATTCAATGATTTCAAACTTAGAGGAATAAAATATGGTTTATTGTTCAAAATGCGGTAAAAAAAATGATGATGATGCTGAGTTTTGTAGTAAATGTGGAACTGCATTAGACAATGAAAACATTGAAAAAACATTTGAAAAACAAATGAAAAAAACTGCAAAAAAATTAGAAGAAAAAGCAGAAAAATTCGGAAAGTCCATGGATCATGCTGGAAAGAGATTTGAAACAAGAATTGAAAATACATTCGAAGATTTTCAAAAATGGTTTGATAATAAATTTAAGTTTGCTGGTCCATTAATATGGAGTTTTTTAGGCTTGATTATCCTAAGAATTATTATTTGGTTTTTTGATATTTCAAGAGACGAACAAATTATCTTAGGAGAACTTAGTGATTTTCTTTTATCATACATTTTGATATTTTTTGGTTTAATGTTACTAAACACATACAATTCTTATTTTAACAGAAAATACAAGAAACAATACAGCTGGATTTTTCCAGGTATATCAACAATAAGTTTTACAGTTTCAATATGGATTTTTTTAAAATTTCTTATAATTCTTGATAACAATTTAAACATCCCGGTTCTAACAGATATTGCCAATTTTATTGATAATTATATTATTTTTATATTTGTTCTAGCCTTAATTATATCTTATAGCTTTTCGAAATTAATAATACCCTATGCAAAAGAAATAAATCAAAAAAAATAATCTGATAATCTAGGTATATCTGATGAACAACAAAGATAATATTAACATCTTAACAGTAACTTCAAAAAAGGATCTTAAAAAATTCTATAGAGTACCATGGGAGATATATAAAAATGATAAAAATTGGGTTCCTCCTTTTTGGACTGAATTTAAAGCCTTTTTTAAAAAAAATAATCCCTTTTGGTCACATGCAGAAAGTAAACTTTTTATCATTAAAAAAAATGGAGAAAATGTAGGACGTATTGCTGCAATAATTGATCATAAATACATTGAAACCCTTGGCAAAAAGATTGGATTTTTTGGTTTTTTTGAATGTATCAATGATTTCGATTGTGCTAAAAAATTATTGAATAACGCACAAGAGTGGCTCTCTTCAAAAGGGATGAATGTTATGCGCGGTCCAATAAACGGAAGGATCGATGTTGGCTGTGGCTTTCTTGAGACTGGTTTTAACTCGAGACCTAGTCTTCTTTCTTCTTATTCACCACCATATTATCTTAAATTTGCTGATAGATATGGTATGAAAAAAGCAAGAGACCAACTTCTTTATTATATAGATTTAAAAAAATCTATCCCAAAAAAGCTAGAAGAAAAAGCAAAAAAGTGCATAGATTCAGGATTTAAAGTACGTAGGTTTAATCGCATTCGTACTAATAAGGAACTCAATTTATGGGTCGATTTGTTTCTTGAAACCTTTTCAGAACACTGGGGCTTTATTCCCGCAAAAAGAGAAGAGGTAAAAATGCGTTTTGGAGTCAAACATCTTAGATGGATTGTAGATTCAAAAATTTTTTTGATTGCTGAATATAAAGGTTCACCTGTTGCGTATATTTGGTCTACACCTGATTACAATCAGGTGTTTCAAAAGCTAAATGGTAAGTTAGGACCTCTAGAATTAATAAAATTTCTTTTTATGAAACGATATATAAACAAGGGTAAGTTACCCCTGATTGGAATAAAAAAAGAATATAGAGATAGAAACATTGCATCTTATCTGAATTATCTTACTTTGGTAGAAATGAAAAAAAGAGGCTACATTGGTGCAGAGGTTGGTTGGATAGATGAAAAAAATAAAAGTGCAAATGCAACAATTTCAATTACTGGTGCAAAACTCTACAAAAAATCTAGGGTATTTGACAAAGATATAGGGAAATAGAAATGAAAGAAAACAAAGAAACAATACAGCATTCGCTGTTTGGCATATCAACAAGAAACTGGATAAAACTACTTAAAAAAAACAAAGGTGTTGATAATAGATATCTGAAAAGAGGAATATTTATTACGTTATCATCTATTTTTTTTGCTCCAGCACGATTTCTATTTAAAATCAGATATGATTCAAAAATAAAAGAAACAAAGATAAAACATCCACCAGTGATAATTGTTGGTCACTGGAGAACTGGTACAACCTATCTACATGAACTATTAAGTCAAGACCCGCAATTCTGTTCTGTAACTCTTTGGAACACACTTCTACCGGATAGTTTTTTGATACTAAATCCGCTTAAGAAATTTCTATCAAATTTTCTCCCTAAAAAAAGACCTATGGATGAAATAAGAGTCGATATTGATGGTCCTTATGAAGAGGAGGCGGGAATTGCTGTTCTTTCACAATGGTCATTTTTTCACTGCCTTCATTTTCCAAGAAATGCCGAGGAGCAATATCTGAAATCAATGCATTTTAAAGGAATGAGTAAAAAAGAAATAAAACAGTGGAAAGAAAGCTACCTTAAATTCATGAAAACAGTAACCTATTCAAACAATGGAAAAAGACTTCTATTGAAAAATCCTGCAAATTCTACTAGAATTC
>Ga0272442_10004495_pt1 | contig 19093 bp, 17 predicted proteins | sample SSMForm2O_FD_200262 | JGI IMG/M metagenome (GOLD analysis project Ga0272442, IMG submission 200262) | Marine sediment archaeal communities from Little Sippewissett salt marsh, Falmouth, MA, United States - SSM-Form-2O | ecosystem: Environmental > Aquatic > Marine > Wetlands > Sediment ... | reverse complement strand
TTATGGGATATGGCACGAGCAAAGCTCAAGCAGTGGATCATGAAAGAACACATAAGCGTGAAAGTGAAAAAGCTTGTTGGCAAGATTAGCAATGGCTTCGAGTACTGGTTCACGTTTGTCATCCATCCTGCGGTAGAGCCAACTAACAACAGAGCAGAAAGGGCACTCCGCGAGCATGTCGTTCTGAGAAAGATCGTTGGTACGTTGCGCAATAACAAAGGGACGTCTATTCATGAACGTATTATGACCGTCCTGGCAACATGGAAGCAACAGGGACTCGATACTCTACAGATACTGAGATCAAGCCTGGTCAGCTAAACACGTACTAAAAATTTATTTAAATCGAATTCTGCTCACGAAATTGGCTCTGTGGATAATTCTAGTTTGGAAGGGTTCTGCAGCCCTCGTCACCGAACTGCTACAAACCGGCCTTTCAGATGTTGGAGATGGATAGTCCGGTGGCCCACCAAAATCGCCTTTTGTCGGAGGTGTGGGACCTGTGGATTTGAAAAGAAAGAAGTGGTGCGGCTGCCGGGAATCGAACCCGGGCTACAAGCTTGGGAAGCTCATGTCCTAACCCCTGGACCACAGCCGCTCACGCCCTTCATAGGAGGTCCATATCTCATAAAGCTTATGCTTTGGGGTGGAGAGCCACGATCTCCTCGAAGGCTGAAAGGACAGTCTCCAGCTCCTCGCGGGAGAGGAGGTAAGTGCTCAGCTTGAACTGCCTGGTGAGGCCGGGCTTTATGCCGAAGATTTTCCTCTTTTTCAGCTCCCGATAGAGGAAGTAGCGTCCTTTCTTTGCGGTCTGAGATATCTCATAGAGGACCTCGGACTTGAAGAACATCAGGTCGTGATTGTGGGGCCGATCGCCCATGAGGGTCATGCCGAGCTTCTCCATCTCTCCCGCAAACCAGCGGGCCTTCTCCACCTCCTCGTCCCAGTGCTTTGTCCTCTCGACGACTGCAGGAAAGCTCGCCATCATCGTCAGGATCCCTGCGCCCCGGAGGGTGCAGCCCATCATCTCCAGCTCTTTGTTGGGCACGAGCTTCGATCTTCTAAATATCCTCGATCCCAGCTCCTCGGACGCGCCGAGGACCCCTATCGGACCCGAGGAGGCCATCGACTTGTGGCCGCTCCCAATGATCACGTCCGCGCCCAGGCTCCTCGCGCCGATCGGCATCCTCCCCACTGAGTAGGCGCCGTTGAGCATCAGGGGGACCTCCTCGCGATGGCATATCTCCGAGACTGCTTTTGCGTCCACCAGGTTGCCATAGTTTCCGTCCGGGTAGGTGAGAACCGCCATCCCCACCTCTTCGCTTCGGCCTCTCGCCCTCTCGATCGCCACCTGGTAACCTTCCGGGTCGACCCTGTAATCGGGCTTTTCGCTTGAGGGGACCTGCTCCACCTTCAGCCCCGCCAGCTCTGCGGCCAGAAGGGTGGTGTAGTGGGCATTTCCGTCGGCCACTACTGTACTTCCCCTCTCGCAGATGGCATGCATGGCGGCAAACATCCCCTCCCTTGCCCCATGGGTTATCCTGACCTGATCGACCTCCAGAAACTCTGGTAAGGCCTGCTGGACGAAATCTTTGATGGGCGGGTTTTGGATCCCTTCCAGAGACCCCGTGCAGAAGTCGCAGACCGAGTAGCCGTCTGCCCACTCCAAGATTGCCTCTCTCGCCTCCGGGGTCAGAACGCCGCCTCGCTGGAGGGGATCGATGTTTATGGCCCCCGCGGTGCCTCTCTTCAGACATGTGAACTTATCGAGATTGTCAAGCATTCCTGCTGAGTTTGAGCCCGCTTACGGTATAATTCTTGCCCTGAACAGGATGAATTCCGACCTGTGAAAAACGATCTGGAGAAAAAGTGATATATCTTCTTGAGAGATCGAGCTATGATGTCAACTGTCATCGGCCACCGAGGTGCTCGATTCGTCGCCCCTGAAAACACCCTGGAGTCGATCCGCGCGGCCAAAAGGTGCGCCGCCGATTACGTGGAGGTGGACGTCCGCCTCTCAAAAGACGGCCGTCTGGTGGTCATCCACGACGGCTCCGTCGACCGGACCACCGACGGCTCGGGCAGGGTGGAGGAGATGACCCTGGAGGAGATCAGGCTTCTGGATGCAGGGATGGGAGAGAGGGTCCCAACCCTCGCAGAAGTGGTCGCCCTAGTCGACGAGCTGGATCTTGGGATCGTGGTCGAGATGAAAGAGGAGGGGCTCGAGGATCTCGTGGCCCGGGAGCTGGAAGGACGACGGGCGATGGTCACCTCCTTTTATCACGCCTCGGTCCGCGAGATCAAGGAGCTGGCCGAGATAAAGACGGGCGTCATCATCTCGTCGCTCCCCATAAACCCGGTGGATCTGGCCCTATGGGCCGAAGCCGACTCTATATTTCCGAGGATCCCAAACCCCAACCTCTTCAAGAAGGCCCATCATGAGGGGTTAGAGGTCTATCCCTGGACCATAAACGATCCTGATCAAGCCCGCTGGATGAAGAGGCTTGGGGCCGACGGCCTGGTCACCGACGATCCCTGCAGGATCCGAGCTGCCGCCGATGAGCCCGTGATCAATGTCAAAGCCGGCGAGTGCCAGTACTATCCCTGTCACCATTTCGAGGACCAGGACTGCACTCACTGCTTCTGCCCCCTCTACCCCTGCAAAGACCCGGAACTCGGCAAGTTCATCAAGACGAAACGGGGAAAGAGGCTCTGGAGCTGTGTCGACTGCACCCTGGTTCACAGGCCGAAAGTTGCCCAATATCTCAGCGAGCATCCTGAAGCATCGACTGAGGATCTAAAGAGGGTATATCGAGAAGGGACCAGTGCCGGATGAAATACGCCCATAGTGTCCCATACTGGAGAACGGACCGCTTTCGGGCGTTCACCGCGCCATCAGCCCATTAGACGGAAAGCTTTATGCACGTCCGGTGTATAAAGGCCAGATTATGAGAAAGACTCTAGCATTAATGGTTGCAACTCTTGCCCTATTACAGGTTTGGTCTGTAATCGGGCAGGAGATGCAAGACTCTCTGACCCTCGATTCAGAGCTCGAGGCCCCCGAAGCCCTCACCGATTTCCTGGCCGATTCGGATAACGAGACGGTAAATGATACTTTGAACGACACCGTTAACGAGACTCTGATCGACACTAATCTATCGACCACCAGCAGCCAGGACGCTTTCCTCGACCTGCCCGTCAACGCGAGCTTGATCGACACCAACCTCTCGACGACGGCGAGCCAGAGCGATTTCCTCGACCAGCCTGTCAATGCGAGCTTGATCGACACTAGCGACCCCGGAACCCTAACTATGAGGGAGTTCCTCTTGGGCGGGCCGGTTGAGCAGCCGACCTCCTCCTACAAAAAGGGTGCGATGATGGACAGCTGGACGGAGGAATCGTCAGCCGAAGCAGCGCCTTCGTCTTACACTAAGGGTCAGCCCATGGCGTAATCGCGAATAACGACGACCACGCCGAAGTTAAAGATCAAGATTCAGCCCCACACAGACTCCAGATGTCTGCGCTCTCTTCTCAAAACCTCGACCTTGTCATCCTTTGACAAGGTCTTGGGAAATTTCTTGTCGTCCAGCTCCAGGGTGAGCGGCCCATCGTATCCTGCGTCTCGGAGAGCCTTAAGAACCCGGTCCACCGATCCGTCGCTGGGGGGGAGGTGTCTGACCCCTTTCCTGGTGGCGCTGACGTGGACGTTCAGAATGCGGTCTCCCAGGATCTTAACGAAGCCCATGGCCCTGGACAAAGGGGGCGTTGCGTGGGATATATCCAGGGTCATGCCGAGAGGCAGCTCGCTCAAAAATTGGGCCATCTCCTCAGGGTCCGCACAGATGCTCCAGGGTGCAGGCTCCAGGTTCTCCAAAGCTAGAGGTATCCCCATTTCTTCTGCACGGTCCAGGCAGGCGACCAGGTACTTGCGGAGCTTCTGCCGCTCGGCATCCCTCGCCGGCCGCTTCGCCGTCCTCTTGCCGGGATGGATGGTCACCACCTCCGCGCCGAGAAATTCCGCCAGGTCGATGGCCCTCAGGGACTCTGCGATCGTCGCCTGGCATACGAGGTCGTTGTAGGAGGCGGGGTTGAGGTCCATGACGGGAGCGTGAAGGGTCATTCTGAGCCCGCCAAAAACCCGTTTGATCTCTTCAGCCTGCTCTTCTCGCCTCCCCCCCTCCCAGTACCAGGGCGTCTCGGCCCAAAACTCTATCTCCTCGAGGCCCGCCCTGGCGATTACATCGGCCATGCCCTCGGGGTCAAGATCCCAGAGGAACATGGTGGAGACCGAAACCCTAGCCACTCTTCTACCGCCTCATATCTTCTATAAGCCTCTCGATCCTCTGAAGCCGCTCCATCTGGACCTGCATCCTTCTGAGCAAGACCGGAGGCGCCTCGGCAGTGGCGGTGCACTGATCGGTCCAGCCATCGACGTCTCTTACGACGTTCTGAACCATCTTCTCAAACTCCATCGAGAGTTTTCCCTCCTCTCGCAGCCGCTCAACTCCATCGCTTATGGCCTCCTGGGTCTGGGCTATGTTCAGCAGCAAGAGGTTCAATTCTGCCTCTATTCTGGCCTGATCCAACTTTCACCCTCCTGCCGTTCAGTTTGATCTGAAGCGTTGGTCGTAGATCCCAGACGTCTCCTCTTTTCATCCTCTGACCTTGAGGTCCTATCTTATTCGCTTCGGATGAGGGAAGATGCTGAGCTCCTTTTTAGAGTGCCGCTTTCAGCTCGACCCCAGTTTGACTATCGCCTCTGCAAGGTCACCATTTGCCTCTTTCAGAGCCGCCTTCGCCTCCTGGGGGCTGCATCCGGTCTGAGCCACCACCAGGTCGACATCGGAGTCGGGTATCGAGACCTCCCTGGACCTCTCCTGGGCGGTTCCCACGATCTGGTACGACCTGTTGCCCTGGGCGTCCATCACTGTGACGGATGCGTCCAAAAAGAAGATCTCCCGGTCCCCCGTCCTGATTATCACCTCTTCGACGCCATCGATCTCCTCGATGTTGATGCCCATCTGTTTCATCATCTGCTTCATCTTCTTGGGGCTTACCCCTTTGCCACCGATGCCTGGGAACATGCTCTAACCAAGGTGGGCCATCTTTAGTAAATCTATCTGTCCACCTCAATTTCGTCGGCAGCCCCATCTTATGTCACGGTCCGTTACAAGATCCAACATTCGGGCCTTCAAATGAGATAAGTCTGGAATTTCAGCGCAGTTGGCTGGAAAAAATCAATTTATCGTCGGAAAAAAGACCGGTTTTATAAGTAATTATCACGTTTAATCATAAATATCATTATTTTTAATGGAAACGAATATATGCGATCCGGCATCAAAAGGTCCTGTCGAATCTTTCGGCCTGTAAGGTAATAGGAGGGAATTAGTATGGCAGCAGAAACGGGTGGAGGAAGGGTGAAGGACATAATGCACCTTGGCCCTCTAGATATAAGGGATACGACGTCAAACCCGGCGCCTCTCGGTCTGATGGGCTTCGGCATGACGACAGTGCTTCTGAACATGCACAACGCGGGCTGGTTTGGGCTCGGCTCCATGATCCTGGCCATGGGATTGTTCTATGGTGGCATCGCTCAGATCATCGCCGGAATAATGGAGTGGAAAAAGGGCAACACCTTCGGCACCACGGCCTTTACTTCTTATGGATTATTCTGGCTTACGCTGGTATTCTTGTTATTGATGCCCAAATATGGATGGTGGGATGCTCCCGAGAACAACGCGCTGATAGCCTACTTCTTCATGTGGGGGCTTTTCACCTTCTACATGTTCATAGGCACCCTAAAGCTCAACAGGATTCTGCAGATCGTCTTCCTCACTCTGACGATCCTCTTCTGGCTCCTGGCCATAGGGGACTACACCGGCAGCGCCACCATCGCCATGATCACCGGCTATGAGGGCATCTTCTGCGGCTTTACGGCCATATACGCCGCCTGCGCCCAGGTGCTGAACGAGGTCTACGGCAGGACCGTTCTCCCGATAGGGCCGGTCAAGTAGCTGGATCGAGTCTGAGATGAATCGAACAGCTCTGAACCCGCTGATCGATGTCATCTCCTTTTTCGCTTTTTTGGCGTCGACTGCTTCGGGCCTAGTCCTCTGGCAGATTCTGCCCGGCGCGAGGTATGGGTTTCGTGGCGGCCGGGCGGTCGCTTCAGAACAGCTGTTTTTGGGCCTATCCCGCCAAGATTGGCTGAACCTCCACAACCATACCAGCCTTCTGCTGGCGGGCTGATCGTCCTCCACGTAGCCCTTCACCGGCGCTGGATCAGAAAAAGGTTAAGCAGGCCCGATGAATCATAGGAACGCCTCAGGTTCTGACAGAGATCTCATCCGACGGATCCTCATCCAGGGCCCCCCCTTTTTTGGGGGATATTTTCTGGTACCAGCACCAAAGAACTTTATACACTGCCGACCTTTATGATCTTGGTGTATGGATCATGATGCATTCGGGTGACAGAATTAAAGGCGGAGATATGCCGACCGACCTTATAGAGAAGGTCGACGTCCTGTTGGATCAGTTCATGGGGATAGTGGACAACCTGGTGGAGGAGCGGAAGGTCCAGAGGGGGATCGTGCGGAGCCAGAACCCAAGCAGCATCGTGGCGGTCTTGGACAAGGCCACGCTCTACATCCTGGCCCAGCACCATGCTGGCGCCCTCTCCACCATGTATACCTACCATCCCGACAAGCAGATCTCCGAACAGAAGGCCTTCAGCAGCGCCCGGTGGGAGTTCGGTTATGAAGACCCCCTGATGATCGTCTTCCCCAAAGTGGTCCTCGACCAGAGCGAGAGGGATAGGTGGGATATACTTCGGGTGATCGCCTTAAGCCACGTGGAGTCAGAGGTCCAGAGGGCCCTTAATCTCATGAGCTTGATGCAGATCAGGCCCCTCTTCGGTCATGCTTCTTACATCGTGGACGATCGGACGGCCTCAGTCCTGGTGCCCCTCACCGATGAGGGTGACGACCTCTACGACGAGGCCATAAAGCCCGCCCTGGAAAGGGCAGGCCTCATACCCCGGAGGGCCCTGGATTTCGGGGGCGACGAGGATAAGCTGAAGTCGATCTGGAGGGACATATGCCGGTCCAGGATGGTGGTGGTGGACCTGACGGGCACCGATCCCATGGTGATGTACGAGCTGGGGATCGCCCACACCGTCGGAAAAGAGTCTATCGTCCTATGCCGGCGAGGCCGGTGCCCCGAGCTCCCCTCAGAGCTGATCAGGGCCAACCTCCTGGAGTACGATGAGGGCGAGGATGGCATGGTGAAGCTGAGGGCTGAGATGGCAGAGGTTCTTCACCGCATGATGAACCCGGTTATGGGCTCCGATTGATCGGACGGAAAATGAATTTGGGCGCAAGAGATTCGCTCTCGCGCCCGTCCTATCCTTATTCAGAGTTAATGCCCTAAAAGAGGTCTAGCAGGACTTCTCCTTCAGGAGGTAGACCTTTGCAAACTCAGTGTTCACACCCACCACCTCGTCGTTGAAGCCCCTCAGGTTCTCTGGAACGGGGCCCAGGGCGTCGGCTTTGTCCTGGGAGTCGACGACCGATCCCGGCGGGACGAAGCATCCGTCCCTCAATTTTACGCCCACCACCAGGGCCAGATGGCCCACGAAGCACTTTTTTCCCAGGGTGGAGGCGTGGACGACGGCGTTGAAGCCAACGAAGCTCTCGTCACCGATCTTGAGGGGGCCGTGGACCACTGCTCCGTGAGCGATGCTCACCTTCCGTCCCAGCTCTATGCTGGTTCCCTCAAGGCCGTGGAAGACCGCGCCGTCCTGGACGTTGCACTCGTCCCCTATGGTTATCGGCGTCGCCTCGTCAGCCCTCACCGAGGCGCCAGGGGCGACGTAGACCTTCTCTCCGATCCTCACATCTCCTATGACCGTGGCGGCCTCGTCGACGTAAGCGGTGCTGGCGATGGTGGGCATCGATTCGGCATTGTTCCAGGAAGTTTTTGGATTGGATCTGATCATCCAAACTCACCAACCCTTAACATACCTTCTAAGATAAAAGGCATTATCATCAAAAACCGTGGGCGTTATTATAAAGGCTGGTAGTATAAATACTGCTACCACGTAATAAATAATATAAATTTATTATCATCGAAATTGTCTGAGTGGTTTTGAAGTGAAAATGACATCTTAACCCAAGATAAATGAGCCTGCGAAAGGCCGTAAAAAAGTCGATATTCGTTGTGCATAATGTATAATCAGGATAATTGGCGGTAATTTTAAATAGATGCGGAGCACCTAAAAATTAGTCCGTTAAATCTTTGTAACGATATCCTCTGGGAGGGATAAGATATCTAGCGTAGATTATATCTAGTCTGCTCAAAATCTATAAAGCTAGATAAAAATATTAGTTATCTTTACGTTTTGGGTGTGGAACCTATGAGTGATGATGTGAAAATATACGGGATGGAACCCGAAAAGGGAAGGTGGCTGCTCGTATTTTTGGGCATGGTTATTAACCTGTGCCTCGGCAGCATCTACTCTTGGAGTGTATTCGTAGGGCCTTTGACAGAATACTTCTCCGGAATGGGAATGGAGGTCACCGCCAGCCAGGTGCTGATGCCCTTCTCGGTCTTTTTGGCGGCCTTCGCGATAGCGATGCCCCTGACCGGGAAGTACATCGAGGTTTATGGACCGCGAAAGATCACCCTGGTGGGAGGGATTCTCACCGGTCTCGGGTGGTTTTTGGCATCCATGGCCACGTCCGTGACCTGGCTTTACGTCGCTTATGGGATCATAGGCGGCCTCGGGGTGGGAATAGCCTACGGTTGCCCCGTCGCCGTCTCTGCGAGATGGTTCCCTGACAGGCGTGGCCTTGCCGTGGGGTTGACTGTTCTGGGGTTCGGTTTTTCAGCATTGTTGACCGCTAACATCGCCGGGTATCTGATCGGCAGCACCGGGGTCATGAATACCTTCAGGGTCTTTGGAATCGCCTTCGTAATCATAATCGCCATCCTTTCGATGCCCCTCGTCTTCCCCCCCTCGGGCTGGACACCCCGCGGCTGGACTCCGCCTGCACCCAGGCCTGGAGCCCACGTGACCTGCGAGTGCAGACGTGATGAGATGCTGAAGACGAAGGGGTTCTACGGGCTCTGGATCTGTTACTTCATAGGTTGCCTTGCAGGCCTTATGGCCATATCCATATCCAAGCCTGTGGGCACTGAAATTGTCCAGATCGAGGCAGGCCTCGCCACCTTCCTGGTGGGCTTCTTTGCCATATTCAACGGCGGCGGGCGGCCGGTATTTGGCTCCCTCACAGACAAGCTAACTCCAAGGAACGCGGCGATGGTCTCTTTCATATTGATCGCTGTGGCTTCGATCCTCATGATGATGTTCGCAGCTCCGGGGAGCACCGGGACCTACGTCTACATCATCAGCTTCGCCATCCTCTGGGGCTGTCTGGGCGGCTGGCTTGCGATCGCTCCCACCTCCACGGCTAGCTTCTTTGGGACCTGTGACTATCCCCGCTGCTATGGCATGGTATTCCTCGCCTACGGCGCAGGTGCCATAGTCGGGCCGAGGCTCGCTGGATATGTCAGAGACGCCACCGGCAGCTACATCGGCGTATTCCAGTATGTGGTGGCCTTTGCCATCCTGGGGATAATAGTTGCCTTCCTCCTGATGAAGCCACCAGTGGCGAAAGAATGAACTTTTGATCAAAGGTACCGGAGGTGATAGCTACAGGCCGATGGCTGGAGCATCTGGGGGAAAGGCGGCAAAGGACCGCCCTTCCCCCGGGTCTTCCAGTTTGAACCTCGATCTGATTCCATTTGTGTAGATTTTTGTCCAGCTTCGTTTTCCCTGGTCCGATGCAGAGCCGTCATCGACCTGTCTCATCATCGGGCCGTTTATCGTCTCTTTTCTTGATCCCTGCCGTACATATTAAATAAAACCCTGGCGTACACCTCTCCGATGTTCAAGCTCGGAGAATACAACGAGGCTGAGGCTGCGGATATCGCAGCATATCTCAAAGAGGCCGGCGTGAGGGTCGAACTGAAGCCGTCGATCTCTGCTTTCATGGAGAGCGCAGACTACCTGGAGGGGAGGGCGAGCCAGCTCAGGGAACGGGTGGAAGACTTCGAGGTTTACGATGGGTATATAGGAGCTTTAAAAACGGCCCTCGCTGAGGGCGAGGATGCCGAGGACTTCACAGATCGATATCTTTCGGCCCTTGACCCTTCCTGGAAGGAGAAAAAAGAGGAGACTGTGGGGGTTTTGGAGGGCGGGCCGATCGACTCGGACGAGTCCAGTTCACCTGAAGAGATGATGGAACGGGCGGCCGACCTTTTGGAGAAGCTCTATGCCCTCCAGTTCTTGGATGCTGCCCTCGAGCTTAACGAGATCGAGGTGGAGGGAGATCCCAGAAAAGAGCTGGGGGATGATCCTCTTCTCAGGATCCCTATGGATCCCGACGAGTGCGACCCCGACGACGAGCTTTTGAGATCCATCCTGGCGGTCCATCTCGATAAGCGGGTCGAAGTCCGACTGGACGAGATTACGACGCCTCTGGCCAAGGACGTCGATGACGAATTCGCAGACGAGTACGCCGAAGAGTACTACAAGGTCGCTTCCATCGGCATGACGATCGAGAGGCTCCTATACCCTCCAGGAGATTCGAATAAGATCGATCTCGACGAGTTCAGAGACCTCCTCGTCTTCGAAGAGGATATGGAGGATTTCGTCATGATGGTGGACGGAACGGCCGTGGCCGAGGAGATCGCCCGAACGCTGAAGAAGGAAGGGGTGATAAAGATCAAGGGCGATAAGATAGCCTGGAAGAAGTGAGGATCTCAAAGGAAGGCGGCGTTCCCATCCCCAAAAAGTCCGACAAAAAAACGACGCGAACTCTCTCGCCCGAAGAGAAGCTGGCCGAGGCGAAGAGGCTCTGCCACATCCACTGCGCCAAAAGTTGCGTCGAAGACAAACGAAGGGGGCTCCATCTGAAGCTTCTGGAGATGAGGCCTCATTGGTCGGTTCTTAAGCGCGATGAGCAGTACAGGACCATCGACCGGGGCGAGACTGAGTCCTTCGACATCGCCATACCCCTACCGGCCAAAGACAGAAGAGACCCTGAGGGCACCTCGTGGGGCGTCGACCTCTTCTGGGAGAGTTTTCACTGCACAGGGTGCGGCAGGTGCTGCTATACTCCCGGAGCGGGCCTATACCTGGATGAAGAGGATATGGAGCGGATTTGCCAGCACCTGGGCTGGTCGAGAAAGAGGCTGAAGAGCCTCTGCATATACAACAGGGCCGCCAAGATCTGGGCCCTGAAGCAGCCCTGCCCCTTCTACGACCCCGAGAAAGGTTGCACCATCTATCCTGTGCGGCCCTCCACCTGCACCCGTTACCCCCTCCACCCGGCCCTCAAGGAGATGCCCTACCACCTGGCCGTCGACGCCTTCTGCCCTGCGGCCAGGGAGTTTGTCAAAGAAACCCTGGGCTGGTGGATCGTCTGCGAGACGAACTGGGCCCGGATTCTGAGGGATATGGGAAAAGAAGAATAGAGGAGTGGGGATTTGAGTGGGCGATAAAGAGGTCAGAACATCTCTTGATGGACCATCTGAGCCACGATCTCGCAGAACCCCACCCCAAACTCGGAGATGGCCACGTAGTCCGATTCCTTCTTCAGCTCGGAAACGCCGTTCGCGACCGACGCCCGAAATCCAGCGACCCTGAACATGGGCAGGTCGCTTATGCTGTCGCCTACTGCGGCGACCTCTTCCCGACGGAGGCCGAGCCTCTCCATCACCTTCGCAAGGGCCCGGCCCTTGTCCACCCTCCGGTCCTTTATGTGGACGGCAAAGCCGCTGTCGACGAGGTCCGCCTCCAGCCCCCAAGCCCTGAGGCGAGATGCCGCCTCAGCGACGTTGAAGTTCGACTCGACGACTAGATCGGTCATCCTGTACCGCGAGTCCATCCTCGAAAGTGGGTAGACCTCTTTGAGGCGTTGGTATGCCTCCTGGCAGATCGAGGGGTCGGATAAGAGCTCCAAATCCCCCTCGCCCCAGGATATGACGCCGCCGTTCTCGGCGATGAAGGTCCTGCTGGTCCCCAACAGGACCGCTGCGGCCCTTGTGAAACAGTGGACGTTTCCCGTGACCAGGATGACCTGGGCGCGGGAGTTCAGCCTCGAAACCGCCTCCACCGCCGGCGGGGAGAGAAGCCTCTTATCGTCTGTGATGGTTCCGTCGATGTCGAGGGCTACGGCCCGGATCAATCCAGCAACCCCGCTGTGGTTACGGAGAAGACCGCCTCGCCGTCGGGGAGGTTCGGCGAGTCCACGAGCCTGGCGATCCTCTTCTCGCCCTTGGACTTTCTTAGGTAGATCCTGAAGGTGGCGGTGTGGCCGACGATGTGGCCTCCCACGGGTTTTGTGGGGTCCCCGAAGAAGGCGTCGGGCTTGGCCATCACCTGGTTTGTCACCAGGACTACGGCGTTGTTCAGATCTGCAAAACGCACCAGGGTGTGGAGGTGCTTGTTCAGCTTCTGCTGCCGATCGGCGAGGGTTCCCCTGCCAACGTACTCGGCCCGAAAGTGGGCAGTCAGGGAGTCCTCGATCAAAAGCTTCACCGGCTTTCCAGATTTTTTCAGCTTATCGGCGAGATCGAGGGCGCTTTCGGCCAGGAGGATCTGATGGTTGGAGTTGTAGGCTCTCGCCACGTGGATGTTCTTCAGAAACTCCTCGGGGTCCCAAGGTTTGTCCGGATCATCGGATGGAGGAAGCCCCTCTACCATCTGGACGATCCTCTCGGGCCGGAAGGTGTTCTCGGTATCGATTATTATCACGGAGCCGTCCAGCCCCCCCATCTCCAGAGGGAGCTGGACCTTGACCGCCACCTGGTGGGCCACCTGGGTCTTGCCCGACCCGAACTCTCCGTAGAGCTCCACGATCGACTGAGTTTCAAACCCTCCACCCATCAGGGCGTCGAAGGTCTCGCTGCCGGTGGTCACCTTCCCCACGAGCTTTCTCCTCTCCATCACCTGGTCACCGGTCTCAAACCCCCCAATGTCCGCAGCGGCTCTTGCGGAGGCGATGATCTTGGCCGCCGTCGACTCGCCGACGTCGGCGCAGGCCGCGAGCTGCGCGGGCGAGGCGACTGCCAGGGCCTCGACGCTGTTGAACCCCGCCTCCCTCAGCTTCTCCGCCGTGGCCGGACCTACCCCAGAGAGATCTTCCAGTAATATTTCAGCCATATTTCACCAATCCCAAATGACCAAAAGACCCTTCTCGACTTTAACCCCTTTACTCGGGCGGGGCGAAAGTAACCCTGGTGCTCCACCCGCAGCTTACCTCCAGCTCGCCGTTCCAGCCGTCCCTGGCCTGGCAGTCGACGAGTTCGATTTTGGAGCCGAGGTCGAGGTTCTCGATCATGCGGACGTGATCGTTCCAGAGGGCGACCCTCACCCGTCCAGTATCGTCGGAGACGTAGATGTTGGCAACCCTTCCGACGGTCCCGCCGTCCCGCTCAAACTCCCGGATCTCGCCGAGGCCCGTGACGAAGCCGGAGATGCTGTAGATCGATCCGGGGGCAAGTTCTGAGATGGCGGTGATCTTCTCTTCGTATTCGACGGCGGCGTCGCTCTTTCTCACCACCGAGTAGCCCCCCGCCTGGATCTCGACCTGACCGTACCTCTCCCGGGATAGGGCGTTGATCACCTCCAGGGTCTCGCCGGCCTCGATCTCCATCTCCGCCTTCTCGTTCCAGAGGGTGAGCCTGATCTTGCCGGAGTCGTCCCCCAGGGTGACGGACCGAACCCGGCCGACAGAGCCGTCCCGCCGCGCGAACTCGCGGACCATTCCGGGGTCGACGACCTTCGCGAGGACGGTGATGTCGCCCATGTCGGCCCTGATCTCGGAGATCTTGAAGGGTTCGACTCTGGTCTGGATCTCGGCCTCCACCTCCTCGAGACCGCCCCGATCGACGGTCACCTCGGTCCCGAAGTACCCCTCCCGCGTGAAGCCTCTGATCCTGAAGGTCTGATCGACTGCCAGCTCGCCGCTGGATACCGGCTCGACCAGCTCGTCCCAGAGGACGATCCGAACGGTCCCGGTCTCGTCGGCGACGGTGAGGTTTGCAACCCTGCCGGCCGATCCGTCGCTTCGGGGGAACTCGTGGACCTCGGAGATGGATATGATCTTGCCGACGAAGGTGACCTTGCCGGTCTCGGGCCTGATCCGATCGATCTTCAGCTCCACCTCGCCGAACTCCCGGGCGACGAGCATCGCCGCCGTCCTCCGGTCGCAGAGCTCGCCCATCAGCTGGACTTTCTCCTCAACCCTCTGCTCAAACTCCTCGGGAGAGATCTGACCTGATATCTGGTCGTAGATCTCACCGATCTCCTGGTCCATGGTCTCCACCTTCAGGCCTTCCCCACTGGAACCGTCGTCTCGGAAGGGTGCTTGAGATAGGAGGCGTCACACCTGGTGACGAAGACGTCGCAGATCTCGGTCGGGTCGCCGCCCATCAAGACCGCTCCGTTGTCGATCAAAACCGCCCGATGAGATATCTCCCTGACGAAGTCGACGTGATGGCTGACGAGAAGGATGGTCGTCTCGAACTCGGCGTTGATCCGCTTTATGGCGTTGGAGACGTCCCGGAGGGTTATGGGGTCGATGTCCCCGAAGGGCTCGTCGAGGATGAGGATCTTGGGGTTTGAGGCCATGATCAAAGCGAGTGAGACCCTCACCTTCTCGCCGCCGCTGAGCTGGTGGGGGTACTTGTCCAAGACCGAGAGGTCGAGATCCAGAACTTTGAAGACCGGCTCTGCGTACTTTTTCGTTTCCGTCGCCGGAAACCTCGGGAAGAGCTCATCGAAGACCTCGGTGGTGAGGCCGAGCTTGTCCACGACCCCTTTCGCATCCTCCTCCGTCATGTCGGTGAGGGTGTAGATCACGTCCAGAACCTTGTCGCTTATGCCCAGATCGTAAGCCACCTTCCGGGCGTGCTCAATGACGTCCTGCCCCTTGACCCCGAGCTTGTAGCCGATCTGCTCCAGAACCGTCTCCCGGGGCGATAGGGCGAACTCCTGGTACATTATGCCGATATTCCTCCGGACCTCCATCCTCTCCCGCGAGTACTCCACCATGTCTACCCACGAGTCGCCGAGCTTGTAGAGGACGGAGCCCTCGTCTGGGCGCGCGATCCCCTGGATGATCTTGAGGATGGTGGTCTTTCCCGCGCCGCTAGACCCGATCAGTGACGTGATCTCGCCCTCCTTGATGTCCAGGTTCAGGTCCTCTATTTTGAGGACCTCGCCGGTGCCGACGAGGTAGTTTCTCTTGTAGAGGTTCACCACCCTGATGGCGGGCGGGGCGTCGGGCCTTGGCGTGAGGGGGTCGGCCTCGCCGAGGAGGGATAAGAACCTCTCCAAAACCTCCCCGGGCTTTCCATCGTCCCGGATCTCGCCCTTGTCGAGCCAGATCAGTCTGTCGGCCAGGTACCTGTGGACTTCGGGCAGGTGGGATACGACGACGATGGTGATCCCAAGCTCCCTATTTACGTTCTTTATGGCGTCAAGAACCTCCTGCTTTGTCGCGGGACAGGCCATGGTGGCGGGCTCGTCGAGGAGGAGGAGCTTCGGTTTTTTGGCGAGCTGCCTTGCGATCAGCAGCCTCTGCTTCTCGCCGCCGCTCAGGATCGTAGCGAGCTGCTTCGCCTTCTTCTCCAAGCCGACGAGCTTCAGGTAATACATCGCCTCGGACATGACATCCTCGTATTCCAGGTCGTATTTCGTGGGGATCGTCTCGTAACCGGTCTTCCTGGAGTACACCCGTTTTGCCACGTTGTTCAGGGCGGGCTCGGTCCAGAGGCCGAAGTCCCTCTGGAGGTGGATGGCAGTGACCTGCCTCTGTTTCTGCACCATCTCAGGCCCAGAGTCGGGCGTGATCTCGAGGCCGTCGATCTCGATTTTGCCAGTGTTGAAGGTCTCGACGCCTCGGAGGATCTTCATGAGAGTGCTCTTGCCACTGCCGCTTTTTCCCACTATTCCCAGGATCTCACCCTCTTTGGTGGCGAAGCTCACACCTTTCAGGGCCTCTACCTGGCTATCTTTGAGCGGGTAGACTTTAGATAAATTCTCAACCTTGAGCAATATCAAAACCTCCTCATATCTTCATCTCTGCAAATCCGGAATTTGACGTAAATTTTTTGGTGTATGTTCATCTCGTGCAGCCTTCAGCCGATCTCGGCTCATGATACATTCGGCCTTCGGTGGATCGGAGACCGTTGATCGGTGGGAAGTCTCGAATCGAGATCAAAAACCGCCGACCGATCATGCGACCTCAGCGTATCTTGGTCCCCGGAGGGACCGCCTTCTCCGGGGCGAGCAAGACCGCAGAGTTTTCATGGTCTGCGGCCAGAAGCATCCCCCTGGACTCCACCCCAAAGAGCTTGGCGGGCTCCAGGTTGGCGAGGACGACGATATGCCGACCCACCAGATCTTCGGGGCTGTGAGTCATGGCGATCCCCGCCACGATCTGCCTCTCCTCAGACCCTATATCGACGATCAGCCTCAGGAGCTTGTCGGAACCCTTGATCCTCTCTGCCGCCAACACCACCCCAACTCTAATGTCAAGGCTCTTGAAATCTTCAAACTTTATAGCATTCATCTTCTCTTCACCCTTCTTCTTTCCCTTCTTCGCTTCGATGGCAGCTATCCTCTCCCTGAAGACCTGGTCGAGTTCTGAGACCAAGGAGTCGTCCATCTTGTTGAAGATGTGCTCGGGGACGCCGAGCTTTCGTCCCGCCTCGATAGGGGCGAGGGCGTCGTCAAATAGGGCGTCGGCCGCAGTCCCCTCAAGCCCCAGCTGCCTCCAGGCCGACTCCATCTTCTCCGGCATCACCGGCTGGAGCATGATCGAGAGGGCCTTGGCGATCAAAAGGCAGTTTCTCAGTACTGCGCCGCACCGGACCCGATCGGATTTAGCCAGCTTCCAAGGCTCATTTGACTGGAAGTAAGTGTTCCCGTAATCGGCGAGGGACATGGCGCCGTCGACCATCTTCTTGAACTCGTACTCAACAAGGGCCGACTTTACATCAGAGAGGGCGGCCTCGATCTTCGATGTAACCTCCGGATCGATGTCGCCCTCGGGCACAGACCTGTCGAAGTTCTTGGAGGTGAAGGTGACGGCCCTGTTGACGAAGTTGCCCAGAGCCCCCACCAGCTCGCCGTTCACCTTCTCCCCGAAGATGGTCCAGGAGAAGTTCAGCTCTTTTGTATGGGAGGTGTAGGAGGCGAGGTAGTACCGGAGAAGATCGGGAGAAAGCCCCTTCTCCAGATAATCGTCGATCACCCAGACGACGTAGCCCCTGCTCTTGGAGAAGGTCTTGTTGTCGATCTTCAGCATCCCGCTGGCGACGACGGCGCTGGGAAGGGTGTAGCCCGCACCCTTCAGCATCGCCGGCCAGAAGATGCAGTGGTGATATACGATGTCGCCTCCGATGAAGTGGACTATTCGAGAGGGATTTTTCCAGTAACGCTCCCAGTCGCCGTTGGCCCGGAGGGCCCACTCCTCGGTGAAGGATATGTAGCCTATGGGCGCGTCCACCCAGACGTAGACTACGAGCCCCTCGGAGCCCGGAAACTTGACTCCCCATTCGAGGTTTCGGGTGATGCACCAGTCTTTCAGCTCCTGCTTGACCCACTCGAGGGCGTAGTTTCTGGCGTTGGTGGTGCCTCCCAGCCCCTCCAGATAATCGATGAGAAAGTCGCTGAAGGCCGAGAGACGGAAGAAGTAGTGCTTTTGGGTCCGGTACTCCGCATCACTACCGCAGATCTTGCAGACGGGCTCTGTGATCTCTCCCGGCTCCAGGTGGCGGCCACAGCCCTGGTCGCACTCGTCGCCTCGGGCGGGGGACTTGCAGTAGGGGCAGGTCCCTTCGACATATCGGTCGGGGAGGAAACGATCGCAAGAGGGACAGTAGGCGAGCTGGATCTCCTGGGGGTAGACGTGCCCACCCTCCATCAGGGATTCGACGATCAACTGGGTCCGACTGTGGTTTGAGGGGTCGTCGGTGTTTCCGAAGTAGTCGAACTCCACCTCCATCCGCCGAAAGACGTCGTCAAAGTGGTCGTGGTACCGGGTCACCAGCTCCGTGGGGGTCGTCCCCCTCTCCTCGGCGTTGACCACGATGGGGGTCCCATGAGAGTCGGACCCACAGATGAAGATGGGATCTTTTCCCATCTTCTTGAGGCCCCTGACGTAGATGTCGGCGGGCACGTAGGTCCTCAGGTGCCCGATGTGACAGGGGCCGTTGGCGTAGGGCAGTCCGCAAGTTACGAGTATGGGAAGTTCGGATGAAGTCAAATCAGAACACCTCGCCAGGCTATGCCCAAACTTGCTGATATACGTTTCCCATCTCAAAAAAGGAGAGATTAGACGAGGACAGCAGCTCGAGACTAGAACGGCAGGCTGGGGCGGGGGACGGCAGTCCAAACCTCACCTCCCCAGCGTTTAGGCACACATATGAAGAGCGTCAAGGATTTCGCGCTGCCTTTTGGATATCTCAGTAGTAATCTTTTCTCCATCCGGCAATACCATAACCTTAATTTTTTCCAGCTCAGTGAGCAATCCTTCGACGGAGTATCTTTTATTCAGCTCTGCATCGATCATCATCCTCATCAACTTCATTCTCAAGATCAAGGCGATGAATGCAATAAACAGATATCCCCTTAGACTGCTGTTTGTCCTTAGGTTGACAGGCATCAACTCGATGTCATTCTTTAACACGTCGAATCCCTTTTCGACGACATCTTTGCTTCGATAAAGTGAAAGACATTCCATCCAAGAAAACTCGCCTCGATAAAGCAGAATAAACTTACCCATTTTATTAATAGCCTGAGAGACTGCATTTTTTCTGAGCGATACCTGAAATTTACCGTCTATCGCTTTCCACTCGATGAACTTTGCATCCTTCTTTGCCGTTGCCCTGAATACCTCACCAGGGTTCATCCAAGGTTTAAGGCTCTTGGACTTTAGCACTTCCATCAGATCGTATAACCGCTTATAGAACGTGTTTCTCTCTCGTTGCTCTCGTTTCTGATCGTAAAATGCATATCCGT
>Ga0272442_10004494_pt1 | contig 19097 bp, 16 predicted proteins | sample SSMForm2O_FD_200262 | JGI IMG/M metagenome (GOLD analysis project Ga0272442, IMG submission 200262) | Marine sediment archaeal communities from Little Sippewissett salt marsh, Falmouth, MA, United States - SSM-Form-2O | ecosystem: Environmental > Aquatic > Marine > Wetlands > Sediment ... | reverse complement strand
CAATTTCGCTGTCGAAATGGCCGATATTGCAAACGATCGCCTCGTCTTTCATAGCGCTGAGGTGCTCACCGGTTATGACATGGAAGTTGCCGGTGCAGGTGACGAACAGATCGGCCTCGCCGACGATATCCGCCATCCGTTTTACCTCATAGCCCGACATGGCCGCCTGCAGCGCACAGATGGGGTCCGCCTCGGTGACGATCACACGCGCCCCGTAGCTTCTGAGTGACTCGGCGCAGCCTTTGCCCACATCGCCGTAGCCCAGCACCACGCACAGCTTGCCTGCCAGCATGATGTCGGTTGCGCGCTTGATGCCGTCGGCGAGGGATTCGCGGCAGCCGTACAAATTGTCGAATTTTGATTTCGTAACGGAATCGTTTACGTTGATTGCCGGGAACAGCAGCTCTCCCGATGCCTTCATCTGGTAGAGCCGGTGTACGCCGGTGGTGGTTTCCTCCGACACCCCCCTGACCTGGGCGGCGATCCTTGCCCATTTCCCGGGATCGCGTTTCAGCCCCTGGCCGAGCCGTTCCATGATGACTTCCATTTCATGGTGGCTGAACGCCTGTTTCAACAGCGCGGGGTCCTTTTCGACTTTGGCGCCCTGGTGTATCATCAGCGTTGCGTCACCGCCGTCGTCGACGATCAGGTTCGGACCCGTACCGTCGGGCCAGGTCAGGGCCTGTTCCGTGCACCACCAGTACTCCTCCAGGGTCTCCCCCTTCCAGGCGAACACCCGGGCCGTGCCCTTTTTGGTGATGGCAGCCGCTGCATGGTCCTGGGTCGAGAAAATATTGCAGGAAGCCCAGCGTATGTCCGCGCCCAGGGCGTGCAGGGTATCGATCAGCATGGCCGTTTGAATGGTCATGTGCAGGCTGCCGGTTACCTTCAGGCCCTTGAGCGGCTGTTCGGGGCCGTATTTGGCGCGTACGGCCATGAGTCCCGGCATTTCGTTTTCCGCCAGCTGCATTTCTTTGATTCCCCACTCGGCAAGCGCGATATCGGCTACTTTGAAGGGCAGCGCAGGATCCAGTTCAAGATAGATGTTTTTCGACATGGTGTTCTCCCGGGGTTAAAGTCAATACTTAATAATACACCCTGCAATATAAAATTGTCAAATTGTGTTTTTAGAATCGCTTGCTTTTAACAATGTACAATGTTATTTTTACGCAATTTTGCCGGGATCCGGCGTATGCGCTCCGGCGCCTCCCGGCCTCCGGGCACACCATCAGTATGGCGGGCACCGTATCATGCAGGACATCGTAAAATATCGTAAAGTGCTTGAACGGCTCATTGACGAGGGACAGGAGCTCAAGATCCTGACGCTCATCTCGCGCCTGCATCCCGACGATATCGCCTCCCTGATCGATGATCTTGAAGAAGACCAGAAGAGCCGCCTGTTCCGACTGCTTGACGTCGAGACTGCGGCGGACGTTATCATGGAACTCGACGGCATCTCCCGCGAGTTGATCGTCGAAGACATCCCCGATGAAAAGCTGACGGAGATCGTCGACGACATGCCTACCGACGATGCCGCCGACTTTATCGCGGAACTGCCCGAGGACCAGGCCCAGCGGCTCCTCAGCCGGATAGACCAGGACAAGTCCGAGGATGTGCAGCGCCTGCTGGAATACCCGGAGGATTCTGCCGGCGGCATCATGCAGACCGAGCTTGTCGCCCTCGGTCGCGATACGACTGTCACCCGGGCCATCGAGCATATCCGCTCACGGCGCGACGAGCTCGAGAACGTGCATAATGTATACGCGCTCGACGATGAATCGCGCCTGGTCGGGGTGGTGCCCCTCAGCAGTCTTTTGTTCGCCGACGGGGAGACGCCCTTGAAGGATATCATGGACAAGCAGGTCGTTGTTGCCGCTGCCGGCATGGACCAGGAAGAGGTTGCGGCCCTGTTCCGCAAGTATGATCTGGTTTCCCTGCCGGTCGTCGACGACGGCAGACATATTCTCGGCCGCATTCTTGTCGATGATATCATCGAGGTCATCGAGGAGGAGGTGTCCGAAGATATGTTCCGCATGGCCGGCATTTCCGAAGAGGAGGACGTGGTCTACAGCGGCCCTACCTTCAAGGTGTGCATGACCCGGCTGCCCTGGCTGGTGTTCAATTTTTTCGGAACGCTCGTGAGCGGTTATTTTCTCTGGCTGTATCAGTCGAAACTGACCGAGATGCTGGCCCTGCTGGCGTTCGTGCCGGTTATTTGCGCCATGAGCGGCAATATCGGCGTGCAGTCTACGTCGATCGTCATCAGGGGTATTGCCACCGGCCGGGTTGATTTTTCAAATCTGCGCAAGCTGGTTTTCAAGGAGTCCGCCGTCGGACTGCTTATCGGACTGGTATGCGGGGTACTGGGCGGTGTGATCGGCTTTGTGTGGCAGTCAAGCTGGCTGATCGGTATCGTGGTGTTCGTTGCCATGTTTATTGCGATCTCTTTCGGGGCCCTGCTGGGCGTGCTGGTGCCGCTGTTTTTTAAAAAGATCAAGATCGATCCTGCTGTCGCTTCCGGTTCCCTTATCGCCACCACCAATGATCTCGTTGCCATCAATATTTATTTTCTTTTTGCCGCTTTCATGATGCGATGTTTCTTTACGGCATGACTGCTGCGAACGACGGATGCATTTGTGCGGCGGCCCGCCAGCCATGAAACCTTCTCTGACCGTATGTGTCGTTGCTTCCGAAAGTGAACTGCGCTGCCTGCGCCGCCGTGTAGATGCCGGGCGCATCGAGGTGCGCGGCAGCATGCCGTTTTTTTTCGGCACCATGCACGGCAGGGACATCTGTCTGGCCCGGTCCGGGGTGGGGCGCAAAAACGCCGCTGCGGCCGCGCGGGCGATCTGTTTCGATCTGCAGCCCGGTTTCGTTGTTGTCGCCGGGGCTGCCGGTGCGCTTGAGTCCGGTCTGGAAGCCGGAGCGCTTGTTGTTGTCGACAGGATTCTGCAGGAGAACGGCGGGGCGATCGACTGCGCCGGCGACGTGTCCCGTCAGGCGCTTGCGGCTCTGCGCGCGTCCGGGCTGCAGGCGCAATCCGGCTGGTGCTGCCAGGCGCGTACTTTCATGCACCGCGCCGCCGACAAGCAGGCACTGCATGGCAGGACGGGCGCGCATGTGGTTGACATGGAAAGCGCGGCGTTCGCGGTTGAATTCATTCGGGCGGGGGTACCGTTCGTCGATATTCGCGTCGTGTCCGACTCTGTGCGGCGCGATACGGCCGACATGGAGAGACTTGCCCGCCTGCGTTTCCGGCGCGGGCGTTCGGCAGCCGTACTGCATTTGCTGCGGCATCCGCGCGAGTTGGTTCGGGCGTGCGTGTTTTACCGCGGCATGGCTGTTGCCGCCGGCAGGATAGCCGATGCCGCGGGTATCCTGCTGGCGGCGGCGGAGCCCGTGAACAGCATATCAACCTGACATTCCGGACACCGGGTGGATTAATCCCAGGAGTTTGTTGTTCGCGCACGCACAACCCGGGCAGGGTTGCCGTACGCAACAACATTATCCTGTATATCTCTGGTGACGACGCTGCCGGCGCCAATAAGCACGTTGGCGCCGATGGCAATATGGTCTTTGACGGTGCTGCCGGCACCTATGAAACTGTTGCTGCCGATTCTACAGTGCCCGCAGACAGTAACGCCGGGACCAATATTTGTGTAAGGCCCGATATGCGTGTCATGGCCGATTGAAGCGCAGCGGTTGATTCGTACAAAGTCGCCCAGGCGGCATCCGGTGGTCACGGTAGACATCGGGCCAATCATCAGGCACAGGCCGATAGTACACAATTGGCTGACGGCGGCAGCCGGGTGAACGAGCGGCTGGTACTTCAATTGATGTGCATGTAACTGTTCTATCAATGCGGCTTTGGCCGGGAGGAAAAAACCGAAGTTGTACGCGAGATGTGTGCGCGGCTGGAAATCCTTTACATGCAGCAGCTCGACCGGGTAATCGAGCCATTGAAGATACCGTTGGATTCGCTTGTGCTCAATGTCGACATTCAGCACAATCTGCTCCAGACTGTCGTTGTTTGCCTGCATGATGTCAAGTATGTCGGCTATTGCATCACTAAATCCGAATAATCCCCAGGCCTGGTTCATAATGTATGCCTATGCTTTCAGTACATTAAAGAATGTGCCCAATAATTTTGTACATCTGCCGGGCTTTTTTTTCTGTACCTCCGGTGCGAACAGGGTCAGCAGGTTGGTGTAGGTTGCATTCCCGTTCCATTCCAGCAGCGCTTCTGTATTGATGAAGTGAAAACTATTGTTGTTTTCATTGAGCAGCTGGAGGAAAAATTGGAAATCTTTATGTTCCAGGTTTTCATTTTTAGCTATTTCATTCCAGTCGATACTGTGCGGGTATCCTTGCCGGGCCAGCTTGGTATGAAAACAATAGTTGCCCATGTCTATATGTCCATAACGGATTGGCAGCATCGGGAGCAGCAGGTCCCCGGATTTTATGCTGTATACGAGTAGCCTGCCGTTTTTTTTATGCGCATCCAGCAGGTCCAGGTAATCATTTTTCAGAATTTTAATGTCAGCATCCAGCATAATGATATACGGCGAAACGGTTTGGCGTAAACAATAATCGCGACGATGCCAGATGTTTTCAAGCAGTTCGCGTTTGGAGGCGGTTTGCTCGTGGGGGTGAATGAGTAAGTGTACGCGTGTGTCGTCCAGTTCCCGAACAAAGTGTACTAATTTTTCGCTATCACCGTTGTTGCATAGCAGCCAGTTCCAGCTGGTATAGGTTTGTTGCAAGAGTTCCCGGGCAAGCAACTCAAGCGAGGGGAGCGCATCGTCAAAGACGGGAGTAATAATATCAAAGCCGGCTGCGTTAATGGGCATGTCTAAAAAATTCTTTAATGGAATCAACAATATGGGCGACTTCCGCTCCGGTTAAATTTTGGTTCAGGGGGATAACGAGATTTGATTCAGCAGAAAAGCTGCTGTTGGGCAGCGGGGTTCGTATATATTTCGAATATACGGAGAATTTGTGCAGGGGGTAATATTTGACGCTGGAGTAGATACCCCGGTCCCGCAGATGAAGTGCAAGTCTGTTACGATACTTTGGATCCACCCGTAAATTATAGTAGTAATACGAGGAGGTACAATCAGCTTCGATCGAGGGCAGTCCTATGACCAGTTGTGCAAACTCCTCGGTGTAGGTTTCCCAGATTGATTTTCGCTGCGCGATGAATGTATCGACTTTTTTGAGCTGCTCCAATCCGATAGCAGCTGCAACGTTGCCCATAGAAAAGTTGAGGCTATATTCGGATATCTCCTGGATCCACCACTCATCCGATTTTTTCAATTTGTCCATTTGATGATAACAGTCTGGTTGTAGCCCGTAGCGACAGAGTGCGCAGGCGCGCTGGTAATAATGTTCGTTTTGAGTGAGTAACATGCCGCCTGCACCGACAGCGAGAATTTTCGCCATGTCGAAGCTGACGCAGCCGATCTCGGCTAATGTGCCGCAAGCGCGGCCCTTGTAGGAAGAAAAGGGAGCGTTTGATGCATCTTCAATAATGCTGATGTCGTGTCCCTGTGCAATTTCCGTAATTTCGTCGAATCGGCAAGGGTTGCCGCCATAATGGAGCAGGATAACGGCCTTGGTTTTTTCGGTGATAGCATTGGCAAATGACTGTGGATCGATATTAAGGGTTTCTGGGATGATGTCCGCAAAGACCGGTGTCGCACCATGGGCAATTATTGCGTTGATATCCGCGATGAAATTGTTGCTGGGGATAATAACTTCATCCCCGGGCCGGATATCCAGAAGTCGCAGGCTGATGAAGAGCGCTGACGTACAGCTGTTGGTGGCAACCGCATAGCGGCTGCTGATCTTTTCAGCGAAGGCGCGTTCAAATTGTGCAACGTATTCGCCATGATCCAGTATGTGGGATTTGAATACAGCCTGCACGGCCTGTAATTCTTCATCACCCAGACTGTTTCCGAAAATTGAGATCATATGCGGGCCGTGCTGCTCGTCAGATGCAAAGCCGAGCGTAGTTCTGCCGCTGAAGCGAAGGGCGTTTCGTTGAGCTCGCTGAATCGTTTGATGCGTTCAATCAGGCTGCTATTGCTTGCGGGGATTTTTTTGTTTTTATCAAGGTACAAATTGTCTTCCAGCCCGATACGAATACCCTTGTTCATGATTATAGCGAGCTGATTGACGGGTAGTTGATACTGGCCGATTCCTGCCAGTGCCGTGATGCAGGGTGCGGGCAAGTGCTGCAGACAATACGCTGCCTGGGCAAGCTCGAATTGCATGGTGAAGATGTTGCCGAAGATAAGGTTTGCATAATACGGGGGGGTGAGCAGGTTGTGTTCAATCAGGATGTTCATTTGGTTGATCATACCCGGGCTGAAAATTTCCAGCTCCGGTTTGATTGCGGCACCCAGCATTTTCTTGCACAGGTCATTGATCATCTGAGGGGAATTACAGCAGGCCGAGTGCATAAAGTTCAACGACCCCAGGGAAAGCGATGCCATGTCGGGCTTGTCATCGCCGGTGATCTCCAATACCTCAGAACGCCTCGCAAAGTCTGACCAGTTGCGCCCACTGGTAGTAACGCACAGAATGACGTCGGGAGCGTGCTCACGGATGCCCGCGATAATGCGCTTATAGGTTTCTTTTTTCCAGGTCGGCGCGCCGGTTTCATCGCGTGCATGCAGATGAATAATGCCGGTCCCAAGTGCCGCAAGCGTAATCGACTCCTGGATAATTTCCTCAACGCTGATGGGCACGTTTTGATTCAGTGCCTTTGTGGGAACCATCCCTGTGGGGCAACAGTTTATAAATGTTTTATCAAAGCACGCAGCGTCCATTGGCCAATCCTGACGTATTTTCATTCAAGGCAGTCGCTATGTTACCGGCAGTCGTTTTGCAGCCAGGGTTTCATGTAAAGCTCTCCGTGGTTGCTATAAGGATATGTAACTGATTGACCGGCAGGTATGTGGGCCGAAATATAAAAACTATAAAATAGGGGTTTTTGTGTGTCAAGATTAATGTCGGTACGACCCGCATTGTGCAGGGCATGCCCGGTTGTATGAAGTTATACGCGGGCTTCACGTGTGAAAAGCGGAATGAACGTTGCCATATGTGCTCGTCTGTTTTGCTGCGCAATATTCGATAGGGGGTGTTGATATCGGGCCGACACGCGCTAACGCTCATTGCGCTGCACGTGACGGGTGGAGGGGTTTATTCTATCAACCGGCCGATGCGTGAAAAGCGAAAATTTTTGAAGGGGCTTTCCCATGACCAGTAGATGATGAAGGCCTCGCCCCTGACCTTGTTTATATCGACGAACCCCCAGAAACGGCTGTCGGAGCTGTGGTCGCGGTTGTCGCCCATGACGAACAGCGCGCCGGGCGGGACCGTTACCGGACCGAAATTGTCGCGGTTGCCGTTGAAGTCCCCCCGCCTGATGATAAACGGGTCGATATAGACCCCGTGGCTGTCATTGAAGGGGCTGTCGTTTATGAATATCTGCTTGTCGGTGATGCGGATCGTGTCGCCGGGCAGACCGATGACCCGCTTGATGTAGTCCTTGCTCTCGTCCTCAGGATACATGAACACGATGACATCGCCGCGTTCGGGTGTGTTCGCGTCAAACAGCTTTATGTCGGTGAAGGGAACGCGGATGCCGTAGATGAACTTGTTCACTAGGATATGGTCGCCGATGAGCAGGGTCGGCTGCATGGAACCCGAGGGGATTTTGAAGGCCTGTACAATAAAGGTCCTGATGAACAGCGCCAGCGCAATGGCAATAACGAGCGCCTCGATGTTCTCGCGGCTCAACAGTGAGCCCAGGACCCCCTTGGGCTTTGTCGCCGGCGCGGAATTTGTTTTTTTCTGTTTTTTCCCCATATGCATTCGTGCCTGCAGAAGTATGATCGAGCTGCAATATATAGCACCAGCCGCATGATAATGCAAAAAAAAGATTGACACATATGCGCACAAGCGTATAATTTGACAGTTTAAATATCAAGGCGGGCATAGCTCAGTTGGTAGAGTACAAGCTTCCCAAGCTTGGTGTCGCGGGTTCGAATCCCGTTGCCCGCTCCAACTGCCCGGCAGCTGATATTTTTTCGTGAGTTCGTGTTCTTGTCTGGAAGGTGGGCTTGGCCCACTTTTTTATTTTAATCCGCCCGCAGGGGCGACGGTGAGTGAAAGGGGATGACAGGTAGCGACAAGACAGCCCGGCAGATGCTCGCCGTGGCCGAGCCGCTTATAGAAGCGCTGGTGACGGATGAAAGCTGTGAGCTGGTCGATGTGACCTATCGCCGCGAATCGCATGGCTGGGTATTGCGGGTGTATATCGACAGGCCCGGCGGTGTGACCCTCGGCGACTGCCAGGCCGTGAGCAGGCAGCTCGGCGACATGCTCGAAGCCAGGAACGTGATGCGCTTCGCATATAACCTGGAGGTGTCATCGCCCGGGCTTAACCGGCCCCTGAAGAAGGCCGCCGACTTTGAGCGCTTTGCCGGCAGCCGCGTGCGTGTTAAAACGCGCGCGCCCGTGGAGGGCCGGCGCAATTTTTTGGGAACGCTCGGCGGCTGTACGGACGGAACGGTTGTGCTGGACATTGATGGAACGGGTGTGCAGCTCCCGCTTGCGAGTATCAGCAGGGCGCATATTGAATACGATTTCGGCAGTAAAAAATAAATATTTCCTACTATAAAGGGCTGTATCATGCTTTCAGAGTTAGACAGAATTTTGGACGAGACCCGCAAGGACAAGGGTATTGACAGGGAAGTGCTTATCAACGCGCTTGAAACCGCCCTGGTAAAAGCCGCGCTGAACAAGTACGGCCACACCCTTGACATCGAGGCGCATTACAATGAGGAGCTGGGGGAGATCGAACTGTTTCAGTACAAGACCGTGGCTGAAACCGTGGCCGATATCACCCGGGAAATATCAATGAAGGATGCGCGCCTCATCGTTCCCGATGCCGAGGTCGGCGAGGAGATCGGCGTTAAAATGGACGTCAAGCAGTTCGGCCGCATCGCCGCACAGACCGCCCGGCAGGTCATTACGCAGAATATACGCGAGGCCGAGCGTGAAAATATCTACGGTGAATACAAGGACAAGAAGGGTGAGCTGGTCACCGGCTACGTGCACCGCTTTGAAAAGGGCAACATCATCGTTATGCTGGGGCGCTATGAGGCGCTCATGCCGGTATCCGAGCAGATTCCGGGCGAGATGTTTTCCCTGCGCGACCGCATCAAGGGCTATGTGTTGGATGTGAAGAGGAACACCAAGGGGTCGCAGATCATCGTTTCCCGGACGCATCCGGGTTTTTTGATGAAGCTTTTTGAGCTTGAAGTGCCGGAGATAAGCGAGGGCATCGTCAAGATCCACAATGTTGCCCGCGAACCCGGCTTCCGTGCTAAAATCGCCGTTGAGTCGATGGATTCCAGGGTCGATCCGGTCGGCGCGTGCGTTGGCAATCGCGGCAGCCGCGTGCAGAATATTGTGAGCGAGCTGCACGGCGAGAAGATCGACATCATCCCCTGGACCGAAGATCACACCCGGTTCGTCTGTTCGGCCCTGGCGCCGGCCGAGGTCAGCGAAATGATCGTTGATGAGGACAACCGCGCCATGGAGATCATTGTTGAAGACAATCAGCTGTCCCTGGCCATCGGCAAGAAAGGGCAGAATGTGCGTTTGGCTGCCAAGCTTTCCGGCTGGAAGATCGATATACGCAGTAAAACAAAATACCAGGAACGTTCCAAGCTGTTCAAGGACGTACTGATGAAGATTGAGGGCATTGACGCACGTGCAGCCGAGGCGCTTTATAACGCCGATCTGGTTTCGATAGAGTCGGTCGCCCTTGCCGACTGCGAGGATCTCGAGGAAGTGCTGGGCGTGGGCAATGAGCAGGTGCAGATTATCATACACAGCGCCCAGAAGCTGATGGAGGCCGGCGTAGGCTCTGATGTGGAGGCCGAGGCTGAAGCGGCGGCCCAGGCAAAAGCGGCTGCCGAAGCCGCGGAGACCTCTGAAACCGAGACGGCTGCCGAAGGCCCGGAGACCTTTGAAACCGAGGCGGCTGCTGAAGGCGCGGAGATATCAGAAACTGAAGCGGCGGCCAAAGCTGCCGATACCTCCGAACCTGAAACGGCGGCCAAAGCTGCCGATACCTCCGAACCTGAAACGGAGACCGAAGCTGCCGATACCTCCGAACCTGGAGCGGAGACCGAAGATGCCGCGGCAGCCGGGGATGAGGCCGCGGCTGAACCCGGTACACCGGCAGACGCTACACCGCAGGACAGTGAGTCGCCGGAGGAGGCGAAATAGCACCCGGCGGTATAGTGCTCTACAGCGTATGATTGTTTTCCGGAACATTTAGCACAGGCGAATACATGAGAGTTCACGAATTGGCAAAAGAGTTACAGACGGATACGAAGACGCTGACCGGCGTGCTTGCCGGCATGGGTATCGTAATCAAGACTCATTTTGCAGCCCTGACTGACGAGCAGGCTGACACGGTCCGGGGAATATATGCCAGCGGCGAGGTTTCCAAACCGGCCGGGAAAGCGAAGAGCCCCCGTAAGAAGGCGGCTCCAAAGGCGGCTGCAAAGACTGCTGCAAAGGCGGCCCCGAAAAAGGCGGCCCCGAAGAAAGCAACCAAGGCAGTAGAAAAAGAGGCCGAAACCGAAACTGAGCCGGCCGTGACGTCCAAAGTCGTGGCCGTTGAAACCGACGGGCAGGAAACCAAGACTGTTATAGAACAACGCCTGAGCGGTACGGTAATCCGGCGCCGTAAAAAAGCCGAGCCTGAGCCTGTTGCTGAAGAGGCCCCTGCCGGGCAGGAGACCGAAACCGAAGCCGCGGTTCAGGAGCTTGAAGCCGCCGAGGGTGTCGAGGCGGCGCCGGAGCCCGAGGCCCCGGAGAGCGCACCTGAAGAGCCTGCCGCGCTTGAAACGCCTGAGGCCACTGCTGCCGAGTCGGCTCCCGTTGAGGAAAAACCGGCCCAGGTTATCAAAAGAGTGCGCACCAATGCAAAGGAAGCCACTCCTGCAGTAGTTATCGGCCGGGTCGATCTTGGCGGCAGGAACAAAAAATACGCTGCGGAAGAAGCCGGGGAACCGGCCGTGGAGGTAAGCGCCCCGCTGCGCGGCGCGGCCGCGAAGGAAGCTGCCGTTAAGGAGGAGCCCGAGGGCAAGCGTCTCGTGCCCAAGGACCGCCAGAAACGCGCCAAGTTTCACTGGCAGCAGGAGGCCACTGCCGGCGATGACGACGAGCGCGCGGTCGGAAGGCACAAGCGCGTGCGTTATAAGCTGAAAGACAAGGCGGGCCGCACGAAAAAGGGCAAGGCGGAAATGGTCGTCGTCGGCGCCCGCGAAACCGAGATCACCACACCGAAGGCGATCAAGCGCAAGATCAAGATCCATGACGGCATTACCGTGGCCGAGCTTGCCAAGCGTATGGGCGTCAAGGGCGCCGAGCTTATCAAGAAGCTCCTGGCTCTCGGGGTCATGTCCACGATAAACCAGTTGCTGGACAATGACACCGCCACGCTGCTGGCGGCGGATTTCGACTATGAGATCGAAACGGTCTCCATCGAAGAAGAAACAATTTTCGAGCAGGAAGACACCGATGCGGCCGAAGACCTGCTGCCGCGTTGCCCGGTCGTCACGGTCATGGGTCATGTCGACCACGGCAAAACAAGCCTGCTCGACGCCATCCGCAACACACGGGTGGCCGAGGGCGAGGCCGGGGGCATTACCCAGCATATCGGCGCCTACCGCGTCAGTCTGCCCGGCGGGGACATCGCTTTTGTTGACACGCCCGGTCATGCGGCGTTCACGACCATGCGCGCCCGCGGTGCCCAGGTGACCGATATTGTCATCATCGTTGTGGCTGCCGAAGAAGGGGTCATGCCCCAGACGGTCGAGGCGATCAATCATGCCCGGGCCGCAGGTGTGCCGATCATCGTCGCGGTCAACAAGATCGATAAACCCGAGGCCAATCCCGAGCGTATCCGGCAGGAGCTGTCCCAGCACGGGCTGCTGAGCGAGGAGTGGGGCGGTGATATCCTCTTCGTCGACATATCGGCCAAAAAACGCCTCAATATCGACAAGCTGCTCGAGAGCGTATTGCTACAGGCCGAAATGCTTGAGCTCAAGGCAAATCCCGACAAGCCCGCCAAGGGCACTATCGTCGAGGCACGGCTTGACCGCGGCCGCGGTCCGATCGCGACCGTCCTGGTGCAGGAGGGCACGCTCAGGTCCGGCGATTCATTCGTGTCCCGGCATAATTTCGGCAGGGTGCGCGCGTTGATCAATGATCACGGCAAGGCCATCAAGGAGGCCGGGCCCTCGACACCGGTTGAAATACTCGGCTTTGCCAGCGTTCCGGAAGCGGGCGACGTATTCGTTGTCGTTGATGAACGCAAGGCCCGCCAGACCAGTAATTACTGGCAGCAGAAAAAACGCGATGAGGACCTGCGCAAGGACGCGAAGGTGTCGCTGGAGACTTTCCTGAAGAGCGCCGGCGAGGAGGAGATGAAGGAACTGCGCCTTATCCTGAAGGCCGACGTGCAGGGCTCGGTAGAGGCGGTCAAGCAGTCGCTGGAAAATCTGAACACCGAGAAGGTCAAGGTCAATGTCATTCATTATTCCGTCGGCGCCGTCAGCCTCAACGACGTTATGCTGGCCTCGGCATCAAATGCGATCATTATCGGGTTCGGCGTCAAGACCGAGCCGAAGGTGCACGAAACCGCGGAGGTCGAAGGCATCGACATCAGGCTGTACGACATTATTTACGAGATCATCGACGAGGTGCGCAAGGCCATGGTCGGGCTGCTGGCGCCCAAGTATGTCGAGCGCATGTCGGGCCGCGCCGAGATCAGGCAGGTGTTCGATATTTCAAAATACGGCCGGGTCGCGGGCTGTTTCGTGGTGGAGGGCAAGGTAGCTAAGGGCTCGAAAGCGCGCGTCATGCGTAATGATGAAGCCGTGTATGAAGGCGAGATAACCTCGTTGAAACGCTTCAAGGACGACGCCCGCGAGGTTGCGTCCGGGCAGGACTGCGGTATTTTCCTGGGAACGTTCAAGGAGTTCGAGCCCGGCGATATTATAGAGTCTTTTTTCCTCGATCAGGTAGAACAGACGCTGGAATAAATGGTTGTCGGAGTCTGCCGGCTGCGGCTGGCCCTGCATGGTGTTTTTTCCCTGAAGGAAAAACGGGGGATCATTAAAAGGATTACCGCGCGCACGCGCAATTCCTTCCCCGTAGCAATAGCTGAAGTTGCGGAAAACGATCAACTGAAAAGTGCGGCTATCGGCTTTTCGGTGGTGGGCAATGACGGTGCGTATGTAAATTCGGTGCTGGACAGGGCCATCGATTTTATCGAGGACCTGCACCTGGCCGAGATCATAGATCAGCACATTGAGCTGATCAGCCTGTAGGGGCGCGAAAAGTAAAGCGTGCTGTACGGGCGGGCGCCGGATCATGCCGAAGGTATGCATACTCCCGCCTCGAATCACGCCTGGTACCGCACGCGGACACAGACGATATCCTATGACGAGTTCCGGACAGAGAACCGATCGTGTCGGCGACTTGTTGCGCCGCGAAATTTCAGAGATCCTCGCGCGCGAAGTCAGGGAGCCGCTTGCGCAATATGTGACCATAACGGGTGTGCGCATGTCAAAGGACCTGCGCCATGCCTGCATATACTATACTGCGCTGCAGGACGATGACGCCCTGAAGGACGTGGCCGCGGCCCTGAAGCGCAGTGCGGGCTTTGTGCAGCGCCTTTTGGGTCAGCGCGTGCAGCTGCGTTACATGCCGCATCTGCGTTTCGAGTACGACACATCGCTGCGTGATGCCGCCCGCATGGACGAGTTGCTGCGCCGGATCGATACCGGGAGCTCTGATGAGGGAGAATAACGAGCGCGCCGCCTTCGTGGATGTGCGCGATCGCGACGGTGTGCTGATAGCGGACAAGCCTTCCGGCATGAGCTCCGGGTTTGCCTGCCGGCGGGTGCAGCGTCATTTCGGCTTCAGGAAGGCCGGCCACCTGGGAACGCTCGATCCGCTTGCAACGGGCGTGCTGCCCCTGTGCGTCAATGACGGCACCCGGCTGGCGCAGTTTCTTATGCGCGCCGACAAGGAATACGTCGCCACCATGCACCTGGGCATTGTGACCGACACGCAGGACAGCCAGGGATGCGTGCTCAGCGCCATGGACAGTCTGCCGGCTTCCGCGGATGAGATACGCCGGGTGTGCGAGAGGTTTCGGGGCGAACAGCTGCAGGTGCCGCCGATGTATTCGGCCCTCAAGCGTAATGGCCGCCCCCTGTATGAACTGGCGCGCCGCGGTGAGACGGTTGAGCGTCAACAGCGGCCCGTCACGGTGTACGCGCTTGAGGTCACGGCCGTTGATCTGCCCGACGTGACCCTGCGGGTGCACTGCTCGAGCGGCACCTATGTGCGTACCCTGTGCCATGATATCGGCCGGGCCCTGGGCTGCGGGGCGCATTTAAGTGCGCTGCGCCGCATTCGCAGCGGGCCTTTTGAGATCGGGGACGCGCTTGCGCTGGAGGAGGCGCTGGGGCGCGTGCCGGGTGCGGTGCCTGGCCGCTGCTTCGTGCCGATGCGCGCGGCCCTGGTCGATATGCCCGAGATCGTGCTTGACGCAGAGTGTGCGCGCAAGGTATGCAACGGCGTGCAGCTTGCAGGGCCGGAGCTCTACGCACCCGGCGCGCAAGCACTGCAGAGGGGCGTACGGATCAAGCTGGTCGCGCAGGACGGGCGGCTGCTCGGTATCGGGGTGTATAGCGCCGATGCCCTCCGGCCGGTGCGGGTGTTCGCGCATTGAGGATGGAGATGATTTTATGCTGTTGCAAGCAGGATGCAACAGGCGTATATAAGAGGGAAATCGAAGGAAACGAAACAAAGCAGGCTGTATTAACCACATAGCACGGAGAGGTTGAACGTCATGGCTGTATTAGGAACGGAAAAAAAACAGGAAGTGATCAAAAAATTCCAGGGACACGAAAACGACACCGGCTCAGCCGAGGTGCAGATCGCCCTGCTCACAACGCGGATCCAGTACCTGACCGAGCATTTTCGCTCGCACAAGAAGGATTTTCATTCGCGCCGCGGTCTGCTGAAGATCGTCAACCAGCGCCGCAAGCTGCTTGATTATCTCAAGGGCAGGGATGCCGCGCGCTACAAGAAGATCCTGCAGGAACTGAACCTGCGTAAATAATGCTTTACGGCTGAGCCGAAGCAGACCGGAGCCATCCGGAACATCAAAGGGCGCGCGGCCTCTGGAGTTGCGCGCTGAAAGACACGAGGAAAGAGAATATGAGAGAAACGGTAACAGTAACATGGGGCGGACGCGCCCTTTCACTTGAAACCGGCAATCTTGCCAAGCAGGCCAACGGCGCCATCGTTGCCCGCTACGGAGAAACGGTCGTGCTGGTCACCGCGGTTGCAGCGAAAAAACCGCGCGAGGGCGTGGATTTTTTCCCGCTCTCCTGCGATTACCAGGAGATGACCTATGCTGCCGGCAAGATCCCCGGAGGATTTTTTAAACGCGAAGGCCGCCCCAGCGAGCACGAGATCCTGGTTTCGCGACTGACCGACAGGCCGCTGCGGCCCCTGTTTCCCAAGGGGTTCCGCAATGATGTGCAGATCATTGCCACGGTCCTGTCGGCCGACGGCGAGAACGACCCCGACGTGGTCGCCATCAGCGCTGCATCGGCAGCGCTGACGATCTCGGATATTCCCTTTGCCGGCCCCATCGCGGGCGTGCGCGTGGGGCGCATCAACGGCGAGTTCGTCGTCAACCCGCCGATCCCCCGCCTGGCTGAGAGCGACCTGGAGCTGGTCATCGCAGCCAGCCGCGACGCGGTGGTGATGGTCGAAGGCGGCGCGGCCTGCGTTCCGGAAGACGTGCTGGTCGACGCGATCATGTTCGGCCACAAGAACATCCAGGAACTGCTCGACGCTCAGCTGGAGCTGCGCAAGCGGGTCGGCCGTGAAAAGATCGAGGTGGTCGCTCCGGTGATCGATGCCGACATCGAGGCGGCTGTCCGGCAGCAGGCCGAACAGGGATTGAAGGAAGCCTTCGCGCGCGAGGGCAAGCACAACCGCAACAATGCCGCATCCGCCGTGTGCGCTGCTGCGCGTGAGGCGCTGGCCCCGCAGTTCGAGGGCCGCGAGGACCAGATCGGCGCGGTGCTGGAAAAGATAGAAACCGAGATTATTCGCGGCGGCATCACCGGACAGGGCAAACGTCTTGACGGGCGCACACCGACCGATATCCGGCCGATCGCCTGCGAGGTGGCCGTGCTGCCGCGTACGCACGGATCGGGTCTGTTTACGCGCGGCGAGACCCAGGCCCTTGTGTCGACCACGCTCGGCACCAGCGAGGACGAGCAGCGCGTTGATTCGCTGATCGGCGAGAGCAAGAAACAGTTCATGCTGCATTATAATTTCCCGCCGTTCTGCGTGGGCGAGGCCCGGCCGCTGCGCGGCACCAGCCGCCGCGAGACCGGTCACGGAGCACTTGCCGGGCGCGCCATTCAGCGGGTCCTGCCCGCCTATGACGATTTTCCCTACACCATCCGGGTCGTCTCCGAAATACTCGAGTCCAACGGATCCTCCTCCATGGCCAGCGTGTGCGGCAGCACCCTGTCGCTGATGGATGCCGGCGTTCCGATCAAGGCTCCGGTGGCCGGCATCGCCATGGGCCTGATCCAGGACGGCGACAATTTCGTGGTGCTTTCCGATATCCTGGGCGACGAGGACCATGTCGGCGACATGGACTTCAAGGTAGCCGGCACCAGCGAAGGCGTGACCGCGATCCAGATGGACATCAAGATCAGCGGCCTGAGCCGGGAAATCCTCGTGAAGGCGCTCGAGCAGGCACGCCAGGGGCGGCTGCACATTCTCGGTATCATGCAGCAGGCCATTGCCGCGCCGCGGCCCGATATTTCCGAGCGTGCGCCGCGCATCGAGACCATCCAGATCAACCCTGAAAAGATCAGCGCCATCATCGGCCCCGGCGGCAAGAACATCAAGAACATTGTCGCCACCTCCGGCGCGAAGGTCGATGTCGATGATACCGGCAAGGTCAAGGTCGCCTCACCCGACAAGGCCTCGATAGACAAGGCCATCGACATGATCAAGTCGCTTGTCGAGGAAGCCGAGGTCGGCAAGATCTATGTCGGCAAGGTCCGGCGCATCACCGATTTCGGCGCGTTCGTCGAGATCCTGCCCGGCATGGACGGCCTGGTGCACATTTCGCAGCTTGCCAATGAGCGCGTTGCCAGCGTGCGCGACGTGTTGACCGAGGGCCAGGAAGTGCTGGTGAAGGTGCTCGAGATCGACGGTTCCGGAAAGATACGCCTGAGCCGCAAGGCCGTGCTTGATGAGGACATCGAGAAGTATAAAAAGTAAGAATCAATGATCCGCGCAACACAGCTTGACAATGGCGCCCGGATCGTCACCGAGACGATTCCGGGCGTTCATTCAATTACGATCGGCATATGGGTGAAGGCCGGCGCGCGCGATGAGAGCGCAGCCGAGCAAGGCCTGGCGCATTTTATCGAGCACATGCTCTTCAAGGGCACCGGGAGGTATTCGGCCTTCGAGATCGCGCGGCGCATTGACTCGGTCGGCGGCGTGCTTAACGCCTTTACCGCCAAGGAGTACACCTGTTTCTACGTCAAGGTGCTCTCGCGGCACCGCGATCTTGCCATCGATCTGCTCTGCGATATTTTCTTCGACTCCCAATTCGAACCCCTCGAGATCGAAAAGGAGCGCAGCGTGGTCCTGCAGGAGATCAGCATGGTCAGGGACACGCCTGACGACTATGTGCAGGACCTGTTCAACCAGGCTTTTTTCGAGGGGCACCCGCTGGGGTACAATATCCTGGGCGAGATCGAGACCGTGCAGCGCTTCAGTCGGGAGGGTATCGTAGCGTTCTTCGAGCGTGAATACCGCCGGCCGCAGCACCTGGTCATCGCGGTCGCAGGCGATGTCGAGCATCAGGGGTTCGTGGATGCGATCCGCGAGCGTTTTTCTTCGATTCCTGCCGTCCCGGCTGTCATACGGGCGGAAGAGTTTTCCTTCCGGCGCCGGGTCGATTTTCACTACCGTGAGCTCGAGCAGGTGCACGTGTGCCTGGGCACCCGGGGGCTTTCACATCTTGACGGCAACCGCTATGTCCTGCACGTTTTGAACACCATTCTCGGCGGCAGCATGAGCTCGCGCCTGTTCCAGGGTATACGCGAGAACCGCGGCCTGGCCTACAACGTATTTTCGTTCATGACGTCGTTTCTGGATACCGGCATGTTTGGTGTGTGTATGGGGGTGGTGCGGGAAACCGCGCGTGAGGCGCTGGACATTACGCATCGTGAACTCAAGGCCCTGTGCGACCGGCCGGTCGGAAGCGATGAACTCCTGCATGCGCAGGAGCAGCTCAAGGGCAATTTGCTGCTGGCGCTCGAGGGGACCGACAGCCGCATGAGCCGGCTTGCCAAATGTGAGCTGTATTACGGCGGGTTTATGCCGGTCGAGGAGATTTTGGGCGATATCGACGCGGTCACGCCCGAACAGGTTCAGTCACTGGCGCGTGAGCTTTTCCGCGACGAGCTGTTCACCTATACCTTCCTCGGGCCCATCGAGCCCGATGATTTGCCGGCAGCGGAGCTCACGCTCGGCTGAGCTTCCTGGCTGGCTGTCCCAAAACGCCCGTCTGCTGCGTTGCGCTCGGCATTCGTCTTTGCGGCATACGCAAAAGTACGCCTCATTCCTCATGACTTCGCGCGCCTTGCATCCGGGCATTTTTGAACAGCCTGTAAGAAATGGTCGTGTGGTTGGCTCGCTGAGTGTGCCCACCATTTTTTTGGAGGGCCACGATATAAAAAAGTCCCCCCTCGCAGAGGGGGGATTCAGGGGGGAGCAACATGTCAGTCATGCCGCACGTGATGCGGCATCCAGGAAGTAAAACCGTTTTTGTACCCCTTCTTTGCGTGCCCAAAGAAGGGGTACCCCCAAGAAAGGGCACCCGTGCACCTTGTCCGCCTGAGGCGGATGCCCTCGCGAAACGCACGCACGCGGGGGCG
>Ga0272442_10004491_pt1 | contig 19100 bp, 15 predicted proteins | sample SSMForm2O_FD_200262 | JGI IMG/M metagenome (GOLD analysis project Ga0272442, IMG submission 200262) | Marine sediment archaeal communities from Little Sippewissett salt marsh, Falmouth, MA, United States - SSM-Form-2O | ecosystem: Environmental > Aquatic > Marine > Wetlands > Sediment ... | reverse complement strand
CACCGACAGCAGGATTTCTCCAAGCCTCAGGGGATCGGCGATCGTCATCTTCCAATCAGTGCGAGACTGGGCGTCCTGGAAGTAGGCCGGGTCGGCAGACGGTGGTTTACCGCTGAAGGCGGCAATTCGGGCAAAGGTCCAGGCTGCAGATGCGCCGTAGTTGATCGGTAGTTTCTTCCCGGCCTGATTGTCGTACCACTCGCCGATCGGCAGTACTCCAGACTCCAGCTCCAGCATGGTCGTCACGCCCTGCATAGCCTGCATGCGGTAGTCGCCGATATTCTGACCGTGGGCGTGGAGGTCGATGAAACCGGGGGCGACCACATGGCCCGTGGCATCGATGGCTTTCTTGCCGGCAATCTTGTCTTCGGTGACGGTAGTGATTCGCCCATTCTTGATGCCGACATTGCGCACAGAATCGAGGTTGGTCTCCGGATCCATGACCCGCCCGTTGAGGATGACGAGGTCGTAGTCCTGGGCGACGGTCGGGATGGCGGCAGCGAGGAGCCCGCAGGCCAATGCTGCTATCGTGATGATGCTCGTCAGATTCTTTGTGGATTTCATAGGTGATACCTTTCAATGGTTTGTGTCGGTTGTTTCATAGTAAGTTCTTGTAGATCTTGCCGTCCTTCATGATCAGGGGAAAATTCTTGCCGCCATCGCCCAGTATCGACACGTCGTCTAGCGGGTTGCCGTCGACCAGCAGGAGGTCGGCATAGGCGCCCTCGGCGATGACGCCCAGTTTGCCCTCCCGATAGGGATGCCGCGGGCCACTCAGCTCCAGCAGCCGGGCGTTCTCGGAGGTGATCAACTGCAGCATCTCGGCGTTGTTCAACCATTTATCGAACCGCGCCAACTGCGACGCCTGGATGCCGTTGGAGGCCGGATCGAAAAGAAAATCCGTGCCGTAGGCGAGGTTGAGATCATACTTGACGGCAAGGTCCATGGCGTGCTCGAAGCCCTTCACCGTCTCGCTCCACTTGGCGCTCTTCTCGGGCGACAGCGTCAGCTGCGAAGGGTCGCCCTCCTGGAACGGCTGGATGCACAGCCAGGCATCCTTTTCTTTCATGAGCTTGGCGCCCTCCTCGTCCAGGAAATGGCCATGCTCGATACTGATCACGCCTGCTTGCAGCGCGCGCTTGATGCCTCTCGCCGTGTAGATGTGGACGGCCACATAGGTGTTCCAGTTCTCGGCAGCGGCTACGACTGCCTTGGTCTCTTCCACTGTCAACTCCGACACATCCAGCGGATCATAGTTACTGGCGATCCCGCCACCGCCGGCGATCTTGAGCTGACTGGCGCCCTGCTTGAGGTTGAAACGGGCGGCCGCCAGCGCGTCATCCGCGCCGTCGATGACCCTCAGCATTCCGTAGGCCTCGGGTCGGCTGGGTTGGCCGCCGAGTCGCTTCGGTGGCTCCCACGGCTGCGTAAAGTCGAAATGACCACTCGTTTGGGCAATGGGCGGCCCGGATGGCAGGATGCGCGGCCCCACGAGGATGCCCTCGTCGATGGCGCGCTTGAGGCCAAACGAGTTGCCGCCGGGTTCGCGAATGGTCGTGAAGCCGCGCAGGAGGGTCTTCTCCGCTTCGACGGCGATCTTCGCATGAATGTAGTCGAGGTGTGCGGTCATGACGTCCGGCATCGTGAGGGGATTGAACATGTGCCAGTGCGCGTCGATCAGGCCCGGCATCAGCGTGCGCCCGCCGCCGTCGATTACCTTGACCGTGACTTCCTTCTTAATCGTCTTCTGATCTTCGTAGATCGTCACGACGTTCCTAGCCGCATGCCAATCATGCATCTGGGGCATGTCCAGACGTTTCAGCCCGCCGGTTGTGACGTCGAGTTCATAGGTCCCGGAGGTTGGAATGTCCTTGGCGACCTTTTTGATCAGATTCCTGACCACGAGCACATCATAGCCCATCAGCAGCTTGTCGCTCTTGCCGTCGAAGACGTTGACGTTCTTGAACAGCGTCACCTCCGCTGGAATGTCGGCCGCCACGGCGGACACCGACAATAACGCCATCAGTGCAATGCCTGACAACAGCGTTCTGATGATGTGTAGAGGCAATGTCCTTTTCATTGTTCTTCTCCTTTTTTCGACATCACATCAATTTTCGGCCAAAAATTTGGCAGCTCTTCTTAGGTAACCCGGCATCTTGTCTTCTCCGTAAGGCGGAATATAGCCGTTGGTCGAGTAGTATACGCCGACAAAGTCACGAGCCGGATCAATATAGATGCCCTGACCGAGATTACCGTGTTTCCATAAGGCGCCGTCTTCAAAAACCGCATCAAACTGATACGAGTTCATCAGCGGCGATTCGCCGAAGTCCGCCTTCTGGCCTTCATACTTTGCGCCTCGCTTGTAGGCCTCGGGGCTGCCGGCGGTCTGCAGACGTTTCAGGACCTGCGCCGAGACCACCGGTTTCATCGCGGCCTTGTTCCAGCTTGGCGTGAACAGCATGCCGAAGCGGGCGAAATCCTCCGCCGTGGTGGAAAGCAGACCATGCGCCACCGATGTTCCGTCTGGAGTCAGATGGTGTTGCATGGAATTGCGCGCGGTCATATGGCCCCAGACCCGCTCCTCGAAGATCTGCGACCAGGTCTTGTTCTCGATACGCTCGGCGATCTTAACAAAAATCTGGGTCACCGCCGAAGAGTAGCGGAAGCGATATCCCGGGTCTTCACCCTGGATCTTGTCCGCGGTCTTCAGGACGGCAAGCCAGTCATCAACCTTGCCGGTGGCCGGATTGGGCGACCCGAACTCTGCACTGAAAAAGCGGACGATGATCGATTCGGGATCGACGATCGCTTCGAGCGTCTCTTCAAGCTGGAGCGCGGTCGCCATATTGGCGGCATCGATCATCTTGATGCCGTCCCAGTTGGTTCCCTTGAACTCGGGGATGTATTCGACAACCTGCTTGTTCATGTCGATCTTCCCCTCGGCCTCCATCTGGGCGATGACCAGGGCGACGGTTGTCTTGCCCGGCGACATCCAGACGTGCTGGTCGGTCGGATTCATGCCAGGATAGGTTTCGAACACCACCTTCCCCTTATGAACCATCACCACGGCCTGCACCCGGTGGTTCGGGTGTACCACATACTCATTCAGGGTGAGCTCGCCTTCCTTGGTCGTAAACGAGACCTTGTCGCCCAGGTCGGGATCGAGCGCCTTTTCCAGCGGCTGGTAAACCGCATTCGGCTTCGACATGGCGGTGTGCAGCACCTCACTCAGGTGGAGGTTGTAGTAGAGGGCGTGGTCGCCTCCCAGTTGGTAGTGGAAATTGCCAAACCGTTTCCGTGCATCCTGGACGAAATCCAGGGGAAAGGGCGATTTTGCACTGCTGATCGGCAATGTCGTCTTGGCGCCGGGGATTTCCAGGTACTTGGCCAGCGGATTGTCCGCCGCATGGGAGGCGAGGGGAACTGTCAGGCAAAGAGCCGACAAGAAATATCGACGAAGTTTGGGTGTCATGACGGCTGTTCTCCTCTTGCAGGGTGCGTTGCGATTGATTGGTAAAAGACTTTGATGGTGTGCCGATTACGTAACATGTCCAGGGTGGGTGTCCGGGTGGGCACTATCCCCTTGTTGGCTCGGCGACCGTTCGCCCGTGAACGAGGCCGGCAAGGGATCCCGCGAGGGCACCGGTCGCCCACTAAGCGCATCGAGGTCGAAGCGCGCGACGAGCATCATCTGATCCACCGCCGTGCCGGTCGAAGTGGGCAGGCCCGCGATCCTGAAGGGCGGCTACCCCTCCAGGAAGCGGACGAGTTCGATCCGCTCATCGTTGATGCCGCGAATGAACGCCGCCTCCACATGCAGGTCTCCGGAGCTCACCGTCGACGGGGGCATTTCGGCTTTGGCTCCCGCCGCGATGGCGTTTTCATAGACCAGCGCCAAATCGTCGACCTCCATGCCGAAGTGATTGACCGGCTTCTGGGTGTGCTCGCTGCCGCTCTGGTCGGCAAGCTCCCACAACTCGATACGACAGCCTTTGCTGTCGATGAGGTGGGCGCCTGGCAGGCCCATAGTCTCCTCCTTGCCATCGGTCACACGCTCGCCGGTCTTCCAGCGCGCCTTGAGCGTGAGGCCGAACGCCTGCTCGTAGAATTCGATGGCGCGGTTCAGGTCGCTGACGAAGATAGCGGCATGGTTCAGTCGGGCCTTTGCGGAAGATGTCATCGGTTCTTTACCTCTCTCATAGATTTCCACCTAGCTGGATCAGCTCTCAGCGCCGACGCGCCGGAGATCGACGCGCCGACCTTTAATGGTATGTCGTCTACTTGCCGGCAATCGCTTTCGCCGCCGCGCGCAGGTAACCCGGCGAGTGGTCGATCCCGGCGACCTTTTCGTCGTTGGTTGCCAATCCGAAGTACATCCCGCAGAAATCTCGCGCCGGATCGACATAGATACCCTGGCCCATGTTGCCGTGCTTGAACATCGCGCCGTCGGCGAAGGCGTGATCCCACTGGGCCGTGTTCATCATCGGCACCTCACCGAACCAGCGTGTGCCGTACTCGCGCTCCGCGGATTTCTTGTAGGCCTTGGGATCGCCCATGGTCTGGATCAGCTTCAGCAGTTGGTCGGAAACGACCTGCTCCTTGGAGACGACATGCCAGCTGGGGGTGTAGATCATGGCGTAGCGCAGCATGTCTTCCGGCGTGGTATTGATCAAGCCACCCCCCACGGGCATGCCGTCGGGGGTCAGCCCGACAATCAGCGGGCTTCTGGCACCGATCTTGGACCAGACCCGCTCATTCCAGTACGCCTGCCACGGCATTTGCGTGACCTGCTCGGTGAGCATCACCAGCGCCTGGGTGTTGGAGGTGGAATAGCGGAAGAGATCGCCGGGCTTTTCGTCGGGCAGCGGCTTGGCCGTTCGCATCATCTTGCGCCAGTGGTCCGGCTCGACGTCGCCGACTCCGAAGACGGCCGTGAACCAGCCCGAGATCCAGGATTTGGGATTGGTCAGGCTCTCGAAGGTCTCCTCGTTATCCAGCGCCACCGCCATGTTCATGGTGTTCTTCACCGAGACCTTGTCCCAGGCGGTGCCCTTGAGCTCCGGCACATACTCGGGGATCGGCTTCTCCAGGTCGACCTTGCCCGCATCCGCCAGCATAGAGACGAGTAAACCGACGGTCGTCTTGGATGCGGACATCCACACATGGATATCCAGGGGATTCATTCCCGGGTAGGTTTCGAACACCACCTTGCCCTTGTGCGCCATCAGCATCGCCTGGACCTGGCGGGGACCGACGAGGTATTCCTTGAGGGCAGGGGTGGTTTTGCCGAGATGGTCGGTGAAGGTGAGGTTCAACATCTCGGGCTGGAGGTTGCGCTCCAGCACGCTGAATTCACTGGGCTGCGCCACGACCCGGGTCGGAAAGAAGGACGGGATATTGAGGTTGTAGTAGACCGAGTCGTCGTTACCCGACTGCCAGTTGGGAAAGCTGAAGCGCTTGGTGGCCTCGCTGACGAACTCCAGGGATTGCGGCTTCTTCCACCGGGCCATCTTGCTGTCGACCTCAATGGGCGAGGTGGAACGGCCACCCATCAGTTTCAGCGTGCCACTGCCGCTTTGCGCCAGTGCCGCCCCCGAATGGAGGCCAAGCCCGGCTGCCCCGGCGGCAACACCGAGCAGTGCACTCCTGGTCATGAATGCGCGTCGATTCAGATCCACTGGAGTATCGCGACCATCATCGCGGTCGCGATACGATCGGCTAGCGGACTTTCGGATATCGTTTTTCATGAGTAATTTTTCCTTTGTTTTTTACTGGGTTGTTGTCTTAAAAACCCTTACGTACGCATATCAGTCAAGGACATCCGGTAAATGCGGTTCCCGGCAAAAGCCCGACAAGGATTCCGGCAAGCCAAACGGCTCTCATCAGCAACCATTTGGCGGCGGCCAATCCGTTGACCGGGATGAAAATGCCCAGACGCCTCGTGCTGACCGACTGCGTCACTGCCGGCCAGCCGAAAAGAAGAGCGATCCCCCAAGCCCAATCCCATTAGACTCAGCAATGCGGCCTCGCCCACGATCAACGAAAAAAAGTGCACCAGCCGGGCGCCCTCCGACCAGAGGACGGCAACTTTTCCGCGTAACGGCATTTTACAATAAATAACCAGAGCTGTTCTCCTGTAAATTACCCAAAAGAAGTATTTTGAAAGGCGCGTCGATCCGAAAAATCTTCGCTCTGAGAGAGAATAAGGGACAGACCACGTTTTTCCGCGTACGTAGCTGATAAACCCCCAAACTCAGCGTGAATCGCTGAAATGATAATCAGCCATTGAAAATTGCCGGCGCTATCCTTCCTGGGACTCAGATGTTGCACCCATGCGCAGTGGACACACGAAAAACGAGGTCTGTACCCGTTTTCCTGGTTGGCACTATCTTTGCCGCCCATGCCTGAACCAGCAACGGGTTGATATATACCCATGGAATTTGTCATCACCGTATCAGTGGAACTGGCATGGTACCGAAGATTTTCTGGGTCCGAAGGGTCCGACAGGGGGATGTGGCCCGAGCTGAGACAAGCTTCACGACGAACCCTTTTGGGGCCACTTTGTTACGCTCGACTCAGCTCTCCCGCAGCCTTGATCCTGATGGGTGACTGGGTGCAGCAGGAGTGATCGCTGACACAAAAGCGTCGAAATAAGGGGTGCTGGAACGTACTGACAATCAGCACGCATAAAACCTGGCACGATTGCTCTGGTAATAAAAATCTATTTTTTCCTGGATGGTGAAGTCTTTTCCTTGACAGGATGCCTTTTAATGGGTGACACCCTGCCCTGTGAAAGCCACCGCCAAGTGTAATACCGCTTCTTTTTCACACAGCGAATCGACATGACACCAGCCGTTCATCAGTTTTGCTACATATTTACTTGAATCAGGCACTGGTTCAAGGTATATTCAAGAGTTATTGAGGCATGAAATCTCTAGGTCAACTGAGATATACACTCATGTCTCCAAAAAAGGTATTGATAAGATCAAGAATCAAATTGACGAGTCTTTGATTTAAAGAGAAGGGAAAAAGATAAAGGAAAAATATAGACAATTGTGTTTATCCCTCCAATTTGGTGGTATAAGAACAATAAATATATACAGATGTTATGTACAAGTCAAAAAGAAAAAATATGAAACCAAGAATTTTTATAGGCTCATCGGTTGAAGGCCTTAATATCGCATATTCAATTCAACAAAACTTAACCCATGACGCTGAAGTTACAGTGTGGGATCAAGGAGTATTTGAATTATCCAAAACAACAATAGAATCATTGGTAGAGAAATTAGATGATTCTGACTTTGGAATATTTGTTTTCTCGGGTGATGATATTACTACTATAAGAGATACGACCAAAACTACTGTGCGAGATAATGTATTATTTGAATTTGGTTTATTTATTGGAAAACTATCTCGAGAAAGAGTCTTCTTTATAACTCCTTCAAATACCGACTTGCATCTCCCAACTGACTTGCTTGGTATTACTCCAGGGAAATTTGAAGCAAATAGAGATGATGGTAGCTTACAAGCTGCAACAGGACCTGTTTCTAATCAAATTAGGCAACAGATTAAAAAACTAGGAAAACGAGCAGAAAATGAAGATATTGGAAAATACCCTGATGAAAAGGAAGGGTTGAATTCAAAGGAAAATGATTGGATATCAGACTTAATCTCAAGGAAGTTTGATAATGCAAAGAAAAAGTTACGAGCTTTGAATAAGAGCGAAAAAGATGAGAATACAAAAATTGAGAATGAGATATTTATTGCTTACTGTAATTTCAAAGAAAATGAAATAGAAGGTGAAAAAGAATTAGAAAAACTATTAAAAAAATATTCAGATAAATTAATAGCAAATAAGAGGATTTCGCAATTTTATCTTGCGGAAGATTATTACGATAGAGCTATTGAGATATTGGAGAATGCTCTAATCAAGTTTAAAAATGATTCTGAATTAGCTGCAATTCAATCAGATTGTATTAATAAGACCGAAGGATTTGAAAAGGCAGTTGAATTTCTACAAAAATTCAACCCTGAAATTGAGCCTATAATTGCAATCAAACTAAGTAAATTATATGAAGAAAATGATGATTTATTTGAAGCCAGAAATGTAATTCATAAAATTTATACAAAATATCCAAATAACGAAGATGTAAAATACAAATATGCACGTACTGCTTTGGATTTAAATAAAAATGAAATAGCACTTTTTCTTCTTAAATCACTCACCTTAGAATATCCAGAAAACTATAGTTACTGGGGGTATCTCAGCAATTGCGCTGTTAATCTTGATTTCACTGATTTGGCTTTAAGAGCATGTAACAAAGCAGAAGAATTAACAGAATCTAGCGAGGAGTGGATTCTTTCAAATACAGGAAATATTCTTAAAAATTGTGGACTATATACAGAAGGGATCAAGTATCTAGAAAAAGGATTGGAGATAAATAAAAATTCTGATTATGCACATGATCGACTTTCAATTGCGATAAAAAAAAGAGAAGAGGAAAATAAAAAAATAGAAGCGAAGAGAAAAGAAGGGCGTAAAATGTTAAGAGATTTTGGGAAAGAATGACCAGTACACAACACTGTATATACAAAATGGCCGAAATAGTATTAAATTCAAGAATTACAGCCCGCTTTGAATATATACGGTTTGATAAGTTTGAAGCCCGCAATCGCCCACATTTGCATATACTTGTCCGTTACCACCCATGCTAAAAAAAAGAAAATTTGAAACAAATATTAAAATTGGTTAAATTTGCCTCATGAAAACTTATATTGACATAGAAAATAAATTAAAGGAATTAAAACCATTTTTGCTCCAGAAATATAATGTTGATAAAATTGGATATTTCGGCTCTTATTCACGAAACGAACAAAATCAATTATCCGATATTGATATTTTAGTTTCATTTTCAAAACCTCTAGGCTGGGAATTTTTTGACCTTCAGGACTTTCTTGAAAACCAATTAAAAATTAAAGTTGACCTGGTTTCAGAAAAAGCAATTAAGGAACAACTTAAACAAATCATTTTAAAAAGCGTAAAGTATATATGAGCCCAATTAAAAGAGAATTCATTTTGTATCTCGAAGATATGCTTAAATCAATGGAAAGGATTGAAGAGTATTTGGGAGATATAGACTTCAAGAAATTTAAGCGGACTCATATGATTGTAGATGCAATAATCCGGAATTTCGAAATTATTGGAGAAGCATCAAAAAATATCCCAACCGAATTTAAGGAGAAATATCCTGAAATCCCCTGGAAAAAAATGTATGGACTTAGGAATTTAATTTCTCATGAGTATTTTGGGATTGACTACGAAATGATTTGGGAAATAGCAAAGAATAATTTACCCGGGAACAAAATTGATTTAGAAAAAATAATCAAAAAAGAAAAAGTACAGGGTGGCAACAAAGGCTATACCAAACAAGGGCTTTAGTGGTAAATTGAAAGTGAATACCAATAAAAAACATTAGGGAACCTTGCAAAATGGCCTTTTCGCCCAACCTCATCGTTGCTCCGAAAATTTTATCCTCGGAATATCAATTATATGCCTGCGGTAAAATTTTCCTCGCGCCTTGATCTTGAACGAAAATTCTCATTTTTCAAGGCTCCCATTAGTGATAAATTGAAACGAAAGTGCTTCGAAATCCCCTACTGGGCATAGCCTGACCGTTAGCGTTCATTGTAATGTGACAGGATAAACAAAGAATTTTTGTTGCATAAAGGAAAAGGAACACAGGAAAAATGGGACAGACTACGTTTTTACCGTGTACGCTGCGCACGGGCACTGCGCATGCGGGCACAAGGTTTGAGAATCAGGGAGAAGAGCGCCAAAAATTTTCAAGGGTCGATCTGCATTTTGGCCATTTATGCTGAGATCGGCGAGTTGTCAGGGAGCACGCGAGAAAAACGGGTTCTGTCCCAAATTTCAATGAGGGTGGGTCTGGGATACGGTGATGATTTGCTAAGAAGGCAAATGCTTATTACTATCTACGTCATAATCGATATTCCTGCCATTTTTGCTATTTTTGGCTAGAATCGCAGATGATTTATTTGTGATATTTATTGTCAGGTATTGCATCAGACAGCCTGTTTCCCTCTACAATTTTTCCGGCCATTAGTCATGATACGAGAAGCGTATAAACAGTACATGGAATCGATATCCTCCCTGATACCAGAAGAGAGAATATTCACCGACCCCCTGCGCCGTCTTGCCCACGGTACCGACGGCGGGTTTTATCGGTTGGAACCGCAAATTGTCGTCCGCGTGATGAATGAAGCGGAGTTGCAGCACTGCATGAGTGCTGCCTTTTCCCAAAAACTGCCGGTTACCTTCAAGGCCGCCGGCACCTCTTTGTCTGGCCAGACGATATCGGACTCGATCCTGCTTCTGGCCAATGAGGGGTGGGAGAACTACGAGGTACTCGACGACGGCAAAAAGGTGAGGTTGCAGCCGGGGATTATCGGCGGCCGGGTCAACCGGATTCTTGCCCCCTATGGCCGCAAGTTCGGCCCGGACCCCGCCTCGATTAATGCGGCAATGGTGGGCGGCATCATCATTAACAATGCCTCCGGGATGAATTGCGGCACCCATGAGAACGCCTATAAAACCATTGAGGATGCGCGGATCATCTTTGCCGACGGTACCCTGCTCGATACCGCCGATGAAAAGAGCCGGGCCGACTTTCGTCTCCGCAAGCCCGGATTCATCGAGAAGATCGAGGAAATCCGTGATCGGGTGCGTGCTGATGAGCCATTTGCGGCGCGCATCAAGAAAAAGTATTCGATCAAGAATACCACCGGCTTCTCCATCAACGCATTTGTCGATTATGACGATCCCTTCCAGATCATCATCAATCTGCTCATCGGTTCTGAAGGGGCGCTGGCATTTGTCGCCGAGGTAACCATGCGCTCGGTGATTAAACTCGATTGCAAGGCCAGTTCCATGGTCTACTTTCCGGACATCGTCACCGCCTGCAAAGCGGTGGTAGCGCTTAAGCAGGGGCCGGTGGACAGCGCCGAGCTGCTTGACCGGCTCTCTTTGAAGGCGGTTGAAGACAAAGAGGGCATCCCCGCTTTTATCAAGGAATTTGATGCCACCACCACGGCATTGCTGCTGGAAACCATGGGGACTGACTACGATGTGGTGGAGAAAAATATCGTTGAAATCAAAAAAATTCTTGCCGATTTCCCAACCGTTCGACCCGTTGAGTTCACCTCTGACCCACAGGAAAACGAGCAGCTCTGGAATATCCGCAAACAGGTGTTCCCCGCGGTCGGCGGCATGCGGAAAATCGGCACCACCTGTCTGATAGAAGACGTTGCCTATCACATGGAGACGCTGCCTGACGCCACCAGGGAGTTGCAGGAAATTATGGCGCGGTTTGGCTACGACGATGCGGTGATCTACGGCCATGCCTTTGAGGGCAATTTTCACTTCATATTTAATCAGGATTTCAGCGATCCCAAGGAAGTGGAGCGCTACGAGGCGATGATGAAGGCGGTCATCGACATGACCGTCGACAAATATGACGGTTCTCTCAAAGCGGAACACGGCACCGGCCGCAACATGGCGCCGTTTGTTAAACGGGAGTGGGGAGAGAAGGGCTACGATTTGATGTGCGAGGTCAAGAAACTCTTCGATCCGGACAACATCCTCAACCCCGGCGTGATTATCACCGAGGACCCGGAATCGTATCTGAAAAATTTCAAGCCGCTGCCGGCCTGCGACCCGCTGGTGGATAAATGCATTGAATGCGGGTTTTGCGAAGTCAACTGCGTATCGAACCAGTACACCTTGAGCGCGCGCCAGCGCATTGTGATCCAGCGGGAAATCGCCCGGTTACGGCTCAGCGGTGAGGATCCCGAGCGACTTGCCGAGCTGGAGAAGGAGTTTGTCTTCATGGGGGAACAGAGCTGCGCCGGTGACGGCCTCTGTGAAACCTCCTGCCCCGTGTCGATTGATACCGGGAAATATATCAAGAAACTGCGTGCCCGGAATCTGGGCCCCTTTGCCAAGAAGGTCGGCAACCTCGTCGGCAACAACCTCAGTCTGGTGGGACGCAGCGCCTCGCTGGGCCTCGGCATGGTGGGCGGGGTGCAGCGTCTGATCGGTGATGAGAAGCTGGGCAAGATCAGCGGTACCGTTCGTTCGTTGAGTCGCAACCGGATACCTCAATGGACGCCGGCCATGCCGGGAGGCGCCGCGTCACCCAGTGCTGACCCCATTAACCCGTATGCGGAGCGCAGGGTGGTCTATTTTCCCTCCTGTATCGCCCGCTCCATGGGTGCGGCGAAGGGTGACCCGGTGGACGGCTCCATTGCCGAAGTGACCATCCGGGTCCTCAAAAAAGCCGGGTATGGTATTATCTTTCCGCACAAGATGAAAAATCTCTGCTGCGGCACCCCGTGGGAGTCGAAGGGCTTTATGGAAACGGCTGACAAGAAGTGTTTCGAACTGGAGCAGGCCCTGCTCGATGCCACCAGACAAGGCATGTATCCGGTGCTGTGCGATACCTCGCCCTGCATCTACCGGATGCGGAAGATGATGGGCGACACCCTTAAGCTCTACGAGCCGGTTGAATTCGTCCATACCTTTCTGCTCGACAAGCTGCTCTTTACCCCGAAAAAAGAGCCGGTCGCCCTTCACCCCACCTGTTCGTCTCAAAAAATGGGGCTCATCAAGAAAATGGAAGAGGTGGCAGCCCGCTGCGCCGAAAAAGTTATCATCCCTCCCGACGTGAACTGCTGCGGATTTGCCGGCGACAAGGGATTTCACATACCTGAACTGAACGCCCACGGTCTGCGTACGGCGGTGCCGCTAATCGAACAGGAGGGGGTAAAGGTTGGGTATTCCAACAGCCGCACCTGCGAGATCGGATGTGCGACCCATATCGGGATTCCCTACATGTCGATCATGTACCTGGTGGATGAGGTTACCACTGCTATAGAAGAGGATTCCACCGTCTGCGCATAGCCGGGGAGATATGATCTTTCTGCTCTGACTCGTCAGAGCGGTGTAATGGCGTGGCGCTAAAATATCGGCAGTTTGGTATCGAGGCTGCCGTCGGTCAGGGTGTCGTCCGTTATCTCACGCTGGATGGCGAGGTAGTGGGAGACGATCCCTTCTTCGCCGCGGATGGGGACGATCTTCCACTCCATGATGAACTCCGAGCCATCCTTGCGATAGTTGTAGGTTTTGCCATGGAAGATATCGCCGTCATCAAGCTTTTGCTTGAGTTCCGCCAGCACCCCCTGGTCGGATTTTTCCCCCTGCAAAATGGCGGGTGATTTTCCCATTAGCTCCTCGGAGCTGTACCCGGTCATTTCGCAAAATGCCGGGTTTACATAGATAACCGGGTATCCCGGCTCAGCCAGGGTGATCATCACCCCCTGAAACGAGGACTCCAACGCAAAGCTGAGCATGTTCTGCATGATCGTCTGAAAATTCGGGTCATATTCAAAAATGTGTTCCAGATTCAAGGTGTCGGACATGATATGTTCCCCATCAGATTAATTGAAAAGTAGATTCGATTAAAGATTGCCGGCTACGCTCATGCGAGTTCTTAGTGAGGTAATTATCCTGTACAACAACTGATGGCTTCGTAAAAACCCCAATTACGCTCATTGTGGAGTTGAACCGAAATCCATAATCATTTGAAATTACTGGATTCCCGCTTTCGCGGGAATGACGGCAGCAAGTAATTTTGAGGTTTACACGAGTTCACCACAACTAAAGTATGCATAAATCACAAGGGGTGGAAGAGAAAAACGCATACCCCCGACGCTAGGCGATATCAAACAGGTGGACCGGATAGCTGCCTTTTTCCATATCCGTGCGGTACAACTCAAGGGTTTTGAGGATTGAGCGAAAGGCGATCTGCTGCCAGGGAATCTCCTCCGGGGTGAACAGTCCTACTTCAAGGCTCTCCCTGCCGGCAGCGGCAACCCGATCGCCCAGAGCGCATCTGAACATGATGTAGACCTGGTTGACCCGTACGATGTTGGTGATGGCGTAGGGGTGCGGATCGACAATGTGATACCCCGATTCCTCCAGGGTTTCGCGGGCCGCTCCCTCCTGCAGGGTTTCGCCGATTTCAAGATAGCCCGCCGGCAACGTCCATTTGTCAAAAGCCGGCTCGATAGCCCGCCGGCACAGCAGAATTCTGCCCTCTGATTCAGCAACGGCGCCCACCACCACGATCGGGTTCTGGTAATGAACCGCCCCACACGATTCACAGACGAAGCGTGGCCGGTCGTCTGCTTCAGGTATCTTCCTGGTCAGTGGCGCACCACAGTGGGGACAGAAATGCATGCCTGCTGCCTCGATGTAATCACTCCGTTAGAAATTATGATGGCTTCGTAAAAATCTCAATTACGCTCATTGTGGAGTTGAACCCAAATCCATAATCATTTGAAATTACTGGATTCCCGCTTTCGCGGGAATGACGTCAGCAAGCAAATTCAAGGTTTTTTACGAATTCATCAGAAATAAGGGAATATGTAAAAAGCGGCCTTTTCAGCCACCCTCATGGTTGCGTAAAAAACCTGTATCCCGGAATAATAGCTCTATGGTTGCGGTGACCGAGACGGCAGCTCAGCCGTTGAACGAGCGGGCGAACAGCGCCTCGATGGCGGTACGCCCGGCGTCGCTGAGGTAGCGGGTACCGGAGCCCACAAAGGTCTCGTAACTGATGTGCGGTTCGTCCTCTTCCCAGGCGCCGCGCCAGGTGCACCATTTTTCGGTGGTCTGATCGAAGACGTGCAGCGGCCGGTTGAACATCTTGCCCAATTGTACCGCCCAGCCGGTGCCGCCTTTGACGGACTGGTCGTCGAGGATGGCGCCGATGACGAATATCTGGTAGCCGCTGTTGACCATATGAAAGATGGTCTGCAGGACTTTTCTGATTTTCTCGGTCTCATAGTAGGAGCGGTTGAGCATCCGCGAGGCCAGTTCCATGCTGATGTCACCGCGCTGCAGATCAGCCTCGCTGAGCATGACCGAGTTGATATCACGGTGGAGCTTGTGCCCTTCAAAGGTATAGATGACCTCGGTGATTCCGTATTTCTCGGCGGTCTCGCCAAAGACGCTTTCAGCCCCTTTGAGGCCGCCGCTGTACAAGGTGCAATTGCCTGCTTCCATTTCTCTCCTCTTGGTTTATGTGGTTTCGGTACAAACTATCCTTTATACCCGGGCCGGGCGATAAAGACAATTTGGTTTTTTAGTCGCTCACGCCTGATGGGCTGGAAAGACCTCTATCACCGTCATGGTGGATCTGAACCGAAATCCATAATCATTTGAAATCACTGGATTCCCGTTTTCGCGGGAATGACGAAAGTAAACTATATCAGGGTTTTCACGAGGCTCTCACGCCTGCCTTGATAAATATTCGCCACGGCGCCGGGTACCCCTCCACGGTTTTGTCTTGATTGGCGGGGTCGATGAAATGTTCGTAAGACTCAAAGTGCATCCAGTCGGTTCGCCGCTGTTCTTCACCGTTCATGGGGTGCGCGTAAAATAAATCCACCGAGCTGAAACCGGCCCGTTTCAGCCAGTTGACGGCGCAGGCGCCGGTGGGGATAAAATAGGTGCCCGGCGCCTTGCCGTAGGTCTTTTCGGCAAACAGGGCCACCGGCTCATCTCCGGGTATGGCCTGTGACTCGAAGATGAGCGTGCCGCCCGGCTTTAACGCCTGGCAAACGGTGCGCAGACAATCCAGCGGGGCGGCACGGTGATAGATAACACCCATCAGGAAAATGACATCAAATGTTTCGGCAAACAGGGTGAGATGCTCAACGCCAAGCAGGTCGATGGCGCCATTGTCACAACCGGCCATGGCCAACAGGGCGCGCCCGCAGTAGTAGGGCTGCATGGCCGGCTCAAAACCCAACACCCAGCGCGGCTTGTGGGCCATCATGCGAAAGATATAGTAGCCGTTGCTGCAGCCGATATCGGCTATGGTCTTATCGTGTAAATCGGGGAGATGGGCTTGCAGCCGTGCCCATTTGCGGTTGCTCTGCCACTCAGCGTCGATACCGATGCCGAAAACGGAAAACGGCCCTTTGCGCCACGGCATGAAACCGCGCAGATTTTGCTCGATGACTGCACGTTTCTCATCGCTTACCTCTTCCGCCGCGCCAATGGTTACCGTATCGGTTGTAAAATCACGATGCTCGGCCCTGAACTCACGCAGCACCTCATAGGGTACACGGTAGCGTAAAAATCCTTTCTTGGGTTGGCTGACCCACTGTTCTCGCGCCGTATGGATCGATTCGATTGCAGCCAGGTCAACATGGGCGGGAAGCCAGTCGCGATAGCGCATTATTGTGTTTCAGTGCGGTTTGACGCCAATCAGGGAGTAAAAGTTGAACCATTGTAAAAATGGCTCGACCGGAGAAAAACCGGCCTCTTGTAACAGCGTTTCGTTTTCCTGGCGGGAAAAGGGGACTAAAACGTTTTCCAGGGCTTCACGTTTTTTGGCGATCTCCAGTTCCGAGTAACCGTGGGTGCGTTTGAAATCGTGGTGGATGTCGATAAAGGTACGGTTGAGCCGTTTATCGGCGACTATGGTTTTTTCGCTGATGATGAGCAGTCCGCCGGGGCGCAGGTTGTCAAAAAGGCGGGCAATGAGCGGCGGGCGTTGCGGCGGGCGGATAAATTGCAGGGTGTAGTGCAGGATAAAGGCGCCGCAGTCCGGCTCGGCTATGGTGGCGATGTCCTGCCGGCGAAATTCCAGCCTGCCGCCGCCGCTGTAGCCCGACGCCTTGCGCCGGGCCTTGGTGAGCATCGGCTCAGATGAGTCCACCCCCACCAGTCGTGGTGATTTATGACGCAGGCAGCGGGCCAGATGAAGCAGGGTGGTGCCGGTGGCGCAGCCGAGATCACAGATGGTCTCGGCTGCTTTAAGATGGCGATCGAGCAGACCGGCGGTTGCTTCGACGACCTCCTGATACAGGGGTACCGAGCGCGCCAGCATATCGTCGAAAACCTCCACCACCGGCTCGGAAAAGGAAAAATCCTCGGGGACCGAATCGCTCTGATAGAGACGGTCATGCTTTTTCATCGGTGTCCCATCTAGGTGATGGCGCCGCGGAAACTAAACGAACGATCCCACCACGACAAAGAGCGAAGTTTTACGCTGCCATTATTTTTGATGAACTCGTAATAACCCATATGCCCGTAATACCTGAATTGACCCGACACCCATAGTTGATTGAAATCACTGGATTCCCGCTTTCGCGGGAATGACGGCAGCAAGCAATTTTGAGGTTTTTACGAAAGCATCATTTTTGATACCAGGAGCCGTCTGGTCTTTGAAACCAGTGGCCGGCGCCGCCGATCTGGGCAATCTGGGCGGCCCGTCGACGACCCACCAATTCGGGGGTGCCGCCCTGACTTGCCGCAATCTGGCTGTATACCGCCCGCCGGTCGTTGTTTTCGGCCTGTACCAAGGACTGTTTGGCGGGATCCGGGGTGCGAAACTCGAGAAAGCCCTGATTGTTTTCGCCGATGATGCCCTGCGCCTTGAGAGCGTTAATTTCCGGCACCCGGGCAAGCATTCTCTCTTGTTCACCGGCGGCGCTCACCAGGGTGGTAGCCAGAAAAAGAGACAGAAACAGTATGGACAGCACCACCGTGGCGTGAGTTCGTATCTTCATGTGATTCTCCTACGGCTGAATGTCTTTGGTAGCGGCCTGATCGATCTCTTTGAAAAAATCATCCAGGGCGCGATCGATCTTCACATTCACATCGATGGTGATATGAATGGGTTTCACTTCAACGGGTTTCACCTCCACCTCATGTCTGGTGCAGCCGCCTCCGAGCAACGGGGCAACGGTGCCGATGATTATTATGAAACGCAGCAGGTGTTGGTTCATGTGTGTTACTCTCCCATCAACGAGTTGATATGTTGTCCCCATTGTACCATTTCCAGAAGCGGCAGGCGCAGATTGATGTCCAGCCTGAGCGGGTGTTGTGTCCCTTCGGTGGTTTCATCTGATCGTATCAATATGCCGTCGCGGTTGAATGAATAGGGCAGCGGGGCACGTGGTTTGCCGTCTAGTTCCATGGCGAGCAGCACATCTTCCTGCTCATTGTTAAGGCTGATGCGTGCCCAGTTATAGGCAAAATCCTCCAGGGCGCTCATGGCATATGCGAGATTGCTGGTCTGTAAGTCGCTGGCCATGGCCTCGCGCAGTATCCTGGTATCGTTAAATTTTATTATACCACCGGCGCCGGGGGTGGAAAATAGAAATCCATCGTCGAAGAACAGCCCGTCCGGTCCCAATCGAACCGGTAGTCTGCCGTTGAGCGATCCGTCCCCTTCCGTGTCATCAAAACCAAACTGCTTGAGCAGTTGGGCAAAGTTGATGCGGCTGGCAAACAAGGTGGTACCGATATCGGCGTTGCCCAATTGCAGCCGCAGGCTGCCCGATTCCAGGGTGCCGCCGCACCAGCCGGCAAGAGATTTCTCGATAAACAGGGTGCGGGCATCTTCCAGGCGAAAGGTGATATCGGCATCGGTGAATCTTAGTTTTCCGAGGGATGCAGTGTTGACGGAGCAGATTTGGCTGGGCGAGGTGGAGAGGGCGGGCAGCGCCGGCAGGGTTACGGCGCAGTCGATGCCGCCCAGGCTGAACCCGCGCCGCGTATCAACTGCCATTGCATCACTCACGCGCAGCGTGACCGATCCGTGCAGGGAGCCGTCGCGCCGCTCAAACGCGCCGTGCGCCTCGACAAATCCATCTATAGAGAGATCAGCGGGCATTGGCGCCACCGCCGCCAGGCCGCCGGTGGAAAGATATGAGAGCGGCAAGTGCCAGCCCACATGCAGATGGTCATTCACCGGGTCCAAGACGCCTTTGATGGACATGACGAGAGCGGGGTCAAACAGGGCCGTCACCGTGCCGTCAATGGCCATGGCACCACCGTCGCCGGTAAGGCTCGCCCGGCAACTGGCAAGCGGGGTGTGGCGATGGCCCAGTTCGGCCAGGGAGATGACGCCGGGTTCCAATCCTTCGCGGGGTGAAGATGGCGGGGGGAGGCCGAGGTCAAGGCGTATACCCTTGGCGTACCAACCATGTCTGGAATCTTGCAC
>Ga0272442_10004490_pt1 | contig 19100 bp, 28 predicted proteins | sample SSMForm2O_FD_200262 | JGI IMG/M metagenome (GOLD analysis project Ga0272442, IMG submission 200262) | Marine sediment archaeal communities from Little Sippewissett salt marsh, Falmouth, MA, United States - SSM-Form-2O | ecosystem: Environmental > Aquatic > Marine > Wetlands > Sediment ... | reverse complement strand
AAGGACGGTTCTGATTTTGTTGTTTTTTACTTGATATCTTACAAGTTCGCCATCTATTTTTTGAGGGAGCATCCCTTCTGTTTTGCTTTCCCCAAACTCTTCTTTCTCATCAGGACTTGCCTCATAAGGCACCTTCCATGCCTCCCCACTAGGAAAGTTAATGCAATCTCCTGGCTTTGTGCATTCTCCTGCTTCGTGTTTTGCTTCTCTATTTCTTAGGTCAACAAATAAAAAGTCAGCTGTTGAGAATTTAACTTCTGCACTTATTGCATTAGAAAGGATTTTTTCAAGTTTTTTTGCATCACTTCTCACTTTTATATAATCAGCCTTAAATGCAGTATTTTCCATTCTTCTTTCTACACCAGGCATACTAGCCCCACGCGTGATTGAATCTTTTTCTTTACAAACTTTAAATAATGTTGAAGATGCAGAATATTCTGTCATCGCAATTACAAGATTTGAGTTCTTCAAATAATCACAGAGTTCTTCAGGCAAGAACTTATTATGCAAACCTGTGGCTTTATATTCTTTAAATTCAACATTAAAGTCTTTTTTCTCAGCTAATTTTTTAAAATCTTTATACCACTCTTCTGCCATTTCACGGCGTTGAGACCATTTTTCACTATCTTTTATCTGATTGTGAGGAGTATCAACTAAAATTATAACATTTTCTCCCTTTTTTGGTGAAAATACATCATTAAATAATTTAACTTTTTCTTTATAATCCAAGATATTTCCCCCTTAAACGGAAAATAAAAACATTTAATTTATTAAAAACTTATCTAACTTGCAGATAGAATTTTAAATATCAAATTAGCAATAATATTTTTATCTCCTAAAAAACCTAAAATTATTTTGCGAAATTATTATTGCAGAAAATATAAGGGCACCTTCATCCATAGGATAGTCAGGTAACCACCAATCTGAAAATATTTGAAAAGGTGAATCATAAGAAATATAATATTTATCATGGGATACATTGCTTGCATTATTATGATTTGTATAATCCTCTTTTTTTTCTAATGGATTATCTATATCATAATATGGGTCACTTAATGCAATTCCACCATATCTGTTAACTCCTGCAACTGATACGTAATGACCAAAACCATAACCCTTTTCGTTTAATCCAGGTACATATAAAGCTAATTGAAGAACGACTCCTTTATTATTTTTAATTGAGTCATATATTAGTGAAAAACTTGGTCTATGATAGATTCTAATTTTGTAATTAAAAAACAAATGTGAATCTAGAAGAATCCGTTTTAAACCAAATTTCATTTGAAGAGGTATCATTCCAGCACGACTTATGAATGGAGTTTTAAACCAGTTGATATTAGAATACCAAGCAATTTTTTCAATTAGCTCGATATTATTCTTTTTTTGAATCCATGGTGTATTTACATCATTTACATTATTAAAGTCGTGATCATCTGCAAAAAAGCCAGGCAAATCATTGCTATGATATTTTCTTACAAGAGAATATGTATCATTTCCATCACCTGGAAAACCGGCTTGCTCTGAATTTTTTGAGTCAAACCACCATAAAACATTTGCCAAGGATGCAGGGCCACAAAAACTATAGGGTATTTTATCTAAATAATTCCAATCTTTTTGTTGTCTTTGATCAAAATCTGGAAGACCTGAGGGTGCATAATTTTCATATGAAGGAAGGAAATACCATTGAGCCTCAACATCATTTTCTTCTTTAATATTTAATTCATTTTTTGCTTTGTTTACATGTCCTAAGGTATTTGTTATAAATAGTGAAGATATAATTGAAATTGTTATTATAATAAAAATAATTCTTTTCTTCATTATTTTTTAGCCTTCTATTATATATTAATAAATAAATGGATTTGTTAGTTAATAAATTCTTTTATGACAAAATAACCGGTGATTATATAAAATAATAGAACAATTGTCTATAAAAAATTATGGGGAGAAAAAATATAATAAATAATAACGGAGGTTTTAAAAAATGGCAATAGAAATATTTGGATATGGCCTTGAGGAAGAATTACCTTTAATAGGAATAAGTCTTTGGAATATTATTTTAGCAATTGTTGTTTTAGTTTTTGGAATTATCGTAGTAAAAATTGCATCCAATCTACTAAAAAAATGGATGTTAAAAGCAAAAATTTCTCAAATTTTAGCAGAGTTTACAACTAGAGTACTTCGTCTTATTTTGTACGTGTTTGTAATAGGTACATCCCTTGCTTTTCTTGGTATAGAAATTGGCGCTGCATTAGTTAGTGTTTCTGTAGTCCTTGGTTTTGTTTTAGGTTTTGCACTAGGTGATACTCTTAGTAATATTGCATCAGGATTTATGATTGCAATCACTAAGCCCTTTAAGAAAGGAGATTATGTAACTGCAAATGGTGAGAGTGGCAGTGTTGAGAATGTTGGAATTAGTATTACAGAGTTGAGAACCGTTGATAATAAACTGATAATTATTCCAAATAAATCCGTTTGGGGTGGCAACATTACAAACTTTACAAATTATAATACAAGAAGAGTTGATATGACAATGGGTGTAGCCTATGATGATGATCTTGATAATGTAATTAAGGCAACTCTAGACGTTCTAAAGGCAGATAAAAGGGTGCTAAAAAAACCAGCTCCTCAAGTTGCAGTATCTGAATTTGCTGACTCTTCTGTGAATCTTGTTGTTAGACCATGGGTTAAGACATCAGACTATTGGGACTTTTTCTTTGATTTTAAAAAGGCAATAAAAGAAAAATATGACAAAGAAGGAATAAGCATCCCTTATCCTCAGATGGATGTACATATAGATAAATGAGATTAAAATTAATCTCTCTTTTTATTTTATGTCTTCATATTAGAAAATAATATTGGATAAAGTATATCACTAAATGATAAAATAATTAAAGAAATTGACAGAATCCAAAATGAATTTTGTTAATCTGGAAGATCTGAACTAATTAGGGCAGGGATAAGATTGTTAATTTCAGAAAGTAAAAATCCAGAGAAATTAACAGGTCATATAAAATCAATATTAATATTAATCCATAATCATGATGATGAGCAGATAGTATCAGATATAAAACATAAATTCAAGGGAGCTATTAAAACATAAGTACATAACCATCTCAAAGAGGAAAAATGTTTAGAGATATTTGTCCTATAAGGAGATGCTAAGAATATTTAACATAAGTAAAAAAATGAATATGGTCAAATTAATTGTTACATAAAAAAAGGCGATTTATTAATAGCTAATAATTTAATAACAAAGTTTGTTTACTATATTTGATAATTTATGAAAGCAACAAGTAGATTAATAGATCAGGTTGGTACAGCTCTACTTCCACTTTTTTTAAAAAGAGAAGGAATTACCGCATATCAATGCCCTGAAGAAGATTCCTATGATTTTGTAGTATCAATTAAAAACAAATTTATCAGAATTGAATTGAAATCAATAGATGGGGATACTGAATGCCCAACTGCAGGAAAAATTACTAATAAACAATTTCAGGCAGCTGATTTTGTAATAATTTATCTACTCTATAAAAAAGAAAACATATTTTTTACAATACCAATTTCAAGAATTCCAAGAAACAATCCAATAAGATTTACAAAAAATAAAAAAGGAGAACTAAACGGCAAATGGGTAAAATATGAAGGATTTGATTATTTAATAAAAGAAATTAAAAAATAGTCTAGCTTTTTATAAGAACCTATTTGAAATATAAGGTGAGAAAAAAATTGTAATTAAAACAAAACTCCAAATCCTTCCTTTCAAAATATTATAATCAAAAAATAGCTTTTCCCAAGAGTTACCAAAAACAAAATGTCCTGCTAAAAACTCAAAACAAATTGTTGAAAAAAGCCATATCGAACCAATTATAAATGTATCAGTCAAACTTAGTTCTATTTTTGAAAATTTAAAAACAATATATGTTACAATTAGAATTATTGAAGTAAAAATTATTGTACTTACTTGATGTGCGCCAAGATCCCCAATCATTGGTTTAAATAATGAATTTCTAATTATTGCATTTATTATTGCCAGTATCATGAAAACAAACCAGGTTGCAATAGTTAGTATTATCACTTTTTGATCCATTTTTCCAAACCTTTTATTCATTACAACTTTCACATATAAAATTAAATATCTTTTTTGATGATAACAATTTACATAATCTGCATATCTCAACTATTGTTTCCTCTTCACCTTTATTAATTATATTTTCTGCAGATTTTTTAATCTCATTTAGAATTTCTTCATCGAATTCTTCATTAAAAAAATCTTCTTCATTTCCTCTTTTTCCAGAAAGATATTGAGAAATTGCAGAAGGAGTAAGACCTAATTTTTCTGCTGCATCTTTCTGTTTAAGACCAAAAGTATCAATCATAGTTAATGCAATTTCTTTTCTAATAATTGGAAGGCCATGCCATACAATATATTCACAAGGTGTATGCTTCATTTTTTATCACCAAAAATAAACTCTTTTCCTACACCACATTCATAACTTTTTTCAGAAAATGCCTTTTTTATATCATCTTTATGAGATGTGCAGTGACAGGGGCAAATAAATTCCAAATCTTCAATTACATTAAAATTATTAAAGCCATGAAATCCTCCAATTATTCCTTTTATAGTTCCAATTTCATTAGAAACATTTAGAATTTTTTCAACTCCGGGATGAGAGCAACCAGTAAGTACATACCAAGAATATTCATTTATTTTAAAAACAAGGGATTGCTCATCAACAAGGCCTTTTATTCTACCAGTTGTCCAAAGCTCGCTATTAATTTTCTTTGGAATTTCAGGAACTATTGATACAATATTATCAAGATCTGGATCTTTTCCTAAATGATAAAGCTTTACATCTTTTAGATATGGAATTAATGAATCAAGTCCGCCTCTATGATCATGATGCTCATGTGAAATCACTATTTTATCAATACTTGCTGGGTCAATGTTCAATTTTTCCATATTTGAAAGTAAAAGCTCACCCTTTGTGCCGGTATCAAATAAAATATTTTCATCTTTTGTTTTGATAAGGCAAGAAAAACCCCAGTCTGATTTTAAAGCAAGTCCCTTCTTAAAAACATCATTATCATAAACAATTACTAATTTCATTTTTATTCCAACCATTATCTTAATTATTTTATTTTCTCCCTAATTTTTTCCCACATCTCAATAATCTTTTTTGATAAATCAGCTTTTGAATATTCTATAACGCTTTTTTGATTTATCATTGCATCAGTAACTATTGTATCATAAGGCAGCATCCCAACGATTTCAATACCATTTTCTTTACAATATTTCACAATTTTTTCTGTATTTTCAATATTTATATCATATTTATTGATGCAAACTAAAGGAAGTATCTTGAAATGTTTTGATACATCTAAGACACGTTCAAGGTCATGGATTGCAGAAAGCGTTGGTTCTGTTACAACAAGTACCATATCAACTCCAGTAATTGATGCAATAACAGGACATCCAATTCCTGGTGGTCCATCAATTATGATTATATCTTTGTTTTTTTCTTTGGCAAGTTTCTTTGCATTATTTCTTACAACTGTTACTAGTTTTCCTGATGCCTCTTCAGCAGTCTTTAACACAGCATGGGCCATAGGCCCAAAACGTGTATCGGAAATGTATGAAAAACCTGAGTCTCTCTCTTTCATGCTTATTGCATCAACAGGACAAATATATTCACAAACCCCGCATCCTTCACAAGATGCTTTTTTAATATTAATATCCTTATCAATTGCATCAAATTTGCAGGATTCATAACATTTATTACATTTTATACAGGAATCCTTATTAATATCTGCAATCTTTAATCCATGAAAGCCCATCGTTTTTTTAATTGATGGATTCAAAATGAGATGAAGATCTGCTGCATCTACATCACAATCTGCAAGAACTGCATTTTTTTCAATTGATGCAAAGGCTGCAGTAATTGTTGTCTTACCTGTGCCACCTTTGCCACTGATTACTGTAATTTCCTTCAAGCTTTCACCTCATTATTAATTTTTTCAAAAACTTGATTGAATTTTTCTCTCCATTCTAATGATTCTTCTACAATTGCAATTCCCTTAGAATATAGATTTGCAATCTTTTTACTTTCAGGAATCTTTAAAATGATTGGGATTTTTTCTTTTCTACAGAAATCTTCAACCCTTTTGTCTCCAACTCCATCTCTATTAATTATTACACCAAAAGGAATCTTTAAATGTCTTATTACTTCAACTGCAAGTTTTAGGTCATGCAGTCCAAAAGGAGTGGGTTCAGTTACAAGTATACAATAGTCAGACTCTGAAACTGATTCAATCACAGGACAAGAAGTTCCTGGCGGTACGTCAATTATAACATTTCTTTTTTTATCAATTTTTTTCTTTAGTTTTTTTATTACTGGAATTGCTTGCATTTCCCCAATATTTAACAAACCATGAAAAAAGTCAATTCCATTCTTACGTCCATATTCAATTCTTCCAATCACTCTTTCTTTAAAGCTTATTGCATCTTGAGGACATACTAGCCCGCAACCCATACACGAATGACAGAGCTCTGGAAATACTAGTACATCAGAAGGAACTACTGCAATTGCATTATATGCACAAAAATCTGAGCACTTTGAACAAAAGTTACATTTATCTTTATCAATGGATGGGTAAAATACTGATACATCTTCCTTTTTGTTTAATTCTGCTTTAATAAAAATGTTTGAATTGGGCTCTTCGACATCACAGTCAAAGAACTGAGCATTATTTTTACTGAGGGCAAGATTTGTAGAAACTGTTGTCTTGCCTGTCCCACCTTTGCCACTTGCAACAGATATAATCATTCTTTCACCTTAAGAATAAGTCTTCCAACCTCATCATCAATATCATATGCAACAAGTGGACATTTTACAACAAGCATAAAAAAGACCTTGCGATCTACATCACTTAAACCTTCATAATTGCCTTGGCCTTTTGAAATTATCATATCTGACCTTTTAAACAAATCAATAAACTCCTCTGAGGAAAAGTCAAGAACTATCCCCGGTGCAGAAATTTTTTGTCCTTTGTCTGCAGCGATAATATCTGCATATTTATCGATTCCGACTTGTTTTGCATCTTCTATTGTAATATCATTAATTATTGGGTTTTTCCTAACAACAAAATAGATCTTTTTATCTAGTTTTGCAATTTCTTCAATTAATAATTTATCAAAAAAGATCTCCCCATTATTATCAGCAAGATATAGTATAGTTTTTGATTTTTTAAGTGTGCTTTTAAAATCATTATATGATTTTTCATCTATCTTTTTCTTGATTAGATCTTTTAGCATATCGTCTACATTGAACCTATTGATTGTTCCAAAATCAATTACATTTCCAATTATTGCAATCTTTATTGATGTTAGAAGAGGGTCTTCTGACTCCTCAAGAATCTTTTTAAGTTTAGTATAATACTTTTTTGCCATTTCATTTGATTTATTTTTGACGTCTCTATAAGGATCCTTTGATTTTGTAATATTTCTAATAATCTCATGGACCTCTCTAGATAGTTCTGGTGGTGAGTTTGTAAAGGAAATATTTTGAAGATGATCCATTACAGCTTTCATTACTTTTAATTGTATTTCTTCATCATCAGTTGCCATTTTTGCAGCTTCCAATGATTGTTTGACAAAACATGGTATACATTCTAGATTTGTTTTCATCTTATCTCACTTAAAATATTTATTTTTAATGCTGATGTCTATCTCTAAATGCATGTTTTCCGCAGCTATCCGATTCACTTGCTTTCTTTAAATTACCCTTTTTAAAATCTTCAACTGCGTTTCTAACAGTTCCACTTGCACCAATATATACTGTTATTCCAAGGCTTTCAAACATAGTAATTGCTCTTCTTCCAAGTCCTTGGCAGACCATTACATTAACTCCTTCCCTTGCCATTATTTCAGGAGGGTCACCAATTCCCCCCATATGATGACTTGTGTTTTCTACGATCTTTACTTCATCTGTGTCAACATCAACAATTGTATAAGTTGGAACCCTTCCAAAATGTTCACCTACAAAATCATCAAGTCCATTACTTCCCACTGTAGGAATACATATTTTCATAATCTTCTTCCACCCATTCCAAAATGACTTCCAACACTTGGAGAGTCAATCTCTTTTAGTTCTCCTTTGTTATATTTTTCAACAGCTTCTTTAATTGTTCCATTTGCACCTGTGATAATTTTAATATTTGCAGCTTTAAGTGTTTGAAATGCATTTGGCCCAATGTTACCAGTAATTACTACCTCTGCACCGGTCTTTGCAACATTTTGAGCTGCCTGTATTCCAGCACCACCAGATGCCATTAAACTTTCATTTGATATTGGCTCTGCATTCATAGTCTCTGAGTCAACGATTAAGAAATACTTGCATCTTCCAAATCTCGGATCAATATTTGAAGCAATATCTTCACCTGTAGATGTTATACATATCTTCATTATTTATCACCCTCTTTTTCATATTCATCTAATGCCTTTTTTACTTCTGCAATATAGGTCATTGCAGGTCCTCCACCCATTAAAATTGCAACCGTTGCAACTTCATATATCTCTTCTCTACTTGCACCAGCATTTAAAGCCTTTTCAACATGTATTGCAATACAATATTTACATCTTGCAGTAATTGATGTACCCAAAGCAACAAGCTCCTTTGTTTTTGTATCCAATACTCCTTCTTTTAATGTTGAACCCATAAATGCTTTGAAATGCCTCATAGTCTCGGGTTGATGCTTTGATAATTCACCCATCATATTCATTACTTTTTCAACTGATTCTTTCATTTCTCCCATAGTTACGCCTCTTGCATTAATTGTTATTCTTAATTATTATTGTTTCCTTGTCTTTTGTATATATTAGATGATGAGCTGTTGGATTACTATTACATACAAAGCCTAATTTTACTAAAAATTCCTTTATTTTTTCTAAATCATTTTCTTTGTTTTCCATAATAATACCTTCCTAAAAATTTTTAAACTCTTGTCATAAGCGTGCCACACTTAGGGCATTTTCGATTAAAACATGGCAATCCTCTAACATGTGCCTCACGATGATTGCAATTCGGACAGATACAATCCCCACCAGGACCATATCCTAAGCCTCCGCCTAATCCACGTCGACCTCCTCTTCCAAAGCCTCCGCCACCTGCTCCTCTTGGCATTTTTTTTCACCTCTTTTTATTTACAATATCTTCAATTTTTTCAACGATTTCTCTAAAAGATTTTCCCGCTTCTGTTTTAGCATTTTTAACAAGGAACGGCTCGCCAGAATCCCCTGTTAAAACTATTTTAGGGTCAATAGGAACATTTCCTAGATAATTAATATCAAAATCTTTTGATGCAAGTTCCCCGCCACCTGTTTTAAAAATATCAATTTCTTCATTACAATGAGGGCATTTAAATCCGCTCATATTTTCAACTAAACCAATTATTGGCATATTCATCTTTTTTACAAAATTAATCGATTTTCTAACACTTACTAAAGCAACATCCTGCGGTGTTGTAACAATTACTGCTCCATCAACATCCTTTATTAGTTGGGCTATAGTTAAGGGTTCATCTCCAGTTCCAGGTGGAAGATCAACTATTAGATAGTCAAGCTTACCCCAATAAAAATCACCTATAAATTGTTTCATTGCAGCCATCTTTAATGGTCCACGCCAAATAACTGGAGAATCTTTATCTTGCAAAAAGAAACCCATAGAAATAACTTTTAGATTTTTGCTAACCTCTACAGGGATAATTCCTTCTTTTTTAGAGATGGGTTTTTTTTCCTCAATCCCAAGAATCTTTGGAATACTTGGACCATGAATATCCCCATCAAGCAGCCCTACATTATATCCTTTTTCTGTTAATGCAAATGCTAGATTTGAAGAAACTGTACTTTTTCCAACTCCTCCTTTACCACTCATAACAATAATCTTATGTTTTATTTTCGCTAGATTATTTGTAATCTTTGAATCATCATACCCTTTCTTTTCCATTTTATTTCACCTTATGTTATTATATGATATTTGCATTTCTAATTTGTTATTTATAATAAAAATATAAAGAGGCATTAGAGTTTTTTATTTTTGAGATTCGTTATTTTCTTTTGACAACTCTGAAAGCCTTTGCTTTATTGATTTTATTTCTTGTTCTAGCCCCTTGACCAAATTTTCAAGATAGCTCTTTTCTTCTTCTGCATTTGGTTGAGGAGCTGTATTTTGATTATAGTAAGGCTCGTAATATGCTTCAGGATATCCTTGATACCCAAAAGCTCTTCCTCGGCCAAAACCTCGGCCAAAACCTCTACCATATACTCTACCAAAACCTCTACCATATCCTCTACCAAAACCTCTACCATAAGCTGGATTTGCATATCCCGGTCTATCATAACCTGAGCAAAAACCTAATGCTCTTCCAGTTCTGGATCCACGACCAAGAGGACCTGTTCCGTCGCCACCAGGCATATTTCATATCACCTTTTTTTATTTATTAGTAGTAGAGCCATAAAATATTAACAATTGAATCTAAGTATGAGGCGTTTTGGAGTTAAGTTCATAAAAGATACAAATTTTATGACTCTACAACTAATATAGCTTGTATACTAAGCTATTCATAAATATTACTATAATAATTATAAGTAAAATTGCCAAATATTACAATAATTATTAAAAAAATTTAAATAATTAAGCTTTATTACTAATATATAATAAATTTATTTGTGATAAAATGTCAAAAAAAATAATAAAACTTGATGAAAAAGACAGAAAGATAATTAGTTTACTACACGACAACCAAAATATTTCTCAAGATGAGATCGCTAAAAAAATCAATCTTTCTCAACCTTCTATTGCAATGAGAATTAGAAAACTCAAAGAAAGAGGAATGATAGAAGAAATAATCGGTGTTAATCTAAATAAAGTTGGAGTCTATGTTGCAATTGTAAATCTCAGAACAACAAATACTACAAAAATCCTTAATATTTTTAGAAACTGTCCTTTCTTTTTAAATGGATTTGTTGTGTCAGGTGATAAGAACCTAATGCTTGTTTTTGCAGGTGAGGATCTTGCCTCGCTTGAGTCAATAATAGATGAAAGACTGCGCCCTGACAAAGATGTTCAAAGCGCTGATTTTAATATTATGATATCAAGTATTAAGGATTTTATAATGCCTATAAAAATGATAAAAAGACCGCTTAAAAAACCTCCATGCGGAGTAGATTATAAAGAGTGTCAAGCCTATTATGAGAATCGATGTTTTGGATGCCCAGCAACCAGTAGATATAAAGGAACTTTCTGGTAAAAAATAAAAAAAAATTAAAGCTTCTTAGATACAGATTCAGCAGCTTTAATTATTGGATATGCAGTTGGTGGCGCAGTAAGAAGTGGATGAGTTCCTATTTGAGCAGTTAAAATCGAGTTAATCGTCATCTTATTTTGAATTGCAAATCCTATAATATTTATTAGTTCACCAGTACTAGACCCACCTGCTGCAGCACCGCCAAGAATTATTCCTGAATCCTTAGCCACAATAAGCTTTACCAATTGTTTATTAGTACAATCAAGTGTCCCAGGGTGTTTATCAATACCTTGAAAACTACCTGTTACAACGTCAAATCCTTCTTTTCTTGCAACCTCTTCAGTAAGTCCTGCTATTCCATAAGCTGAATTTCCAATACCTGTTGAGAAAATTGCAATTGTTCCGCCAAATGTCTTTACCGCAGAAAGACTATAAAGACTCATTCCTGCAATCCTTGCTTCAGCACATGCTGTTGATGCAAGCATTATATTACATGGTTTTCTTGTGATAAAATCTCTTTTTTCAGCACAATCTCCCACTGCAAAAATATCCTTTATTTCTGTCCTCATATATTCATCTGCTTTGATAAAACCCTTATCATTAAGGGCAATTCCCGCTTTTTCTGCAAGACCGACATTGGGTCTATAGCCCATTGCAAGAATCAATGCATCACAATCAAGCTTTTCACCGTTATCAAGTAAAACACCAGTTACCTTTTTTTCACCAAGAATTTCTTTAAGACCGGCCCCTGCTTTTATTTTTACACCACGGGCCTTAAGATTCTCCTCTGACATAATTGCCATTTCTTCATCAAATGCAAACGATAATACATGAGGGAGAATCTCAACAATTGTTACATCCTTTCCTTTCTTGTTTAGCTCATCAGATACTTCAACACCAATAAAACCTCCACCGATTGTAACGATCTTTTTACAATCTTTAAGCTCTGAATTAATCTTATCCAGATACTCTTTGTCCTTTGAAATGGTGAAAACATTTTTCTTATCAGCACCTTTAAGCCATTTTGGGATTTTTGCAGTAGAACCAGTTGCAAAGACAAGTTTTTCAAAACTAATTTCTTCTCCTTTCTTTAATTTACATATCTTTTTTTCTTTATCTATTGAAATTGCCTCATCAATCTTTATTTTTACACCTGCTTTTTCAAGCCCTGCATCAGGAATGAGATTTTTTTCAGTACTTCCAAGTGAACCAAAAATGTATGGTATACCACAAGGAACAACTACTTGCTTTTCTTTTCTTACCAACATAAACTTCTTGTCAGGATAATTAGATTTACCTGTCAATGCTGTAACAATTCCTGAAGCACTACCGCCAATAATTAATACATCAGTTTTTTCCAGATTTTCACCCCACTATTAACTTAAAATAGCGTGAGATGTATCATAATATATATCTTAAATGTTTGCTTAATATGAAAATAAAATTAATTCATCTGAATTATCATTTATACTTGGCCATCCATCAAAAATCTGTGGATGCTGAGCATAAAAATTATGAGGAATAAAAGGAATTAAAGAATAAATTGATGCAAAGATAAAAGACCAAAAGATTGTAGGTCTTTTAGAATAAAAAAAGGCTTCTTCGGCAGAAATGTAAAAGTCATTATTCTTATCTGCTTTTCCTAAAAAGGCTTTAAATAGATGTCTTGGAAATAACCAAGAATTAGTAAAAAAAGTACCCCAAGAGGTTTCATCTTCTTTACTTGAAGTCAATATTATTCGCCCGTCTTTCTTTAAATCATTATCTCCATCAATCATCCCACCACTATAGCATGTTTCAAAAATTAATACTAGATTATTTATTTGAATATTTGAAAATGAATTATTTAATTCTTCATCAACTATCTTCTTATCTTTATTTGATGAATTGAAATCGTAAGGAAGCAAACACTCATCATAAGTGTCTGGCTCATCAAAAGGTTTTATATCTTTTATTCTTGAACCATGCATTGAAAAATAAAAGATTACTATATCATTTGGACTTAGATCTTTTTGGCCAAGCCAATCAAAAGGCTCATTTAGAATTTTTTCTTTTGTTGCGTTCTCATCAATCAAAGAAAAAATATCTTCTTTTAAAACATCATTATTATTTAGTATCCTTTTAAATTCATTGACATTATTTTTATCACGAAGTACGTCTCCAACTGCAATTATAACTGCATATATTTTCAAATCATCTTCATAGTTACTTTTTGAGTTTAGTAAATTGTTTTTTGATTGAACAGATAAAAAAGCAAATGAAAAAGTTGATATAATTAAGATAAAAAATATGAATAAAGATTTTGTCTTTGATTTAATAATCAATTTATTCCCCTTTTTCTTTTATAAGAGTAAATGATTTATAAATTTGTTTATAGTAAATAACTGACATTAAAATTAAAATAAGAATGATTTATTCAGGGGTTTTATGGTAAAACTTGAAAGATCCTTAAATCTATGGCAAGTAACACTGATGAGCATAGGTGTAATCCTTGGTGCAGGGATCTATGTTGTAATCGGGGAAGCCGCAGGAATCACAGGCAACAGTGTTTGGTTGTCTTTCATAATTGGTGCAATTGTTGCAACATTTACAGGCTTATCATATGCTGAGCTTTGCTCACGTTTTCCAAAAGCAGGTGCTGAATATGTATATGTTCAAAATTCATTTGGAAAAAATATTGCATGGCTTGTTGGATGGTTAATTATTGCAGGTAACATTATTGGTGCATCAACTGTTGCACTAGGTTTTTCAAATTATTTTTCTGCATTATTTAATACTCCTATAATTCTTGTTGCAATTGCAATTTTGATATTAAGTGGAATCATTCTTCTTGCAGGTGTCAAGGAAACTGCATCTGTAACAATTATATTTACAATAATTGAGTCAATTGGTCTATTTATCATAATTTTTATTGGAATGCAAAATATTGGAAATGTTGATTATCTTCAGCTTACAAATGGTCTTAAGGGCCTAATCGAAGGTGGAGTGCTAATCTTTTTTTCCTATCTTGGTTTTCAAGGTATAACTCGTCTTGCAGAAGAGACAAAAGAAGCAGAAAAAAATATTCCAAAGGCAATAATTTTTTCAATTTTAATAACAACAATCATCTATATTTTAGTAGGTATCTCAGCTGTAAGCGTGATTCCAGGTCTAGAGCTTGCAAAAGAATCAGCACCTCTTGCAAAAATTGCAGAAGTTGCCTTTGGCCAAAACAGTTTTTTAATACTTTCAGGAATAGCACTTTTTTCAACTTTTAATACAGCTCTTATGATGCTATTAAGCGGCTCAAGGATAATATATGGCATTTCAAAAGAAAATGCATTTCCAAAAATATTTTCAAGGGTTTCAAAGAAAACCTATGCGCCATGGGCATCAATAGTTGCAGTAGTTATTTTCTCAATTATTTTTTTGTCAATTGGAAATATAAAATCAATTGCAAATCTTACCAATTTTACAGTGTTTTCTGTATTTATTGTAATAAATGCAAGTTTGATATATTTAAGGATTAAAAAGCCAGTAACAAAAGGATTTATGGTTCCACTTAATCTTGGGAGAATACCAATTATTCCAGTTCTGGGAATAATTAGCTCTGGTTTTATGTTAATAAACCTATCAATTGATATATTAATTATTGGGGCTTGTTTGATAGTTGTTGGAATAATATTTTATCTTCTGATTGAAAAGTTAAAAGCTAAATAAAAATAACTATCAGATTTTTAAATAGATAATTTATTTGATATTTTGTGAAAATTGATAATATAAATAAAAAGATACTTTTTTTACTTCAGAAAGATGCAAGAATAACCTATAAAGAGATAGCAAATGAACTTAATAGATCTGAAACAACAATAAGAGATAGAATCAAGGCTATGGAGAATGTAGGAATCATTCAGGGTTATACTGCATTAATAAATAAAACTGAACTGGGGCTTAACTTCTTTGCAATAATATTTGGAAATCCTGCCAGCTCCTCAGATCTTGATAAGATTACAGAAAAGATAAAAAAAGTAAAGAATGTAATGCGTGTCTATCAGATATCGGGTAATAAACGACTTGCAATTTTTATGGTTGCAGCTTCCTATAAAGAACTTAAAGAAATAATTCGAGTACAACTTCTTCCTTTGGGTCTTAAAGATGAGGAAATAATAACAGTTCTTGAAGCAGATAGCGAGTTTATTTCCCCTCTTGAAATTCCTTAAAAAAACATCAGATATAATATGTAAATTTTTTCTTTTTTTATTTATTTTCCTTGGATTATGGTTTTTATTTTTTAATTACCTCGGAATCCTACAGTATGCTTTATGAATTTGTTTTATTAATAAAATTTGGAATTAGTCCAATAGAGAGGTGAAAAGGAAATTGGCACCAAAGAAAAAGAAGAAAGAAAAGAAATAAGAATGGATTTACACACCCAACTATAATTCGCAAGTATCAGGGTAAAAGATTAAATCAATTTTATATTTTTTGGGCGGATGTGTATGATTTGTTTCTCCTCCTCCGCCTAATAATTTCAATAAATGAGGTGATTATACTTTTTAGATATAGAAGAAATTAAACATGAACTTACTAAAATATATTCAATGATTCCAAATATAAAATGCATTCATTGCAGTAATTGTTGTGGGCCAATTATATGGTTTAAACCAGAAGAGATATTAATTAGAGATTTCCTTGAAAAAAACAAATTAAAATATACAACTTTTACAAAGGAACAAATTAAAAAAAATGATATGAAATGCCCGTATCTCAAAGAAAATAAATGCATAATTTATCCAGTTAGACCTATTGTATGTAGACTCCAAGGAAATATTGATGAACTTGTTTGTAAAAATAATATAGATATAAAAAAGTTAAATATAGATGAGTTTAATAAAATAAGAAGAGAGTTTTTTGAATTATTAAAAAAAACCAATGGTTTAGATGTGTTTTATTCAAATAAAATGATGGAGAGAAATAATGTCATATAAAATAGGCAAGGATGAGTTTTGTTTGAAATGCATGGAATGGAGGGAGTATGACAAAGAAGGCAGATGTAAAGTATGTAAAAGACGAATTGTTAAGTTAATAAAGAAAAATGAAAAACTTGGTTATAATGAATATAAAACTGAATCTCCTTCATTTGAAATTGACAGTGAACAAGAATTAATAGAATAAAAAAAATCTATTTGCCTTTCCTTCTTGCTTTAAATATATTTAAAAATCCCATATCAGGCCATCTTTTCAAATGAGAAGGAAGAACTTCACTTACATGCCTTATATCTTCAATTGAATAAAACGATTTGGGATTATAATTTTTAACAAGTCTTATTATATTATGAATGTTTTTTCTATTTACAACAGTATATATAATCTTTACTTTTCCTTTTGAGCCTTCTGCATCAACAACAGTGAGCCCACATCTAGATTTTTTTAATGCTTGAATTAAATTATCTGCTTCTTTTCTTGTAATAATTCTTATCCCCACTGTTCCAATTGACAATTTCTCATCGATAAGCATCCCTACGAAATTACCTGTTGCAAATCCACCAGCATAAAAAATATAATAATAGATATTTGTTAGATTTTGCATTATTTGACTTATTGCCATTAACCATATCAATATCTCAAAAAAACCTAATACTGCTGCAAAATATCTTATACCCTTTGATACAAATATGATCCTGATAGTTCCTATACTCACATCACATACCCTTGCAAAAAATATCAGTATAGGTAATATTATCCATGCATATATCTCAGTGTTTGTAAGAGCAAAAATCTCAGTCATCATAATCAAGCCCATATTTTCTGATAAAACCTAAATATACTTCATTTTAAAATATATTCTTATTAATTTTCCGAGTTTTCTAAGTTTATTTTAAAAAAATTTTTAATAATACTCTCTCAAGGCTTATAAACATATTTTTTCTATAAAGAAACTAGGAGGTAAAAATATGCCACCAAAGAAAAAAAAGAAAGATAAAAAGTCTGATGAGGATTATTGTCCAGAAGAAATTGCTGAAGAAGAGAGACTAGAGGAACTTGGAATCTTTGACGATGAGGATGAGGACGACGAAGAAGAAGATAAGGAATCATGGAGAGATTACGGTTAAATGCTTGATAGTGAACTAAAAAACTATATTGGAAAAGAAATTTCTATATTTGTCAGATATGGGTTTAAAAAAAGAGTTGAAGAAACACAAAGTTATGATGGAAAGCTTATTAGTGTTGACAAATTTGGTATAATAATTGAGAGGAAAATATCTGAAACAGATTCTTTATTAAAAGAATTCTTTCCTTGGCATAATATAGAAGCTCTTAGATATAGACAGATAAAATGATAAATTACTTTAATAAAACCAGATAAGATATTTAAATCAAATATAGATGGCATAATATGAGGGAATTTATGAAAAATAATCTTAGGGATATTGGAAAGATTGCTGGCAGGATTTGGAAAACCTTAGATAAAAATGGACCATTAATTGAAAAGGATTTAATAAAAAAAACTAGGCTTAACCAAAACGATTTTTTTGCAGGTGTTGGATGGCTTGCAAGAGAAAATAAGATATACAGAACTGGACAGAAATACGAACTAAAAGAGACAAATCTTACTAATAAGATTGGATTTGATGCAGGTAAGATATGGGTTATTTTAAACAATCAAAACAATCTTGATATATCAAGCATTGCAAAGGATGCAAACATAAGAATTAAAGATGCATATTCTGCAGTAGGATGGCTTGCTAGAGAAGATAAAATTATCAATGCAGAAAATCAAATGAAATATAAATTAAAATAAGAAAAAAAGAAAAAATAATTTTTATTTTTTCTTCCCTGTTTTTTTAGTGCTTTTTTCTGTTTCCTTCTTTTTTGGAGTCTCTTTTTTCCCTGCAGTTTTTTCTTCTACTTCTTCGATATATAGATATCCTGATTTAAAGAGAGCATATAGTATTACAATTATTATCACTACGATTATTAGTATTATCCATACATATAATGGAATTCCTTCATCTTCCTCTTCCTCTTCTTCTATTTCTTCAAGGGTTCCTAGTGCTGGATCATAAATATAATCCCATTCTCCATCTCCGTCTATATCAAGGTCGTATTTTCCGTCATCTCTAACATTTACTGATGTCTTTAATTTAAGTTCTGAATTATAGAACGAATCTACATATCCATCATTGTCAGTATCTATTATGTAATGTGAACTTCCCTGAATATCTACTGTTGTTACATCACCTGAATCACCTGAATCTGTTCCAAGCTCTGCTTCAAGCTCATCAGAGAGCCCATCGTTATCATCATCAGTATCGCCCATATAGCTTCCATCTGGTGAGTCTTCATCAGGTGTTCCATCTCCATCTGTATCTGTTGGTCCTTCTTCAGAGTTGTTTTTGTCAGTTCCATATGCATCCTCTAGATCATCACTCCAGCCGTCTGCATCTGAATCAAGCTCTATTGTTGCAGTAGTAATTGCTGAATCACTAAGACCATCATTATCAGTAACAGTTAAGGTCACTGTAAATGTATCAGCAGTTGTATAAACATGGGTTGGGCTTACTCCAGTTCCACTTGAACCATCACCAAAGCTCCATGAATATGAAGAAATTGTTCCATCTGAGTCAGTACTACCTGACCCATCAAATGTGATAGTCTGAGAGGTAAGTCCAGTATATGGGCCACCAGCATCGGCACTTGGTGCTTTTTGTGTTGTGCCAGATTCAGATATTGTTACAGCTGCAGTGTCAGTGGCTGTTGCCCCTTCGTTATCTTTTACTTGAAGTTTTACAGTGTATGAACCTGCAGTTGAATATGAG
>Ga0272442_10004489_pt1 | contig 19101 bp, 15 predicted proteins | sample SSMForm2O_FD_200262 | JGI IMG/M metagenome (GOLD analysis project Ga0272442, IMG submission 200262) | Marine sediment archaeal communities from Little Sippewissett salt marsh, Falmouth, MA, United States - SSM-Form-2O | ecosystem: Environmental > Aquatic > Marine > Wetlands > Sediment ... | reverse complement strand
CTACTTGCCTATATAGATAATTCGAACGCGCCCGGCAGGACTCGAACCTGCAACCTTCGGATTCGAAGTCCGCGACTCTATCCAATTGAGCTACGGGCGCGACAATCCATAAGCGCTTGATATCTAATAACTTTCCACGTCGTTTGTCAACTCTTTCGGGGAGTGATTTTTAGAGAATCCTGGAAAAAATCGTATTTTAACGCTATTCTTCGATATGCGATCCCAGGGACCGAGAAAAATCGTTCGGGTCCCCGGATGTTCCAATTCCCCCCGTGGTTGCCCTCATTGAGCCATCTGCCCAAACGATTCTTCTCTCGATCCCATCCCAGGGTCCGATCTGCTCGGTGCGCCTGCCCAGTGACCGAATGAAGCGGAATTATATGGCTCATGTAAGGCCGGATGATGACGATATAGATAGGATGAAGAATTCACGGCCCATCTTGCTTGTGGATGATGATAGTACGGATGTGCTCTTGTTCGAGCGCGCGCTCAAGCGACTGGAGATCACCAGTCCGATTGTCCGTTCGTCGGATGGAGCGGAAGCTCTGGATTACCTGATGAATCCGGCGAATAAGCGACCGTGGATTGTTCTTTCGGATCTAAATACACCGAGGATGAACGGTTTAGATTTTCTCCAGGCAATCAAAGCCCATGAGACGCTCAAGCGAACGATCGTTGTCATCCTGAGCGGTTCCAGTGCAGAAAGGGATATCGATAAATGCTTCCGGCTCGGCGCCGCCGGCTATATTACAAAACCGACGGATTATGAACAACTTCTCCATATGATCCGTACGGTTCACACGTATTGGACTCTCAGTGAGATTCCCCCTGAGCTGTAAGCCGGTCGTTGGGATTTCCCGTCCTCAGGTACTTCAAACCCTCTTCAGTAGAGGCCACGAAAACTCTCAACGCCCCAAGAATGTGCTTGGTTCTTGGTTTCCAAACGAGAAGAGCCGGCCCCGCTTAGACAAAGAACTCCACGCTTTCCAGGATGTTTTCTTCTTCGAACGGTTTGGTGATAAAATCATTCGCTCCGACTTCGTATCCTTTTATCCGATCCTCTAAGGCCCCTTTGGCCGTTACCATTAGAATTGTGGTGTCCTCAAACGCGGGTTGCTCTCGCAGACGTTTGCAAACTTCATACCCGTCCATGCCGGGCATCATAATATCCAGCAAAACGACATCAGGAAAAAAAGTCTGCACGATCTCCAGGGCTTCTTCACCCGTCGTCGCCGTCCGAAGATCAAAATGTTCGCCAAATAACTCTGCAACAATAGCGTTGTTATCGGGACTATCATCTACGGCCAGCATTTTCTTCTTCTCTTGCATAAGATTGTCCTTTTCCGTATTTCACATGAACCGTCTGATGTCGTCAGGGCATTTCACTCTTTCTATCCGATGGACTTCTTCGGCGTTTTTCAGGTTCAGATTTACGTGCACCTTCTCCAGAAATTCATCTCCGTCGAAGGGTTTCGTGATGTAATCGTCCGCTCCGGCGTGATACCCCTCAAGCTGTTCGGAATTCATGGCTCTGGCCGAGACCATGATGATTTTCGTATCCTTGAGTCCATCATGTTCCCGCAACCGCCGGCACACTTCGTAGCCGTCGATCCCGGGCATCATAATGTCCAGCAGAATCATATCGGGCCGGAATTCCCGGGCGATCTCCAGCGCCTGCTCGCCGTTCGAGCTTACCCTAAGGTCGAAACGATTTTCCAGCAACTCTTCCAGGATCGCGATATTATTGGGATCGTCATCCACCGCTAAAATCTTGCCTTGTGCTTGCATTATTTTATCCCGCCTGCTTTTTGGCGCCCGGGCTCCCATGTGACGACATGAGACCACAAACAAATTTTCATTTTTTCCTTCATTACAAAGTCACAGGCTGCACCAGCGAGTGATCGCTGTCCTCTCTACATTTATTCATCGACCATGGAATCTCTATGATAAACTCAGCACCGCTTTCCGGCCTGTTTTCCGCCCAAATGCGACCGTCGTGCCCGATAATGATTTCGCGACAGAGCGCAAGACCCAGGCCGGTGCCGCCGGCGCCGGTTTTGGTCTTGCTTGATTGGACGAACTTGTCGAAGACTGCTTCGAGCTCGTCGGGAGGAATGCCGGGCCCCTGATCGCGAACGGACACTCTCACGGCATTTTCCATCCAGTGGATATCGATGTCAATGATTCCTCCATCCGGTGAGAACTTAACCGCATTGTTCAGAAGGTTACGGAGCACCTGTTGGATTTTTCTTACGTCGAGAACGATCTCCTCATCAAAATCGGATTGTTCATACATAAAATGTAAGCCGCGTTCCGACAACATCGTGTCGAATTCATCGATCACGGATTGAACGAGCCGATGGAGATTGGCTGATTCGAACGTAAAGGATGTCTTTCTCGATTCCCATTTGACCAGGTCGAGTAAATCGTTGAGGAGCGACAGAAGCACTTTTCCACTACTCTTGATTCGGCTGAAGTAATCGAGGAGTTTCTCCGGTTCGGCGGTCTCGTATTTTTTGATGCCGAATGAGGCGAAACTCAGGATGCTGTGTAACGGCGTTCGCAGTTCGTGAGAGATATTGGCCAGAAATTCGCTCTTGGCTTCGTTGGCCGCTTCGGCGTCCGCCTTGGCAATCAATAGTTCCTGCTCGATCTGTTTTCGCTCCTCGATCTCATTACGCAACTGTTCATTCACGGCCTGAAGATCGGCGGTCCGTTCATTCACTTCGTTCTCAAGGTGTTCACGGTGCTTGCGTAATTCATCCTTCATCCGCATGCGTTCGAGCGAATATCGAATGGTCCGGACCAGCAGTTTCGCGAGATACTTGCCTTTGACCAGATAATCACTGGCGCCTTTCTGGATCGCCGCGATGCCGACTTCTTCGTCATCCAGACCTGTCAGAACGACGATGGCAATGTGAGAATTGACGTCACAGACTTTTTCTATGGTGTCGATTCCCTTACTGTCGGGAAGATTCAGATCGAGCAGCACAACGTCGTAGGTATCACGGTTCAGGCATTTAATCGTTTCGGACATGGTGCCGGCGATCTGCACGTGACACTGTCCGGGCGCGTACGATTTGGCCAGGATCATTTTCACGAGCCGTCGATCCTGAGGATCGTCGTCCACCAGCAGGATTTTTATCTGTTGAGTATTCATGAGACGGCCAGGGGCATTGTCGGATCGATACGTGGTGTGTCGGGTTTCGGGTCCAAGTGCTTCGATACGGGTAAGGTAAACCAGAGAGTCGAAGGGGCGCCCGGATGGGACGTGATTCCAATCCGGCCGCCGTGTCGTTCCACGATCTTTTTGCATATGGCCAGTCCGGTCCCGGGTTCCTCGTACTCTTGCCGCGAATGCGAATGAAGGGACATTTTGAACAAATCCTCGTCATTTTTCGCTTCAGTACGTATTCCGTTTATTTCACATTCCATTTTGACCTCGCCATTGTCCGCTCGTTCAGACCTTATCACGATTGGCCGAGGAGCATCTTCCTTGAGATGTTTGATCGCATGGATTATGAGATTTCGCAGAAGTTGTCTGACCAATCCGGGATCGGCCAGAAGATGGGGCAAAGGTTCGGGAATCTCAACCCGGGCGCCTGAGTCCTCTAATAACTTGTCGAGGTCCAACTGTTTCAACTGCTCAATAATCTCATTGACATCCACTTTCTCGATGACGATTGCTCGAGTATTGATTCGTGAATAGGCCAGGAGATCCTCGATCATTTGACTCATTCTCTCGGCTCCGTCGATCATGAAGTCCAGATTTCCCTGGTCTTCCTGTCCGATCTTCCCACGGAGGGACTCTTTGAGGATCGCCCCAAACGACGCAATCTTGCGCAAAGGCTCGCGAAAATCGTGAGACGTCATATAGATGAAATCTTTAAGTTCCTGATTTGAAGCCTCCAGAGCTCGCTCAAACCGTGTGCGGTCGGCCGCCTCGCAGCCCAAATGATGGTTGATGATTTTCAGTTCTTGCACACCGGCCTGCAACTGCCTTTTAATCGTATTGGATCGATCCAAGGATGGTCCGATTTGCTCCAACTCCTTAACGTCCTGGTCCAATAAGCTTGAAAGCTCATCGATCAGCAATGTGAGACGTGCATTCAGACTCTTCACCTTCTTAGTCCTCTTCTAATCCTTTCGGTTCGCGGATCATATTCTCTCCCAAATTTGGGGATCGAAAAGTCGTGCTCAGGATAAAACGACAAAGCAGTGTGTTGATTCCACCTTCTTAAGAGCGGGCCTTTCGTTTCATCATTATCATATCGGATGTCAAGATATGTCTCTTTACCTAAATCGGTACTTTTCGGACGGCGAATGGCGATCCAATTCCTGGTTATTGCCATCAAAAACCTCGTTTTACGACGCGGGAGGAACGTCAACGAGTAAAGCCTTTAGGAGCCGGACCCGTCGATTCGTCAAGAAAGCCGAAAGGATATCAATGAGCCTTCTCCCGAGGTCGCAGTTTTGCGTTATGTTCGTTGTGTCAATGCCGGTCGGACACGGGATGATACACGGGAAAAACCCAGGCAGAACCTGGTTAAGCAGGTTCTTTAAACGGGCGATAAGTCCATAGGATGCGTCACATTACAGCGCGCGTGTACGATGGCGTTGTACGATGCGTCCTTGGGGGGATATTCGACGAACGGATGGTAATAGTGAGAGAATATTACGGGCAAAAGACCGCCGGGACGTCTCTGGCAGTGTGGTTCCGTTTGGGATACAGCGAGGTTTCCTCGTCAAGTTGATTTATCGGTTCTAAGCTATGGGAGAATTAACGATAACGAACGAATGAGGGCGAGACCATGCAACGTGTTTTCAATAGGGGGCACGTTTGCGTTAGAGTTACCTCTCAACAAATCGGAGGCAGTGACAAATGGATGCCGGAACGAATGAAAAAAACAGGCGTGTTCTCGTTATCGATGATAACGAAGCGATCCATGATGACTTCCGGGTGATCCTTGCGACTCAATCGCCGGATACCGCCACGCTCGACGAGGCGGAAGCCGCCATTCTGGGAGGAGTCTTCGGTCAGGTCCATCAGGAGCTGTTTGACGTCGATTCGGCTTTTCAGGGAGAGGAAGGTTTGGAGAAGATTCAGCAGGCCTTGCAGGACGACCGGCCTTACGCGATGGCGTTTGTGGATGTTCGCATGCCGCCGGGCTGGGACGGCATCGAGACGATCCAGCGGATTTGGAAAGAGTATCCGGATTTGCAGGTGGTGATCTGCACGGCCTATTCCGATTATGAATGGCATGAAATCGTCCAGAAGCTGGGACAGACGGAAAAGCTCTTGATTTTGAAAAAACCCTTCGAGAAGGAAGAGGTGTACCAGTTGGCCATCGCGATGACGGAGAAATGGTATCTGACAAAGCAGGCAAGGCTCAAGCACATGGAACTCGAGCGGATTGTCAAACAGCGAACGCAACAGATAGAAGAAGCGAACCTGGAATTAACGACGGCGTTGGAAGACGCGGAAAAAGCCGACAGGGCCAAAAGCGAGTTTCTCGCCAACATGAGCCATGAAATTCGGATGCCGATGAGTAGCGTGATTGGTTTTAGCGAGGTGCTGGCCCAGGAAGATCTGACGGAGGAACAGCATAAGTACGTCAATCTCATTTGGAGAAGCGGTAAGAACCTGATGCGCATCATTAATGATATCCTGGATTTCTCAAAGATCGAAGCCGGGAAGCTGGAAATGGAGTTGGTCGAGTGTGCCATTTCCCAAACCCTTGCCGACGTGGATGAAATGTTGCGTCCGGTGGCCCAGGATAAAGGACTGGAATTCAAGATATTGCAGAGCGGTCAGTTGCCCGCCACCCTCTACACCGATCCGGAGCGCTTGCGCCAATGCCTGGTCAATCTTGTCAGCAATGCCATCAAATTCACGGATAATGGCCATGTTCACGTCAGGGTGTCGATAGAAGAGTATAGTGCCAATACGCCGTATATTCGCTTTGATGTGGAAGATAGCGGTATCGGCATCAAGATCGAGGACCGCGAGCAAATTTTTGAGTCGTTTACCCAGGCCGATGGAAGCACGCGTCGCAAATACGGCGGTACCGGATTGGGATTGGCGATCACCGGGCATCTGGCGAGACTGTTGGGCGGTGAACTTGACGTCAGAAGTGAACAAGAGAGCGGATCCACGTTTTCGCTGCTCGTACCCGCTGAGCATGATTCGCCGCAGTCGGTGTCATCAAGAATAGAAAACAGAAGTCGGATCGCCGGAAGCAACGTGAAAGAAGAGAACGTCGAAAAATGCCAATTGTCCGGTCACGTTCTCATTGCGGAGGACGTGGAGACGAATCAAATCCTTGCCAAAGCATTGTTGGGCCGAATGGGATTAGACGTCACCATTGCGGCCGATGGACATGAAGCTGTACAAAAGGCGATGAGCGAAGAATTTGACTTGATTTTTATGGATATTCAGATGCCCGGGATGGACGGTTTTGAAGCCACAAGAGAACTAAGAAGAAAAGGATTGAAAACACCCATCATCGCGCTGACGGCCCATGCCATGAAGGGCGATGACCAAAAATGCTTCGAGGCCGGATGCAACGATTATTTGTCCAAACCTTTTGAACGCCTTCGATTGTTGGAAAAAGTATGCCAGCATTTGTTGGAACGGAAGAGCGATCCGACCGTACGGGGCCAGTCGTTGGCGTCTGCAGTAGATCAACGCACAGATCCTCATTCCGGCCCGGTGCGACAGGAACCTGACGAGGGTAGGGAAAACCACAACCCGGACCCCAAAGAAATAATGAACTGGGAACGTCTCATCGGCAGATTGGGAGATGAGGAATTGATTCTGCAAGTGGTGCCGATCTTCTTGAAAGACAACAAAGAACGAATCGGCAAACTCGTCGAAGCGGTCAACGCCGGCGATGTGGAGACGGTCAAACTGTATGCGCATGCGATTCGGGGCGCGGGTCGAAATGTCGGGGCACGATCACTGGCTGATGTCGCGTATGATCTGGAACGTCTCAGCACGGGAAGTGATATCGAAACGACCACCGCCCTCTTGGGTACGGTCAGGATAGAGCTTGAAAAAATAACGGCGTTCTTATCCAGGCCGGATTGGATAGAAATCGCTAAACGGGAGAAGATCATTACAGACGATGTCCTTAATGCCATTGTAACGTCCCCATAAGAGCCGGACCGGTCATTCCGTGTCCAAATATGTATTCGCTCGGCGAAAGTGGGTCGATCCCGATCCGTTTTTTCTTGAAAAACCTTAATTCACCGCTTAGATTCACTGTAATTGTTAAAAATGCTAATAGGCGCCGTATTCTACAACGGTCGTCGTGACTGTTCCGAGAGATTGAAGAAGTGTCAGAGTTCAGAATGGAGGTAAGAATGGATCGTCGGGAATTTTCAAAACATATGCTCGTCCTGGGGCTCGGGCCCCGGGTTGGCAGCGCGGTCGATATATCGAAGATCGGTGTTCGTCTTGGTGACTACTATGAAGAGCCGGCGAAGAGGTTGCCTGTCCGGAAATTCGATGTCGTTGTGGCCGGGGCCGGTACCGCGGGAGTCGTCGCAGCCCTCGCGGCCGCCCGGCAGGGGGCAAAGACGATACTGATCGAACGCAAAGGCTATACCGGCGGAACCGTCACCGAGGGCGGGACCGCGCTTCACAGTTTCTACAATCTCTGGAAGGCCTTCCCCGGCGTGAAGAAACGCCAGGTCGTTCGGGGAATCCCCCAGCAGATCATCGACCGGATGATGGACGTCGGCGGCTGCTCGGGGCACGCCGAGATGGTCAGAGGATTTAATTATGATTCGGTCTGCACGGCGATCGATACCGAGCTGTACAAACTCGTCACGATGCAAATGCTCGATGAGGCCGGGGTCTTCATGGCCGTTAATACCTTGCTCACCGGCGCCATCATGGACGGCGGCCGGATAAGAGGGGCGATCGTCGATAGCCGGTCCGGCCGGGAGGCCATCTACGCCAGGGCGTTTGTGGATTGCTCGGCATACGGTGACTTAGCCGCGTTCGCCGGCGCCGATTATAAGGTCCCGGACGATTACGCGTGCTGCAACAGCATCGGCCTGGCCAACGTGGATCTCGACGGCTATATCGAGCATCTCGACGAGCACGGCGGCTCCAACCAGCTTGCCTACGGCATCCGCAGCGGCGAACCCGGCAAAGTCGTGCGTTTCAACGGAGGCCTCGGCGGCGAGTTCCAAAAGCAGGCGAGGAAGATCGGCATGTCCTCGATGATCACCACCGTCCACGACAACTACCTGATGTTCGTCAAATGCAATTTCAAAGTCCCCGGCAGCGTCATCAATCGCGACGACATGGCGAAGGCCGAGTTGGAAGTCAGAAAACGCCAGCTCAAGGCGGTGGAGCTATTCAGAAAGTTTGTGCCCGGCTGCGAAAAAGCCTTCATGGCCCGGACCAGCCCGACGCTGAATATCCGCCGGGGCCGCCTCATCACATGCGACTATGACATCACTCACGAAGACGTCATCGAGGGCCGGCATTTCGACGATGAAATCATGGTCTATGGCTTCCACGACAGCGCGCCGCGCTTCCAGGTGAAGAACGGCGGCACCTACGGCATCCCGTACAAAGCCTTATGCGTGAAAGGGATCGAGAACCTGCTGGTCGCCGGCATGATGATCACCTCGGACCATCGTGCCCACATGTCCACCCGCAATACGGTCTGCTGCATGGGCCAGGGCCAGGGGACCGGCACCGCCGCGGCTATGTGCGCCGAGAAGAACTGCGGCACGCGCGACTTGCGCTATCGCGACTTAAGAGACGCCCTCGTAAAAGCCGGCGTCTATCTCGAAGCATAGTGACATTGGCTAAGGCCGGACATTCTCGGAGATTGATATGACGGAAGCGAAGTATATTCCCCTCGAATCTTATCGTGAATATCCGCCCGAAGAAATGAAGCGGCGGGCCGCGGCATTTCGAGCCGAGATGCAACGACGGCGGAGCGTTCGAACGTTTTCGACCCGGCCGATCCCGCGCGAGGTGATCGAGAACTGCCTGCTGGCCGCCGGCTCGGCGCCGAGCGGTGCGAATCGGCAGCCGTGGTCGTTCGTCGTGGTAAGTGACCCTGAGATCAAGCGACAAATCCGACGGGCCGCGGAGAAGGAGGAATTCGAGTTCTATCATGGTAAAGCTCCAGGACAATGGCTGGATGCATTGTCCGATCTCGACACGAACGAGCAAAAGCCCTTTCTGGAGGAGGCTCCCTATCTGATTGTAATCTTTTCTCAAACCTACGGCGTCCAGCCGGACGGTGAGAAGGTTAAGCACTACTACGTCCGGCATTCGGTAGGCATCGCCGCCGGGATGCTCATCACGGCTATTCACAACGCCGGGTTGGCGGCGCTGACCTACACACCGCCTAAAATGGGCTTTCTTCGCGAGATTCTCACCCGCCCGGAAAACGAGCAACCGTTCTTGATCCTCGTCGTCGGCTACCCCGCCGAAGGCACACAAGTCCCCGACATAACCAGGAAAAAACTGCACGAAATCGCCACTTTTGTGTGATTTTTGGTAAATTTTGTAAAAAATCAGCATTCTGAGTTTAGGGTTTAATGCTTAGAGCTTCCGACCGTAGGTCGGCGAATTGGCTTTGTTTTTTCAAATTCGTTTTCGCAATACGCATCACGAAATACTCAAAACGAATAAATTGGCTTTGTTTTGCATAATTGTGTTCTCCAAAACAATGTCCTTCTTTAGAATTTAGAAATTAGAGCTTCGGAATTCCGGCCGAAGGCCGGCAAATTGGCTTTGTTTTTTCAGGTGGAACCACGAATTCACACGAATAAACACGATTTATTCTTCTTTTTTGACATCGTTTTGAAACGTTTTATGCATTTTTGTGAAATATTGTGAATTTTTGTAAATTTTTGAACCGTTTTCGACACGGACTGACACCGATTAACACTGATTTTCTCTTCGATATTGGATATTGGACATTGGGCGTTCGATATTCACTTCCCTGTTTTTTTGAAGTCCTGATTCCCACTCCCTGGTAACCTGATAGCCGGATGTTCTCTCTTACCTCCTGTATTCTGTATCCTGTGTACTATATTCTATTTGTTAGGTATTATACTAAATCAAAAGCTCAAAGTCAACGGAATTCTGTATTTTTAGCCACAGATTTCTCAGATTACAGGGATTATTGAGCCACAAAGCATGTCCTGAGCGCAGTCGAACGGGACACGAAGATAAGAAAGACTATATACCAAATACGAACGATGATTCATAGCCACAGAGAACACCGAGGACACTGAGACATAGTCAAAAAATACGATTCCGAACGCCTGTCATTCCTGCGAAGGCAGGAATCCAGTTGAAATGCTTGATTCAAACCACGAAGGGCGGGAAGAGCCACGAAGTTTTCATATAAATTGATTAGTTTTTCCTTTGCGTTCCTTCGTGAGCTTCGTGGTAAATAACCGTTTTTGGAGCAAAAAAGCGGCAATTTGCGCTTGGTGTGCCATAACGTTGTCGCTCATAGGAAAAATTTCTCAAAAATTTGCTTATCGGCCTACCTGAAATTGACGTTATTTGATAGTAGATAGCGATCATCATGAAATTTCACCAACGAGATAATAACAACGAAAGATGAGATACGAATCATAACTGCCGATGACCACGGAGAACGCAGATTTATGAAGGGCTAATTAAGTATATTGGTTCCGTTGTCATAATAAATTCTACAAGAGAAACGGAGACTGGCAATGTTTCTGGCAATGTTTGAGGCGAAAAGTTATAACCAAGTACGAATAGGAATAGGAGCCGCAAATTGCATCTTCGCACTGCTTATCCTAATTTTTGGTTATGCGTGTGTTATTTCTGAGAAACATATCGAAGCAATAGATTCAATCATGAAGAGCCTTATTGATAATCCTGTGTTTGCCCTTCTCCCTGGAGCACTTGTCATATCGGTAGTATGGGCTTACCTTACGACGGTTCTTCTGCGAATCCATGATCGCTTTTACGAACCGATACTGGTCAAATGGCGTGCTAGCTATGACACTGATTTCATCCTTCGATCTATTTGCAGAAAGTTCGAAGACAAATTACCTGAGAACTTCTTTAACAATCTTTACTTTTCAAAACGAAAACGAGATAGCGTGATGTATCGACTCTTTTATTCTATCGTAGGTGATTCCAAAAAAGATCATGAAGAATTACTGGAACGTTTCTATACGATCATAAGGAATTATTGGATAGTTGGCTTAGCAGAAATATATGCTGTGTTTGCGTTACTTGTTTATGCGATCTATGGTGTGATTGCGCACATAAGGATCCCCTCTGGCCTTGTGTTTGCTTTGCTGATAATTGCTATTATTTGTAGAATAGCGACTAACTGCATCCTTGATCGGGCAAGGCCTATAACATCGGAACAAGTACATGTAATTCTTTCCAGTCATAGTAGCAAAGTTGAAGAAGCCATCAAGAAGTTGACTATGGATAAACAATCGGAGGAGTGAGCGTTGCGTAAAGTCATAAAACCAGAAAACTCTGCATTAGGAATTCGAAAAGCACCCAGTCCTATGTTGCCGCGCGTATTTACTGCGATTAATAGTTTGGTGGCAAAGCAAAAGGTAAATCCTGTTACACTGGATCATGGGTGTGGTCAGCTCCGAAATATAAGAAGTCTTCTGGATTTCTCAAACCAACTGATATTAGTCGATACGGAAAAACAACTTACTAAAAAACACAATTTCCTCGGCGAATATCTTACAATTCAAGAATATATCACGAAGAAATATCCGGAACACAATATCAGAATATTCAATTCAGACAAATTTGAGGTCAGCCAACTAAACATTGACATTGTCTTTTCAATTAATGTCCTGGATGTTACTCCACCAAAAATACGCGGAGCAGCTCTTCGAGCTATCAGAAAGAACTTGAGAGATAATGGCATTCTTGTGCTTATTGTTCCAAGAAATGATTCTTGGACTCTCCAACGTTGTTCTAAAGCAGACAAATTTGCAGACGGTTATGTGTTCCCAAATCATGGTGCCTTTACTTTTTATCGAAACTGGGATGATTTTTCATTGGAGGCCATTGCAAGGCGATACGGATTTGTACTTCTTCAGAACCTATCGGTCTATAGGTATGGCTGCATTCTATGTAGACCAATTGTAAAGGATTAGTTAAAACTCTCCCTAAATGGATACCTCATTAGAAAAGTGTGCAAGAATGTCAAAAGGAAGAAATTCAGATATTCAAAAAGAATTCTTCGATGCGTACTCTTCTGCCGCCACAAATCTACGAACATGGTTGGTAGCTTATGGGATCGGTGCTCCCGTACTCTTTCTATCGAATGAGGCTTTGTGGCAAGCTCTATCCAAAGCAAAATGTGCAGAATGCGTGGCGATTTTGTTCCTAACTGGGGTCTTTTTCCAAGTGTTGATCGCAATCATTAATAAAAACGCCATGTGGTTCTGCTACTTTGGGGAATATAAGACCTCGTTCAAAAATAAGTATACCTATAGATTATGTTATTGGATATCGGAACAGTTCTGGATAGATATTGCCTTCGACCTTGCAAGCATAGCTTGTTTCATTACAGCAACATACAGAGTTTTCAAAGTAGTAGTAAATTAGTTTAGATTAATCTATCCTCCCATAACCAGTTCCCGCTCGGCCTCGACTGCTTTTATCACGGCGTCAGGATTGTGTTTAAGGACCATCAGTAACGCGCAGGCCGCTTTTCGCGGGACGGACCTGCCTTGCTCCCAGTTTTGTATCGTGTCTACACTCACGCCGATCAGTGCGGCAAACCGGCTTTGAGAGACACCCATTTTGTCGCGGATTTCCTTTACACCCAAATCCCAACGCCATACGCGAGCCGGCTTCATTTTGCCCTTACGTATCGCGTTCATCTCGCGAATGCTCTTTTTGAAGTCATTGAACAATTCTTTTTCCATTGTCAGTCCCCTTCTTTTATTAACTCTACCAAGATGTCCAACTCTGCTTTTGAGAGGTCTGCTTTTCGATTCTTGGCATACGCCAACAGCAAAAACAGGATATCCTCAGTGAGGATATAATAAATCACTCGAATACCACCACGCTTGCCCCGACCGCCAACTGACCACCGCAATTTACGAAGGCCATTGCCGCCGGGGATGACCGTTCCCGCTTTGGGATTGGCAATCAGAAACGCCTGCAAAACCATAAATTCATCATCGCTTAAAAGCTTTGTAATCTGTTTGTTGAACGTGTTGGTTTCGATAAATTCCACATCCATAATATACGCATTTTGCGTACATTTAGCAAGGGGAAAGTACAAAATATTTTAAACGATTAAGTGTATTTTTGACGCGGCATGATATCACGAATACATTATTCCTACCTTCACCGCGTGTGCAAAATTCTTTTGCACACCCTGCCGATCTGCTAACAGAACCGGACGTCAAAAGTAAGGAACCGCTCCGCGGGATTATTTCAATAGATTCCTCGTCTGCGCTCGGAATGACAATCGTGTATTGCTGTGTTATTCATGTTCCGTTCAGGTTGGGAAGGGGCCGTTGGCGCTGGCGGTGATGAGCCGGTTGCCGTCCGTCCAGCGGTCGCGATACCAGGTCGAGGCGGGGAACGTGTCGTTCAGTTGGACCATCTTCGTTTTCAGCATGGCCCTGTATTTTTCTATGCGGGGGCGATGGGCGGCGTGGTCTATGAGGTTTTTCATCTGGTACGGATCGGCGACGTTGTCGAACAGGACCTCTTTGCGTGGCAGGTTCTTCGGTCCGCCGCCCCGGAAGATAGCGTAGGCGAAGCGCTTGTCGCGAAGGGCGCGCCATTCGTGGCCGTCCTGCCAGACGGCGCAGGCGCCGGTATTCAGGAGAAACGCGGCTTCGGGTTCGCGGCCGGGTTGGCCTAAAGCTAAGTGGCTCAGGTCCATGCCCTCGGCTTCGTTCGGGATTTGCGCGTTCAGCCCGGCCATACCCAACAGCGTGGGCATAATATCGGGCGAGTTCAGGCAGGCGTCCGAGACGCTCCCGGCGGGGATTCGGCCTTTCCATCGCATGAGGAACGGGACGCGGGCGGCCTCCTCGTAGAAGATGTTCTTCTTCATTCGGCCGTGCCCGCCGAACATTTCGCCGTGGTCGGAGGTGAAGACGATCAGCGTCTCCTCGGCCAGGCCCGCTTGATCCACGGCTTCGAGGATGCGCCCGACGTTCCAGTCGAGATTGGCGGTCATGGCGTAATAGTTGCGCATCCACTCGTCGATTTTTTCGGGATTCTTTTTAATGTTGGACCACCCGTCGCCATAGGGGTCCATCTCGTCGGAGTAATTCGGAGGCACATCGAATTTCACATCCTCGAACATGTCGTAATACTTTTTTGGCACATTGCTCTTCACCCAGGGATCGTGCGGCGTGCCATACGAGACCATGAGGAAGAAGGGGGCCTGGCCGGACTTCTTCCCGGCGAGGAACTCCAGGGCCAAATCGGTCTGGGCGTCCGGCTCGAAGACGTCGTCGCCGTAGAAGATTTTCTCGGGCGATTCGGTGTGGTAATAGCTGCCGTAGTAGTTATGGTGGAAGTTATAGGCGGCCCAATAGCCGTCGAAGCCCAGGCGGTGCGGACCGCGCGGGACGAAGGAATTCTTCGGCTCGAAATGGTGGCCGAGCTGGTTGGCGTACAGGTGCCACTTGCCGATATAGCCCGTGTCGTAGCCGGCCCGGGTGAGCACGTGGCCGAGGCAGGTCTGGTTGGGATTGATTCGCAGCTCGTTGATGACCATGCCGGTGCCGGTGGTGTATTTGCCGGTAAACAGCGAGGCGCGGTACGCCGAGCAGACGGGCATGTGGGAAACGGCCTGGCGGAAATTGACGCCTTCGCAGGCCATGCGGTCGAGGTTGGGCGTTCGGGCTTTCTCGTCGCCGGCATAGCCGCAGGATGGGTAGCGGAGCTGGTCGGCCAGGAGATAGATGATGTTCGGCTGTTTAGCTCGTTCCGGTTGTTCCGCGACGGATAAACAGCCAGAGACGGCTCCCAGTCCAAACCCTAAAGCGCTTGATTTTGCCAGGAATTCTCTTCGATTCATTCGTGTTGCTCCCAGGAATCGACCGATGCGAACGCCTGCATCCGTCTTCATCATTTTCTTAAATAACTTTATCATGGCATAATCTGGCCGATCTATCAAGGGCCCAATCGGATTGGCCGTGTAGCTCTCGCCTGATATAAGAACTCAGATAGCCGGGCGTCCGGTCGGCGAAATGGTGTTGCCGGGCATTTCAGATAAAAATCGGACAATTTTTGATTTTATACTTTTCGATAGAGACGTTTGAATGTATTCTTAGTCTTGGATGCACTTCCAAGTTGGTCTTTTTCGTTCTGCGGCAAAGGAGCGTGCAAATTCTCAGGGAATGCTTCGAACGGACTGCGATGAGGTAAGGGAATGATGAGCGGAACGGTCGTATTGGATGCGAGGGCGGGAACAAAAGTACGAGCGGCAATCTACACGAGTTTCGGTGAATTAGAGGCGAGGCAAGAGGAGTGGGATGAATTTGTCGAATCCACGGGCAGTGATATCTTTCTGACCTTCGACTGGTGCAGGATATGGTGGAAATACTATGGGAGGAACCGGGACTTAAGAGTCTTTGTTTTTCGCCGGGGCGGTGAATTGGTGGGTCTGCTCCCGCTGTTTGTCGAAAAGATATGGCTGGGTCCGCTGCCCGTCAAGATGATAAAATTTGTGGGTTCGGACTTTACAATGTCGCATTTTAGTCCGGCTATCCGAAGCGACTCTATCCCGGAGGTCATGCGCCAGTTATCGACATACCTCTCGAACGATCGCTGGAGCATTATGCACGTCGGCCCGATTGCCGGCCTTTATGCTCACGCGGAGACATTGAAAGACGCTCTGAGAGAGACCTTCGGCCGTCGTCATCACCTCATTCTTGAAGACAGGGAAGATCAGACATATTTTCAATTATATGATAGTTGGGACGAATACCTCAAATCCCTTTCCAGGCGCCAAAGACAACATATCAAAGAAAAATACAGGCGACTTCGGAAGATGTTCGGAAACGACACTCCCATCACCTCACGGTTTGCCGAAAAGGATACGTTTGAGCCATTTTTTGATGCGTTCGTCACCGCGCATCAGAATCGCTGGGAGAAAGGAGGCCGGCCGGGGCACTTTCGTGATTGGCCTGATGCTCGGGAGTTTCACCTCGAGGTGGCCCGGGAACAGCTCAAGCACCATCGATTGCGGCTGCTCGAAGTGAAGGCGGGACAACATCTTCTCGGATACAAGTATGCCTATAAATTTGCGGACAAGTATCTGGAATTCCTGGATGCGCGCACGGAAGTCGAAGCATTATTGTCGGTGAGCCTGGGCCACATTATATTTTGCGAACAGCTTAAAGACGCGACGCAAGAACGCGTCCGGTATATCGACAGTATGCGGGGGAAATACGATCATAAGATGCGGATGGGCGGGAAGGTCTTTTCGATGAGGAATTTCTATATTATCCCGAAAAAACCTCGCATCCTTATCCCGGTGATGCTGTTTCGCTGTTTCGCGTGCTTCCTGAATCTGTTCTATTATCGCCTGTGGTATAATAGGGCGGCCGTGAAGCTGCCTCTCAGACGCAAGGGATTATGGGAGATATGGATCCGCACATGTGATTTTGCATGGCGGAGATAAGGGGCCCCCGCGTGCATAAATTCGCACCTTACGTTCAAGTTTTTTCACAGGATTACAAGATCGCTCACGCCCTATCCTCTCTTCTAAAAAGAGTTTTGCAAAAGCTCAGTTCTAACATAATCGGGGCCCATACGAATTCGGTTGGTATAGGCCCCGATTCGCTCTCAAATTACGTTACCTGTTGGCCGGTGCCGACTCGGACTAAGGAGCCGCCCGATACAGCGCTATATCATCGATGTACATCGTGCCTGTGCCGCCGGGCCCAGGTCCGGCTTTGCTTCCCAGGCCGATCGCGAGCTGATCGACGTTCGTCAAGTTGATTCCCTGATCGGCGAAGGCCTGCAAGGGAATCGTCCACTGCGTCCAGGTGAGCGTTTGTGCGGCGTTCGCGTCCTCGTATGCCACCAGCGCCGGCGCGCCGGTGGTGTTGGAGATTGTCGCGTACAAGGGTTCGGGTGCATTGTCCGGATTCCCCCTGAACCACAACGACAACGCCCCAACGCTCTGCTCGGTCCAGTCTCGCGTCGATGTCAACGCTAACGATGCCTCTGAGAATGTTACGCCGGTCTCGTTCACGTACAGAAGCGGCATGGACTGCGAGCCGTTATGAACGATTCCCTGCTCGGCATAGGGAGGAAGCAAATAACCGACCTGCGCGCCGTTATCCGCCACGCCAAAGCCATCCGCCCACGTTTGCCAAATGGCCAGACCGGCGGTGTCATCGTCGGTATAGCCCTCAAAGTTGTCAATGATGATGGAATCAGCCGTCGTGAAACTCCAGATGGGGCCTTTGACCGTATGCGTCGCATAGACCTCATCCACACGCCAGTAATAGGTCGTATGCCACAAGAGTTTGCCGGGATCATAACTTTCCGAGCCGAGGGCCACGCTGCTTCTATGCTCCGGCGAGCCGGTGTCGGCCTGGCGTACGGTCTCTTTGTCCGAACCGAGATAGACCTCGTGCGAAGCCGCGTTGTCCGCCGGCGTCCAGCTTAATATCGTTATCATCGGCACCTCCTCGGCGGCGTTCGCCGGCTGCGGATTTCCGACGGCGCCCGGCGTCGTAAAGGTCCAGACATCGCCCTTGTGCGTTTCCGCGCTGTCGAATTCATCCACCCGCCAGTAGTACACCTTCTCTCGCTCAAGCGGGCCGGGGGCGTAGGTTGTCGTGCCCGTCATGATACCCTCAGTGGCATTGTTGATCTCGTCGAAGTCCTCACCGAAATACACCGTGTGTATTTTTGCTCCCATCCCCGCGGTCCACCTGAGCTGGGTATTGAGATCGACAAACTCGGCCCCATCCGCCGGATTGGGATGATACGCCTTCCGGGGCGCTACTGAAAAACTCCAGACATCGCCTTTCCACGGACTATTCGGATCCGCCTCGTTGACTTCATCGATTCGCCAGTAGTATGTCGTTCCCGGGACAAGGCCGTCGGGGTAAGGGAATCCGGGAAAGCCGAGGGTGGCAAATGCTGAAGCCTGGTTCCCTCGGAATGTATCGCCGGTCCCATCGAGAACGTCCTCGAAGCTCCCGCCAACGTACACATCGTGCGAAACGGCAAAATCTCCCGGCGTCCAGGAGAGAGTTTGCCACGTCTGGGTGATCAGGTCGCCATCCTCCGGATTCGGACGAGATGCTTTTCCCGGGCTGACGGTTCCGCCGGACAGAATTCCGGCGATATAATCGCCTTCATACATATACAGAAAATCCAGCCAGAAGGGCACTTCGGCAGCCGAGCACAATATCTCGAGTTTGACATCATCGATCTGGACTTCCGAGGCATAGTGATACTCCGCCCATTCGGTGGTCAATTCGAAGTCCGTCGCTCCCCAGGCGTTAATGGAATTATCCGTCGCTTTCAACTGCACGGTCAGGGGACGCGGCTCTTGCGCCTTCGCCCAGAAACTGATGGTGTAGTCTTTGCTTACATCGACCAATATGGGGAGATTGAGCACGATAAAGTACCAGTTGGTAGACCCCGTGGGGATCACTTTGAGGCTTCTTTTGCCGTCAACAAATTCGGTCTCATCGAATTCGACGGTGCTGCTTAAGCCGTCTTCGTAGCCCCAGGTGGCCCATTGCTCCCAGGCGGGATCGTCGAGAATGACCTCGTCTTCTTCGAAGCTGGGATTGGACAGCAAATTCACGACTTGAGCATGAGTGACAAGTGGAACGGCTGCCAAAATCAAGACAAGAGATGAGCAAAAGATTCGTTTAAGATACATAATAATCCTCCTTTTGAAAAATGGGTATGTTGTTTCACATACTTAGCCCCTTTTGTTTGCAGAGCAGGGCGAAAACCAGATGATTCTAAGTGTATTTATACCATATGAGCCGTCTTGACGTCAAGCAAAATCAAAGGTTTACGCGAATTCCCGACAGAATGAGATTTTTAGTGTAACCTCTCCTCGTTCGGCGCCACTGTCCCGGTAGAAA
>Ga0272442_10004488_pt1 | contig 19102 bp, 22 predicted proteins | sample SSMForm2O_FD_200262 | JGI IMG/M metagenome (GOLD analysis project Ga0272442, IMG submission 200262) | Marine sediment archaeal communities from Little Sippewissett salt marsh, Falmouth, MA, United States - SSM-Form-2O | ecosystem: Environmental > Aquatic > Marine > Wetlands > Sediment ... | reverse complement strand
TGAGCCAGGTGGTCGATACGCAGAACCCGCTGAGCCAGTTGACGCACGAGCGGCGGCTCAGCGCCCTGGGCCCGGGCGGGCTCAATCGCAAGCGAGCCGGCTTCGAGGTCCGCGACGTCCATATCAGCCACTACGGACGCATCTGCCCGATCGAGACGCCCGAGGGCAATAACATCGGGCTCATCAGCTCGCTGGGCATCTACGCGGGCGTGGACGAGTACGGCTTCCTGACCACGCCGTATCGCCAGGTGACCCGCGGGGAGGTCACGGGCAAGATCATCTTCCTCCGGGCCGACGAAGAGATGGAAGCGACCCTCGCGCCGCCGAACTCGCTGGAGGACTCGCCTCGAGGGGGCAAGCCCCGGCTACCCAAGGAGCACGTGCTGGCCCGGGTCAAGGGCGATCTGGCCCTGACCGACGGCAAAGAGGTCCAGTACGTTGATATCTCGCCGAAGCAGACGGTGGGTGTCTCCGCCGCCCTGATCCCCTTCCTCGAACACGACGACGCCAACCGGGCCCTGATGGGCTCCAACATGCAGCGGCAGGCCGTGCCCCTGATCCGAACCGAGGCGCCCGTGGTTGCCACCGGCATGGAACGGCCCGTCGTCGAAAACTCGGGCATGGTCATTCGCGCCCGCAAGGCCGGCACGGTCACCTATGTCGATGCCCGGCGAATCACCATCGACAACGCCGAGGAATACGAACTGCGGAAGTTCGCCAAGCTCAACGAGCGGACGTGCCTCAACCAGAAGCCCATCGTTCACGAGGGCCAACGCGTCAAGAAGGGGCAGATCATCGCGGACGGTTCCGGCTGCGACCACGGCGAGCTCGCGCTCGGCCGAAACCTGCTCGTCGCCTTCATGCCCTTCGACGGATACAACTTCGAGGACGCCATTCTCATCAGCCAGGAGATGGTCAGGATCGACGCCTTCACGTCCATCCACCTCGAAGAGTACGAGGTGGAGATTCGCGAGACGAAGCTCGGTCGGGAGGAGTTCACGCGGGACATCCCGAATATCTCTGAACAGGCCCTGCGGAGTCTCGACGCCGACGGGGTCGTTTGCGTGGGTACGCGGGTCGAGCCGGGCGATATTCTCGTCGGCAAGGTCTCGCCGAAGTCCAAGAGCGAGTTGTCCCCGGAGGAGAAGCTCCTCCACGCGATTTTTGGCCGGGCCGGCGAAGACGTCAAGAACGACAGCCTCGAACTGCCCGCCGGCGAGGAAGGCATGGTGGTGGCCACACGCCGCTTCAGTCGCCGGATGCACATGTCCGACGAGCAGAAGAAGCAGCTCAGCCGCCAGATGAAAGAGTTCCGCGAGCAGATGAACGCGCGGATGATCAAGGTCTTCCGGCTGATGGCCACCGATATCGCCGACGTGCTCGGCGCGCCCATGGTGGACCCCACCACTCGCCAGAAGGTCGGCCAGAGCGACCAGGACGCGATCATCCTGGAGCAGATCGACGGCTTCAACGCGAAGTGGATCAAGACGACCAAGCCCGCCGCTCGCGCCCAGGCGAAGGCGGTCTACGAGAAGTACTGGCCGCGAATCGAAGAGATCGAGGCGGAGATGAAGCGCAAGCTCGATCACATGAAGCGCGGCGACGAGTTACCCACGGGCGTTCTGGAGATGGTGAAGGTTCGCGTGGCGACCAAGCGGCAGCTTGGCGTTGGCGACAAGATGGCCGGGCGGCACGGAAACAAGGGCGTCATTGCCCGCATCGTTCCGCGGGAGGACATGCCCTTCCTGGAAGACGGGACGCCGGTGGACATCGTCCTGAACCCCCTGGGCGTGCCCGGGCGAATGAACCTCGGCCAGATCCTGGAGACGCACCTCGGCTGGGCGGCGGCTGTGTTGGGTTTCCAGGCCGTCACGCCCGTTTTCGACGGGGCCACCGAGCAGGAGATCTTCCAGTGCCTGCGCGAGGCCAACCAGCACATCCGCCAGCGCCGGGAGGACCTCGCCGTCGTCCAGCAGGCCGGCGACTCTTGCGAGCTGCTCGTCGAGATGCCTGAGGACGGCAAGGCCCGCCTCCGCGACGGGCGGACCGGCGAGCCCTTCGAGCAGAAGGTGACCGTCGGGTACATCTACATGAACAAGCTCCACCACCTGGTGGACGAGAAGATCCACGCTCGTGCCACGGGCCCGTACTCGCTGATCACCCAGCAGCCCCTCGGCGGCAAGGCGAGAACCGGCGGGCAGCGGTTTGGCGAGATGGAGGTCTGGGGCCTCGAGGCCTACGGGGCCAGCTACACCCTTCAGGAGTTGCTCACCGTCAAGAGCGACGACGTGGAGGGGCGGACCAAGATCTACGAGTCCATGGTCAAGGGCACCAACATGCTCGAAGCCGGCACGCCGGTCAGCTTCGACGTGCTCTGCAACGAACTGCGTGGCCTGGGACTCAATATCCAACTGGAAAAGAAGCGGCTGATCTGATTGCGGATTGCGGACTGCCCGAGGATGCAGCCGGGAGCGATAAAGCATGGCTGAGAGCGTATACGATCGGATCAACGACTACGGCTCGGTGAAGATCCAACTGGCATCGCCCAACGACATTCGAAGCTGGTCGTTCGGCGAGGTGAAGAAGCCCGAGACGATCAACTACCGAACGTATCGTCCGGAGAAGGACGGTCTGTTCTGCGAGCGGATCTTCGGCCCGGAGCGCGACTGGGAGTGCGCGTGCGGGAAGTACAAGGGCACGAAGCACAAGGGGATCATCTGCGACCGTTGCGGCGTGAAGGTGACCCACTCGCGCGTCCGCCGGAAGCGCATGGGCCATATCAACCTGGCGGCCCCCGTCGTGCATATCTGGTTCTTCAAGGCCCTGCCCAGCCGGCTCGGCACGCTGCTGAGCATGAAAACCGCCGACCTGGAAAAGGTCATCCTCTTCCAGGACTACGCGGTGACCGATCCGGGGCAGACGCCGCTGAAGGACAAGCAGATCCTCAGCGAGGACGAGTACCGCTCGGCCTACGAGAAGTACGGGCAGGACTTCAAGGCCACCATGGGCGCCGAGGCCATCGGCGCGCTGCTGGAGAAGCTCGACCTGCCCGAGGTGGCCGAGAGCCTCCGCGAAGGCCTGAAGAAGACCGCCTCCAAGCAGAAGATCAAGGACCTCACCAAGCAACTGAAACTCGTCGAGAACATTCGCGTCTCGGGCAACCGGCCGGAGTGGATGGTGATGGACGTGATCCCCGTGATCCCGCCGGACCTCCGCCCCCTCGTGCTGCTCGAGAGCGGGAACTTCGCCACGAGCGACCTGAACGACCTGTACCGGCGCATTATCAACCGGAACAACCGCCTGAAGAAGCTCATGGACCTCAACGCGCCGGAGGTCATCATCCGCAACGAGAAACGCATGCTCCAGCAGGCGGTCGACGCGCTGTTCGATAACGCCCGGTGCCGCCGGCCCGTCCAGGGCACCGCCAACCGGCCCCTCAAGAGCCTCACCGACATGATCAAGGGCAAGCAGGGGCGCTTCCGCGAAAACCTGCTCGGCAAACGTGTGGACTACTCCGCCCGGTCGGTCATCGTCATCGGTCCGGAACTGCACCTTCACCAGTGCGGGCTGCCCAAAAAGATCGCGCTGGAGCTGTTCCAGCCGTTCATCATCCGAAAACTCAAGGACCGGGGGCTGGCCGACACGATCAAGTCCGCCAAGCGCATGCTCGAACGCCGCGACCGGGAAATCTGGGACGTTCTCGAAGAGGTCATCTACCAGCACCCGGTCATGCTGAACCGCGCCCCGACGTTGCATCGCATGGGTATCCAGGCGTTCGAGCCCGTGCTCGTCGAGGGCAACGCGATCCGAATCCACCCGCTGGTCTGCAAGGGGTTCAACGCCGACTTCGACGGCGACCAGATGGCCGTGCACCTGCCGTTGAGTATCGAGGCGCAGGCCGAAACCCACGTGCTGATGCTCGCGACCAACAACATTTTCTCGCCCGCCAGCGGCTCGCCCATTATGTCCCCCAGCCAGGACATCGTTCTGGGCATCTACTACCTGACCAGCGATCACGGAAACGAGTTCGTCAAGGACGGCGTCCAGAAGGTCCTCCACGCCGACGGAAAACACTACCCCGTCTTCAGCGATCCGGCCCAGGCGATGACGGCCTACGAGCTTGGACTGATCGGCACGCACGCGGAGATCGTCCTTCGCATGTCGTCCGAGCGCCTCATCATCGAGGATTCCAGGCGGTACAAACCCGACACCGGACGTATTGTCACGACGGCCGGGCGGTGTATCTTCAACGACATCCTCGCCGAGGGCATGCCCTTCTACAACTACCCCCTGGGCAGCAAGGGCGAGGGGCGGGTCATCAGCGACTGCTACGAGACGCTGGGCAAAGGGGCCACCCTCGAACTGCTGGATAACATCAAAGAGCTCGGGTTCAAGTACTCCACGCTGGCAGGCCTGTCGTTCGGGATCACCGACGCCCGGATCCCCGACGAGAAGGGGGAGATCCTCCGCCGGGCCCAGAAACGCGTCGACAAGATCGAAAAAGACTTCCGCGCCGACGCCATTACCGAAGGCGAGCGGTACAACCAGATCGTCGACGTGTGGGTGCACACCCGCGAAGAACTCACCAAGAGTCTCCTGCGGGCCCTGGAGTACGACCGCCGGCCGGAAGAGCCGGGCTACCTGAACCCGGTCTGGCTGATGCTCGATAGTGGGGCCCGGGGCAACATCGACCAGATTCGCCAACTCGCCGGCATGCGAGGGCTGATGAGCAAGCCGTCGGGGGAGATCATCGAGACTCCGATCAAGGCGAACTTCCGCGAGGGGCTGACCGTGCTGGAGTACTTCTCCTCGACGCACGGCGCGCGGAAGGGTCTGGCGGACACGGCCCTGAAGACCGCGGACTCCGGCTACCTGACGCGGAAGCTGGCGGACGTGGCCCAGAATGTCATTGTCAACGAGTTGGACTGCCATACGCTTCAGGGGATCACCAAGAGCGCCATTTACAAGGGCGAGCAGGTGGACGTGCCCCTGCGCGAGGTGATCATCGGTCGAAGCGCTCGCGAGAACATCGTCAATCCCGTGACCGACGAGATGATCGTTCGGGAGAACGAGGTCATCACCTACGAGATGGCCCGGAAGATCGAGGATCTCGGGCTCGAGACGATCCGCGTGCGGAGCCCCATGACTTGCGAGAGCCCCCTCGGCGTCTGCGCGAAGTGCTACGGGCTGGACATGTCCACCGGCAAGCTGGTGGAGGAGGGCATGGCGGTGGGGATCATCGCGGCCCAGTCCATCGGCGAGCCGGGAACCCAGTTGACCATGCGGACCTTCCATACCGGTGGCGTCGCCACCCGCGCGGTGGTCGAGTCCGAGACCCGCGCCACCGTCGGAGGCACGACGAAGTACCGCGAGATCAACGCCGTTCCCGAGCCGATCGTCCCCGACCTGGAGGACGAGCCCGCCCCGCCCAAGAAACGAACCAAGGCCGACGCCGCCAAGGGCGCCAAGACCCGCGGATGGGTCGCCCTCAAGCGAAACGGCGAAATCGCCATCCTCGACGAGAAGGGCCGGGAACTCGAGAAGTTCACCGTCGGCTACGGTGCGCACATCGTGGCGGCCGACGGCAAGAAGGTCAAACCGGGCGAGCGACTGCTCTGGTGGGACCCGCACCGGGTGCCGATTCTGGCCGAGGCGGATGGCTTGGTCCGGTTCCAGGACATCGAGGAAGGCGAGACCGTCCGCGTCGAGTCGGAGGGCAGACGGGCCCGGCGGTATATCGTTATCGAGCACAAGGGCGAGAAGCACCCGCGGATCGTCATCGAGGACAAACTGGGCAAGATTCTGGACTTCCACTATCTTCCCGCCAAGGCGAGAATCGAGGTGGAGGAAGGGGAGACGGTCCAGCCGGGGCAGTTGCTCGCTCGCCAGCCCCGGGAGATGACCGGCACGCAGGACATCACGGGTGGCCTGCCGCGCGTGACGGAGATCTTCGAGGCGAGGCGCCCGAAGGATCCGGCGGCCATGGCCGAGATTTCCGGGCGCGTCGAACTTCGTACCGACAAACGACGAGGAAAAATGACGATCGTCGTTCGCAGTGAGTCGGGCATGGAACGGGAGCACCACGTGCCGCATGACCAGCACCTGCTGGTCCACACGAGCGACTATGTGGAAGCCGGCGATCGGCTTACCGAAGGCCCGCTCGTTCCCCACAGTATCCTCAGCATTCGCGGGGAGGAGACGCTCCAGCAGTACCTCCTCAGCGAGATCCAGGCCGTCTACCGAGGCCAGGGCCAGAACATCAACGACAAGCACATGGAGGTCATTCTGACCCAGATGCTCCGCAAGGTTCGCGTCGAGTCGGTGGGCGATACGGGACTTCTCCCCGGAGAGGTGGTTGACAAGTTCCGCTTCAGAGGCGAGAATGAGCGGCTCGCGAAATCGCTGAAGATCATCGATGGCGGAGACACGCCCTACGTCAAGGGCGATATCGTCGCGCGAGAGAAAATCGAGCAGGCGAACATGGAAGCCGAGGCCACCGGCGGTACGCCCGCCAAGACGCGGCGCCCGAAGCCGGCCACGGCCAAGACGCTTCTGCTGGGCATCACCAAGGCGTCGCTCCAGTCCGAGAGTTTCCTGTCGGCGGCCAGCTTCCAGGAAAGCACGAAGGTCTTTACGGAGGCGGCGCTGGCTGGAAAGGTCGACGAACTCCGCGGGTTGAAGGAGAACGTCATCCTGGGTCACCTGATACCGGCCGGGACGAGCTTCAAGCCGTACCTGGACATGAAGATCAAGCGAAACGTCGAACTGCCCGAGTTGCTGGGGCCGCAAGAGGAAAAACTCACCGAGGCTCAGATTACCGAGGCCGTTCAGCGGGCCTTGACGGGCCAAGGCTGAGAGCCGCCGGGCGACGGAAGGTCCTCCCGGCAGAGGTCGCGGGTTTTGGCGTGGCCTGAACGTACAACCCAACGAGGTCGAGACGGATGCCTACAATTAACCAACTGGTTCGCAAAGGGCGTACGGCCCAAAAGGCCAAGAAGAAGAACGTTGCGCTGGAGCGTTGTCCGCAGAGGCGTGGCGTCTGCCTGTTGGTCAAGACGGTCACGCCGAAGAAGCCGAACTCCGCGCTGCGGAAGGTGGCGCGGGTGCGGCTGAGTAACGGCAAGGAAGTGACCGCGTACATTCCGGGCATCGACCACAACCTTCAGGAGCACAGCATCGTGCTGGTCCGGGGCGGGAGAGTCCGGGACTTGCCCGGTGTGCGGTATCACATCGTTCGCGGCACGTTGGACGCGCTAGGCGTGGAAGGGCGTAAGCAGGGGCGCAGCAAGTACGGCGCCAAGAGACCGAAATAACCCGCGTTGCCTGACGCGGAAGCCTCGAGCACGAGCGGAACAAGCGTATGGCCTACAAGAGATTCACAGCATCGACCTCGCAGTTGAAGCCCGACCCTCGCTATGACAGCAAGCTGGTGAGCAAGTTCATCAACTGCTTCATGTGGGATGGCAAGAAGTCGGCCGCCCAGAAGATTTTCTACGGGGCGATGGACGTTCTCGCCAAGAAGATCAAGGACGAGCCGCCCGTGGAGGTCTTCCAGAAGGCCGTGGATAACGTCAAGCCCCTGATCGAGGTTCGCAGCAAGCGCGTCGGCGGGGCGACGTACCAGGTGCCTATGCAGGTCAACAGCAAGCGGCAGTTGTCGCTGGCGATCCGCTGGATTCGCGACGCCGTTCGGGCCGGCAAGGGCCAGCCCACGCACATTCGCTTGGCGAACGAGTTGATGGCGGCCTATCGCAGCGAGGGCACGGCCATGACCACGCGGGACAACGTCCACCGGATGGCCGAGGCCAACAAGGCCTTCGCGCACTTCGCGTGGTGATCCGCCTGGCGGCGGCAACAAGCTTACAGAACGCCTGACCGCGTCGTACGGCGGCGAGGGCGGCACAACCGATACGAGATCATAAGAGCGAGGCAGTCGGGCTTGGCCTGGCTGCCCGGAAGGTTCCATTGAATCGTCCGCTACGACAGGCCGGGGTCTTCGGACCCTGCGAGCCAACCGGCGGACGACCCCGGTGGCCATTGGGGCACGCCGGGGCTCAGAGAAGGCCTGCTGAGGCGGGCGCCTCCCGGGCGACCCCCACGGTGGACCGCTTGAGATAAGACAACCTGGCCGGTCTGGACGCGCCCGTCGGCATCGGCATGCCGTCTCGGTGCAAAGGCCGGAACCCGCCGCCTTCCCGGGCGGCCGACGAGGAGTCCGTCCTGTTTGGTACCCGCTTGGGGTCTCGGCGCGCGGACTTCGGCGCCGAAATCCGGGGCAGTGGCGACGTCCCCCGTTGCGAGTGATATGGCAACCGATTTGCAGAAAACCCGGAACATCGGCATCATGGCCCACATCGATGCCGGCAAGACGACGGTTACCGAGCGCGTGCTCTACTTCGCCGGCCGAACCTACAAGATCGGCGAGGTCCACAATGGCACCGCCGTCATGGACTACCTGACCGAAGAGCAGGAACGGGGGATCACCATCACGTCGGCGGCGACCACCTTTCAGTGGTCCAAGCACGTCGTCAACCTCATCGACACGCCCGGGCACGTGGACTTCACCGTGGAAGTGGAGCGGTCGCTGCGCGTGCTGGACGGGGCGGTTGCCGTCTTCTGCGGCGTCGGCGGGGTGGAGGCCCAGAGCGAGACGGTCTGGCGGCAGGCGGATCGGTACCATGTGCCCCGGCTGTGCTTCGTCAACAAGATGGACCGGGTCGGGGCCGACTTCGAGACGGTTGTGGCCGAGATTGGCTCGCGGCTTCAGGCCCGCCCGATCATCCTGCAACTGCCGATCGGATCGGGCGAGGACTTTCGCGGGCAGATCGACCTCATCCGGCGGAAGGCCTACTTCTACGACGAAGCGGAGATCGCCACCACGATGCGCAAGGGCGCGATTCCGCCCGAACTGGCCGAGCAGGCCGAGAAGGCCCGCCAGGAACTGATCGAGCGTGCCGCCGAGTACGACGAGGAGTTGATGGGCAAGTACGTCCATGACGAGGAGATTCCCGAGGGCGACATTCTTTCCGCCGTTCGCCGGGGGACGCTCACCGGGCGGCTGCACCCCGTCCTGTGCGGCTCGGCGCTGAAGCACATGGGCGTACGCCTGCTCCTGGACGCGGTGGTGAATTTCCTGCCGAGCCCGTTGGACGTCCCGCCGGTCGTGGGACACGAGTCGGCCAAGTCGGACAAGCCCATCGAGCGGGCGCCGGACCCGGCCGAACCGTTCTCGGCGATCGTGTTCAAGATTGCCTCGGACAAGCACGGGGACTTGAGCTTCGTGCGGGTCTACAGCGGGCGGCTGAAGGCGGGCACGCGCGTGCTGAACAGTACGCAGGGCAAGAAGGAGAACATCACCCGCCTCTGGGAGATGCACGCCAAGCAGCGTCTCCGCCGGGAGGAGACGATGGCGGGGGACATCCTGGCGGTGGTGGGGCTCAAGGCCTCGCTGACGGGCGATACGTTGTGCGACACGCGGCACCCGATCCTGCTGGAGCGGCTGGAGTTCCCCGAGCCGGTGATCACGATGTCCATCGAGCCGCGGACCAACGCGGACAAGGCGCGAATGGTCGATGCGCTCAACGTGCTGCGACGCGAGGACCCCAGCTTCCAGTACCGCTATGACGCCGAGACCGGGCAGACGACGATCTCTGGCATGGGCGAGCTGCACCTGGAGATCGTGCATCACAAGTTGGTTCGAGACCTGGGCTTGTCGGTTCGCGTGGGTCGGCCGTCGGTGGCGTACAAGGAGACGATCCGGTCCGTCGCCCAGACCGAGGGGCGGTTCATCCGCCAGACGGGCGGGCGGGGCCAGTACGGTGTCGTCGAGTTGCGTGTCGAGCCGCACGCTCCGGACGACGGAGCCGAGTCGGTCGTGTTCATCGATGGGACCAAGGGGGCGCCGATCCCGCGGGAGTTCCTGCCGTCGATCGAGGAAGGCGTGCGGGACGCGGCGACGTCCGGACCCCTGGCGGGCTACCCGATGCTGAACGTCAAGGTGACGTTGCTGGACGGCAAGCATCACCCCGTCGACAGTTCGACGGTGGCGTTTCAGCAGGCCGGCGCGATGGCGTTCGCCCAGGCGGTCGAGCAGGCCGAACCCGTCTTTCTCGAACCGATGATGCGGCTCCAGATCAGCGTGCCGGAGGACCACCTCGGCGCCGTCACGGGCGATCTGAACAGCCGGCGGGCCGAGATCAAGGAGATGGAGTCGCGGGGCAGCTACCGCGTGCTGCACGCGGTGGCGCCGCTGGCCGAGATGTTTGGGTACTCGACGCAGTTGCGGTCGCTGACGCAGGGACGGGGCACGAGCACGATGGAACCGCATTCGTACGCCCCCGTACCGGCTCACGTGGCCCATGAGATATTGCGGTACGTGTAGAAATGCTGAAAAAAACAGGAAAAACGCCCAGCAGGCGATTGACAAAAAAAACGTGATCCGTATGCTGAAATGACTCGGCGCATTCGCGCCTGGATTACGCTGTTACCGCACTTGCGGCTCGGAGAGTTGCTCGATGGTACAGGATAAGATCAGAATTCGGATGGAAGCCTACGACCACCGGGCACTGGACGCATCGGCCAAGGAGATCGTGGATCATGCCGAGCGGACCGGCGCGCGGGTTCGAGGACCGATTCCTCTGCCGACGCGGATCGAGCGATATACGGTGCTTCGCAGCCCGCACGTGGACAAGAAGTCACGAGAGCAGTTCGAGATGCGAACGCACAAGCGGATTATCGATATCTACGAACCCACGGTTCGAACCATAGAGGCCCTGAACAGGCTGGTCGTTCCCGCTGGCGTGTTCATTAAGATCAAGGCGTAAGGTGCGAAGATGGTGCCCGCGATCCTAGGAAAAAAGATCGGCATGACGCAGGTCTACGACGCCGAGGGCGTGCTGCATCCTGTCACGGTTGTCGAGGCGGGGCCCTGCAGTGTCCTCCAGGTCAAGACTGGCCAGACGGACGGCTACGACGCGGTCCAGGTCGGCTTCGAGGACGTCAAGCCGCACCGCGCGAGGAAGCCGCAGATCGGACATGCCGCCCGGGCGAACTGCCCGGCCAAGCGCCACGTTCGCGAGGTCCGCTCCCCCGAGCCCGTCGGAGACATCGAGCCGGGCCAGGACATCACCGTCGAGGTCTTCGAGGGCGTCTCGCACGTGGACGTGATCGGCACGACGAAGGGGCGGGGCTTCGCCGGCGGCATGAAGCGATACGGCTTCAAGGGCCAGCTCGCCAGCCACGGCGTCGAGCGAAAACACCGCTCCCCGGGCTCGATCGCCTCGCATTCCTCCAACGCCGGCACGGGACCGAAGCCCAAGAAGGGCAAGCGAATGGCCGGCCACCTCGGCGCGGTGCGATGCACCAGCCGAAACCATCGCCTTGTCGCGGTGGACAAGGAGAACAACCTGTTGCTGATCAAGGGCCCGCTGCCCGGTGCGAACGGCGGGCTCCTTTTTATTCGCCAGAGCAAGACGGCACGGGTCGCCACCTAGCGCCTGCGGGATAACCGACATGTTGGACGTTCCAGTATACAACACGGACGGCAAGCAGATCGACACGCTCCAGGTCGATGAGAAGCTCCTGGGCGGGTCGGTCAACGTGGACCTGGTCAAGCAGGCGGTGGTGACCTACCACGCCAACCTTCGCCAGGGCACGGCCGCCAATCGCAACCGCGCGCTCATCGCGCGGACGACGGCCAAGGCCTTCCGCCAGAAGGGCACCGGCCGGGCCCGGCGGGGCGACATGAAGACCAACCTTCTCCGCGGCGGCGGGGTGGCCTTCAACAAGGCGACCCGCGACTTCCGAAAGAAGCTGCCGAAGAAGATGCGCCGCCGAGCCCTCCAGTCCGCCGTTCTTGCCAAAATCCTCGCCAGCGACCTGATGGTTCTCGATGGCCTGGCCATGACGGAACCGCGAACGCGAGCACTGGCCGGCATCCTCAAGAACCTCCAGATCCACCGGAGTTGCCTGCTGGCTATCGCCGAACGAGACAGCAACATCTATCTCAGCTCGAGGAACCTGCCGGACCTGTCCGTCCGTGTGGCGGGCGACCTCAACGCCTTTGACGTGGCCACCCGGCAGAAGATGCTCGTCACCAGCGAGGCGATGAAGGCCCTGACAGGCCGGGAGAGCGAGCAGTGAAGCACGATACCTACAACATCATTATCAAGCCGCTGGTGACGGAGAAGGGCACGTTCCAGTCGCAGGCCCTCAACGCCTACACGTTCCAGGTGGCTACGTGGGCCAACAAGACCGAGATCAAGCAGGCCGTGGAGACCATCTACAACGTCAAGGTGCTTTCGGTTCGAACGAGCAACCGCAAGGGCAAGCCGCGACGCGTGCGATGGAATCAGTGGGGCGCGACGAAGCATTGGAAAAAGGCCGTCGTGGTCTTGCACGAAGACCACCACATCGACCTGTTCTAGGGCGTCAGGGAACGGATTTATGGCGATCAAGGTATACAAGCGAACCTCACCCGGCCGGCGGAACAGCTCGGTCAACACGCACGAGGAAGTCACCGCGCGGAAGCCGGAGAAGTCGCTGCTTCGCCCGTTGAAGAAGACCGGCGGGCGGAACTTCCACGGCAAGATCACGGCCCGACACCGCGGGGGCGGGCACAAACGCCGGTACCGCGTCATCGACTTCAAGCGGGACAAGGACGGCCAGCAGGCCGAGGTGCTCACGATCGAGTACGATCCGAACCGCACGTGCAACATCGCGCTGGTCCGGTACGACGACGGCGAGAAGCGATACGTCCTGTCTCCGGTGGGTCTGAAGGTGGGGGGCAAGATCGTCTCGGGCGACGAAGGCGTCGAGCCGCGCGTGGGCAACTGCATGCCCCTGAGCAAGATCCCGACCGGGTTGGAAGTCCACAACATCGAGATGAACCCGGGCCAGGGCGGGAAGATGGTCCGGTCGGCGGGGGCGGTAGCCCGACTGGCGGCGCGGGACGGCAAGATGGCCCACCTGATCCTCCCGTCCGGCGAGATGCGAATGGTCAACGCCCGGTGCCGCGCGACCATCGGACGCGTGGGCAACCTCGAGCACCAGGGCGTCCGGATCGGCAAGGCCGGACGAAAACGACACATGGGCCGGCGACCCCACGTCCGGGGCTCCGCGATGAACCCCGTGGCCCACCCGATGGGCGGCGGGGAAGGACGTCGAGCCGGCGGGCGGCACCCCGTCTCGCCGACCGGAAAACTGGCCAAGGGCGGCAAGACGCGGCAGAAACGAAAGGCCTCCAACAAGCTGATCCTGCGGCGCCGACGAAGCGGGCGAGGCCGCCAACTGGTGCTGTAGCGAGGAGCAGGGACTGATGACACGAAGCGCCAAGAAAGGCCCCTACGTAGACGAGAAACTGTACCGAAAGGTACAGATCGCCACCCAGCAGGGACGGCACGACGCCATCAAGACCTGGGCTCGGGCCTGCACGATTGTGCCGGAGTTCGTCGGGCAGACGTTCCTCGTCCACAATGGCAAGATGTTCCACCGCGTGCTGGTCACCGAAGACATGGTCGGCCATAAGCTCGGCGAGTTTAGCCCGACACGGTCATTCCGGGGCCACAGTGGCGGCCGGAGAGGAAGGTAAACGCCCGCGGGCCACGCGGACGTCCTTGGAGTTAACAATGCCTTGGCAATCCAAACATCGATACGCACGGATCAGCCCGAGGAAGGCGAGGCTGATCGCGGATATGATCCGCGGGCGGGACGTGCAGGATGCGCTGAATATCCTGAAGTTCACGCCGAACCGGGCCGCCGTGATGGTCTCGAAGGTGCTCACCAGCGCCGTAGCCAACGCCAACGAGGCCGAGGCCGACGTCGAGCGGCTCTTCGTGGATCGCGCGTTCGTGGACGAGGGCCCCACAATCAAACGCTGGCACCCCAAAGACCGCGGACGGGCGCACCCGATTATGAAGCGCACCAGCCACATTACCGTCGTGGTCGAGGAAGAAGAATAACCCAACGAGGCTAGGCCATGGGCCAAAAAGTATCACCCATCGGATTTCGAACTGGTATCACGCTCGACTGGAAGAGCCGCTGGTTTGCTCCCAAGAGCAACTACGGCGAGTTCCTGGTCGAGGACGCAAGGGTCCGCCGGTTCATCGACGAGCGACTGAACCGTCAGCCCCCCTACGCGGCGATCAGTGAGATCCAGATCGAGCGGACGCGGGAAGAGGTCAAGATCTCCCTGCGGACGGCCCGGCCCGGACTGGTCATCGGGCCCAAGGGCGCCGAGGTGGACAAGCTCCGAAGTGCCCTGGAAGACCTGACCGACCGGCGCGTGAGCATCAACATCGTGGAGGTCAAGAACCCCGATCTCGATGCCCAGTTGATCGCCGAGGGGATCGCCGAGCAGCTCAAGCGGCGGTCCAGTTTCCGACGAACGATGAAGATGCGGACGGAATCGTCCATGCAGGCCGGCGCCAAGGGCGTCAAGATCCAACTTTCCGGGCGACTGGGCGGAGCGGAGATGAGCCGAAGCGAGACGCAGCTCAAGGGCTCGATCCCGCTCCAGACCCTCCAGGCGGACGTCGACTACGGGTTCACGCATTGCCGCACGACCTACGGCGTCATCGGCGTGAAGGTGTGGGTGTATCGGGGCATGTTCGGCGAGGTCCGAAGCGAGCCCGAGGCGCCCCCGCGGCGCCCGCCGTCGGGCCGGTTCTCCGGCCGACCTCGCCCGGGCGGCCCCGGCGGCCCCGGCGGCCCCGGTGGGCGTGGCCGAAGACCCTCGCGGGCCCCAGCCGCGACGACACCGGCGAAACCGGCCACGACACCGGCCAAACCGGCCCCGGCAGCCCCGGCAACGCCGGCGCCAGCCGAGACCCCGGCGCCCCAGGCCGAGAAGGCCCCGCCGACTCCGCCGGCCGAGCCGTCGCCCGGTCCCGACGCAGCGAAGTAGAGTAAGACGCAAACCAAGCGATAGGTGCCACCATGGCGTTGATGCCAAAACGAGTGAAGCATCGCAAGCAGATGCGAGGTCGCATGCGCGGCAACGCGACCCGGGGCAACACGGTCGCGTTCGGGCAGTTCGGGCTTCAGACGAAGGAAGCCGGCTGGATCACGGGCCGGCAGATCGAGGCCGGACGAGTGGCGGCCACGCACTTCCTGCATAGGGAAGGACGCGTGTACATCCGGATCTTCCCGGACAAGCCCATCACCTCCAAGCCCCTGGAGACGCGGATGGGCAAGGGCAAGGGCGAGCCGTCGGCCTGGGTGGCGGCGGTCAAGCCGGGTTCGGTCCTGTTCGAGATCGGTGGCGTGGACGAGACGACGGCGAAGGCGGCCCTGCGCCGTGTCGCCGCCAAAATGCCGGTGCGGTGCCGGATGCTGTACCGGCAGCACCACATGTAAGGCCAAGCATCGATGAAGGTCAGCGAGATTCGCCAACTGAGCGACGAGGAACTGCACGCCGAGTTACAGCGTGTGCGGCGGCACCTGTTTGACGTCCGCGCCCAGGCGGTGACGGAGAAGCTGGAAGATCCCAGCATGCTCACCAAGGCCCGGCGGGACATTGCCCGGTTCCTGACGGTCGTGCGCGAGCGAGAGATTCAGGCCGAGCGCACCTAAGGCGCCCTCCCAAGGGCGAACGGAAGCAGTCAAGATGGCAGAGAAACGTAGCGGTAGCGGCACGGTGGTCTCTCGGACGCGGACCGGGACCGTCTCCTCCGTTGGCGGAGACAAGACGATCCACGTGGTCGCCAACAACCTGGTCAAGCACCCGATGTACGGCAAGTACGTTCGTCGTCGGACGAAGCTGGCCGTCCACGATCCGGGCAACGTGGCGCAGTTGGGCGACGTCGTCGAGATCATTCCGTGTCGGCGGGTGAGCAAGAGCAAGAGTTGGCGGCTGGTGCGGATCGTGCGTAGAAGCGATGGCACGCTGCCGGTTCCCCAGACCATCGAGACCGGCACCGCCGAGCAAGAGGGCTAGCCGTGATCCAACAGGAAACACGTCTGGAGGTCGCCGACAACACCGGCGCTCGCGTCGTCGGGTGCATCAAGGTGTTGGGAGGCTCGACGAGGCGCCAGGGCATGACGCGCCGAACGGCCTCGCTGGGCGACATCATCGTCTGCTCCGTCAAGAGGGCCCAGCCCGGCTCGGACGTCAAGGCCGGCGATATCGTCCGCTGCGTCATCGTGCGGACGAGCCACGCCGTGCGGCGATCGGACGGAAGCTACGTTCGGTTCGACCGCAACGCCGCGGTGATCGTCGACGCCAACCAGAACCCCGTTGGCACACGGATTTTCGGGGCTGTGGCGCGAGAACTCCGCGAAAGAAACTTCATGAAGATCGTGTCGTTGGCCTCCGAGGTGGTGTAGCTATGGCGATGCATATTAAAAAAGGCGATCAGGTCATGGTGATCGCGGGCGACGACAAAGGCAAGACCGGCGAGATCCTTCGGGTCAACTCGGCGGCGGGCAAGGTGCTGGTGCAGGGCGTCAACCGCGTCTACCGCCACCTGAAGCCCAGCCGCCAGAACCCCCAGGGCGGACGGATTCAGAGAGAGATGCCGATTCACATCTCCAACGTCCTGCCCATCGATCCCAAGACGAGCCAGTCGACACGCGTGGGCTTCCGCACGGCGGAAGACGGTTCCAAGGAGCGGTTTGCCCAGAAAAGTGGCGAGACGCTCGGTACGGTCAGGAAAGCGAAGTAGGGCTCCAACCATGGTGGCGCGCCTTCAGGAGAGATACAAAACCGAGGTTGTCCCGAGCTTGGTCGAGCGGTTCGGATACACGAACCCCTTGTCGATCCCCAAACTGGAGAAGATCGTCGTGTCGATGGGCATCGGCGACGCCAACCAGGAAAAGGCCAAGCTCGAGACCGCCCAGAAGCAACTGGCGAGGATTGTCGGCCAGCAGCCCGTGGTGATGCGGGCCAAGAGGTCGGTGAGCAACTTCAAGCTCCGCCAGGGCTACCCGGTCGGGCTCAAGGTGACGCTCCGCGGCACGCGGATGTACGAGTTCCTCGACCGGTTGATCTCGCTGGCTATCCCCCGGGTGAGGGACTTCCGCGGGCTCAACCCCTCCGGCTTCGACGGGCGAGGAAACTACAATATGGGGCTCGTCGAACAGAGCGTGTTCCCCGAGATCGATCCGGCGAGTCTGACGTTTACCCAAGGGATGAACATCGCGATGCAGACCAGCGCCCTGACGGACGAAGAGGCCCGGGAATTGCTGAATCTGCTGGGCATGCCCTTCCGGAAGGGCTCATAGAGGCGTACCACGATATGGCGACCAAGGCGCAGATTGCGAAGGCCAAGAGGAAACCCAAATTCTCCACCCGGATCATCCGACGGTGCCAGCTCTGTGGGCGCCCTCGCAGTGTCTACCGCAAGTTCCGAATCTGTCGGATCTGTCTGCGGATGCTGGCGAACGAGGGGAAGGTGCCGGGCATGAGGAAGGCGAGCTGGTAAAGAGGAATTCAGTCCATGAGTCTGTCCGACCCAATAGCCGATATGCTGACGAGGATCCGCAACGCCTACCGGGCGAGGCATGAGATGGTGACCGCCCCGGCGTCGAAGATCTGCGAAGGCATCTGCCGCGTTCTGAAGGAAGAGGGGTACATCACCGACTACCAGCGGATCGAGGATACCCGCCAAGGGCTGCTTCGCGTGCAGTTGAAGTACGGCCCGCGGGGCGAGAACGTGCTGGTAGAGATCAAGCGAATCAGTCGCCCGGGCCGGCGTCTTTACCTCGGCGTGGGCGACCTTCCCCGGCCGCTGGGCGGCATGGGGATTTCCATCGTCTCGACCTCCCGCGGGGTTCTGAGCGACCGCCAGTGTCGCCAGGAGAACGTCGGCGGCGAGGTCTTGTGTACCGTCTTCTAAGGGAACTCACAGCGCTATGTCCCGTATCGGAAAACAACCTGTTCCCATCCCCGACGGCGTGAAGGTCACCGTGAAGAATCGGTGCATCTCGGTCGAGGGCCCGGCGGGCAAGCTCCAGTGGACGTTCCGCCCGGAGATGACCGTCGTGGTGGACGAGGCCTCCCGGAGCGTCGTGGTGACGCGGTCGTGCGAAGACCGTCTCAACCGCAGTCTGCACGGCCTGACCCGAAGCCTGATCGCCAACATGGTTCGAGGATGCAAGGAGCCCTTCGAGCGGTCGCTGGAGGTCTACGGCGTCGGCTATGGCGTACAGCTCCAGGGCACGAAGTTCACGGTGACCTGCGGGCGGAGCCATCCGGTCGTCTTCGAGGTCCCCCCGGCGATTGACATCGAGGTCCGGACGCCCCAGGCTCGAGGAGACAGCGAGCCGGCGAGGTTTACCGTTCGCGGGCCCGACAAGCAGGCCGTCGGCGAGTTCGCGGCGCGGGTCCGCAAGGCCCGCCCGCCGGAACCCTACAAGGGCAAGGGAGTTCGCTATGCCGACGAGCACGTCCGCCGAAAGGTGGGCAAGGCCTTCGTCGGTACGGGTGGTTGATCGGCAACCAGACCGGGACGCTTTGCGGGTCCGGCAGGAATAGACAATCATGAAGGCAAGTATCAGCAAGCAGGTTCGGCGCATGCGTCGCAAGCGCCATGTTCGCAAGCGGGTCTCCGGCACGCCGGATCGCCCCCGGCTGACCGTCTCTCGCAGCCACAAGAACATCTACGCCCAGATCGTGGACGATATCGGCGGCAAGACGTTGGTGGCCGCCAGCACGCGAGAGACGGCCCTGCGGGAGAAGCTGCCGTCGGGCGGCAACAAAGCGGCGGCCGAGGCCGTCGGCGAGGCCCTGGCCGTCAAGGCCACCGAGGCCGGCATCAAGAAAGTGGTCTTCGACCGAAACGGCTATCCCTTCCACGGGCGGGTGAAGGAACTGGCCGAGGCTGCCCGAAAGGGTGGCCTGGAGTTCTAGGCACAGCAGGAGCACGCATCGTGGCGTTTAGCAGACATCAACGAGGCAGAGGCAGGAGACCTTCCGGCGGCGACCGTGCCGAGGAGGGCGGCCTGGAAGACAACGTCGTGCAGATCTTCCGCTGCTCCAAGGTGGTCAAGGGCGGGCGGCGGTTCAGCTTCTCGGCCCTGGTGGTCGTCGGCGACCGCAAGGGCAGCGTCGGCGTCGGGTACGGCAAGGCCAACGAGGTTCCGCTGGCCGTCGAGAAAGGGATCG
>Ga0272442_10004487_pt1 | contig 19104 bp, 12 predicted proteins | sample SSMForm2O_FD_200262 | JGI IMG/M metagenome (GOLD analysis project Ga0272442, IMG submission 200262) | Marine sediment archaeal communities from Little Sippewissett salt marsh, Falmouth, MA, United States - SSM-Form-2O | ecosystem: Environmental > Aquatic > Marine > Wetlands > Sediment ... | reverse complement strand
TGTTTCCGTTGATCAGGTCAAGGACCGCGAGCGGGTACAGCGGGTACTCGGACAGCTCGACGTCGAAGCCGTCAGCGATCAAGTCCTCGATGAAGAACGCCCCCGTGACCTCGATCTGCGCGCCGACCTTATGACCGCCTGCCAACGCCTCGATGATGTTGTACTCGGGAACCAGCGTGCCCTCTTCGCCTGGGACCGCCCGAACGAGAACGGCCTGATCGGAACCCCAGTAGGGTTCGGAGAAGTCCACCTTCAACGCACGGTCCGGCTTGATGGTCGCGCCGGATGCGCCGATGTCGACGCGGCCGATGCCCACATCGTCGAAGATGATTTCCCAGTCGTAGCTGACGATCTCGATCTCATAGCCCTCGAGGATCGCGATGCAGCGCATCACGTCGAGGTCGAAACCGTACAGATTCCCCGCCGCGTCGGCCCACTCGAACGGGGCCCACGTCGTGTCGGACGCGACCTTGTACGTCTCTGCTGATGCCGCGAACCCAAACCCGATCAGTCCGAGCACCACCAATCCCAGAACTAGCCTGTGCGTCATTGCTTGTACCTCCTTGGTGAGTGACTATAGCACGACGAGAAGGCGTCGGTCAACAATGCGGACAATTCAGGGCATCTGGGGATCCCGCGCCTCAACGCGGCCCCTCCGATCCCGACCTCGGGTCAGCCGTGGACGTCCGCCGGAGTGCCCGGGCGCTCCGCAGGGCTCGACAGGTGTCCTTCGCGCCACGGACAAAGACACGGCCTTCCTCTCCCGCTTTTCCTCACGAGTACTGGGCCGGCTGCGGTAGGTTGATCAGAAGGAGGTCACCATGTCACGGACGGCGGTGCGTTCCACGATCGCTCTGAGTCTCGTGTTGTTTGCGGCGGCGATCGGATGCCAGGGAATCGAGGCGGGCTTCGCGGGAGGGATGGGATTGGAGTTCACGTACACACCGATCCTCCCGTTGTCCTACAACATCGAGTCGACTCTCGCACTTTCGCTCAGCGTTTCCGAGGTCGCCTTCCGATCCGAGACGACCTTCGACCTCTCAGGCTTTCAGGCCCAGTTGCTGTCGGTGTCGCTCGATCTCGGCGCACTGCAGCTCTCCGAGGAGATCCTGTTCGCGCCGGTCTTCGAGCGAAACGTCCTGAGCCTGAACGCGCAGATCGTCGGGATCGACATCGGACTCGACCTGATGCTGGCGAACGTCGGAACGACACAGACGCCCTCCTACAGCATGGGCACGGTCCTGAAGCTGGGCAGCGGGCTGATCGGCGGATTCTCCCTGACGTCACTCACCGGATTCGGTGCCGAGGACCTCGTGAACCTGCTGGACGGTGTCGAGGCGCCGTTTTCCCATGAGGTGCTGGAGCTTTTCGACTACTTGGAGACGCTCTTCGCGGTGCAGCCTGAACTCCGCGTGACGGTCGTTCCGGGCTTCTACTTCGAGGAGGAGCTGATCCGGATCGAGATGGACACCTGCGGCCTGCTTGCGAGCACCTCGACATGGCTAGACGGGGGCGGCTTTCTGAAGGAGGTCCTCGAATTCGGCTACCGATTTGCCGAACCGACATTCTCCTTCGTGACCGCGTTGACGGTGAACGGCGGGTTCGCGATCAGCGGACTCGACTTCAGCGTCGACCTGCGGCTCGATCCCGTCCGCTTCACGTCGAGGACCGCCTTCGCCGCACCGACGGTCCCGTCTCCCCTCCCGGTCCTCTTCGCGGGACAGGGGTTCGCCGTTTCGTTCGCAGTGTGGGACGTCCTGATCACGCTGGAAACGGACTTCGACGATCTCTTCCTCTTCGACCGCCAGCTTCTCGCACTCGACGCGCTGCTCGGCCCGGTTGCGTTTGCCAGCCTGACGTCGTTCGACGCGGGCGGCTTCGCCGGCCAATGGATCCGTGCCGCGGTGGCGTTCGGCGGGATCACCCTGTACACGATCGGCGTTTTCGACGTCACGGGGATCACGGAGATCACGTTCGGCTTCGAACTGGGATTCTAGGATGGACGACGGCAATCCTGATGAGATGCAGCGTCATGAGGATCTGGACGCGCTGGCGCGGCGAATCGATGTCGCTACCGAGGACGCGGATGCTCTCCGATCAGCGCTTCTCGGCCGCGCGGCCGGCCTGATCGACGCCGTCATCGATGAGACGTTCGAACGCAGCGGGTTCGATCGCCAGGATCTGTTTCGAGCCGGCTACCTCGGCGTGATCAACGCGGTCTACAACCTCGACCTCTCGAGGGGAAAGGGCTTCGGGGAGTACGCGAGGAATCTGATCAAGGGAGAGATTCGGCAACACATCCGCGAGCGCATCGGCCGCCCGCAGCTCCCGAGGTGGCTGCGCAGCCTCAACAGGCAGATCGAGGCGGCGGAGGCGAGATTGCTGCAGGCGACCGGAGCCTTGCCTTCCCTCTCGGATCTCGCCGAGGAGGTCAACATCACCGAGGAAGGGATTGCGGAGGTCTTCCGGGCGCGCGAGGCGCTCAGCTACGTCTCATTGAGCGAGGAGCAGCGGAAGGATGACCCCGCACCCGAAGTGGACGTCACGCGCATCCGCTCGAAGCATTCCACGGCACTGCCTCTCGAACACAGGATCCGCATCGCATCTGCACTCGAAAGACTGGCGGATCTCCAGGGCTTCCTGTTTCACAGTCTGTTCCCCCCGCCCCGCGACTAGGCGCGGCGTCCGCGGTCTTCGCGTCCGCTGGCTGTCCGGATCGTCCCTCCAGGACGGACCTTGCCACCTTGTTTTGGGCAGCCTGCGCCGGCTCGCGTGAAACGAGCTGCCCGTCCGAAGTGTTCCTCTGGAACGAGGCCACTTGCCTCCGCGAGCCATCCCGGCTAGCGTCTGTCGTACGTGTATGGATTCCGGCGAGAGGATCCGTGACAGGGGGCGAACATGGCGGTGCGTCTGAGATTGCTGGGCGGCATGTTGGGGCGATGGGGATGGGTGCTGGCCGTATGTGCATTCCTGCCGGCGTTCGGCACCGGACATGCGGAGCCCGCGGATGAGCCGATGCCCGCACCGAGCGTCGTCGCGCGGTCACCCGAGCGCGGAGAAGCCCTGCCGATCGACGGCACGATCGAACTCGTGTTCGACCGCGCGATGGAGCCAAGGAGTGTCGAGGCGGCGTTCGGAATCGATCCCTGCACCGCGGGGATCGTGACGTGGGCCGACGACCGGACCTTCCGTTTCCAACCGGCGGCGCCACTGACGAGGGACGCGTCGTATGAGATCACCCTCCTCACCGCGGCCCGGGCCCGGGATGGTACACCGCTCGCCGTTCCGTATGCGTTCCGGCTGCGGACCGTTGGATTCCTGGAGGTCACCCAGACCCTTCCCGCTCACGGAGCGGAGGAGATCGCTTCGGATGGCACGATCACCGTGATCTTCAATCGACCGGTGGTCCCCCTTGTTGCCGTGTCGGATCCCGCGTACGCGGCTCTTCCCGATCCCCTGCAGTTCGAACCCGACATCGTGGGAACCGGGGAATGGCTGAACACCTCGATCTACGTGTACACCCCGAGCCGACCGCTCGCAGGCGGCACGCGGTACACGGCACGGGTCACGGCGGGGTTGAGCAACACAGGCGGTGCCGTTCTGGCGGAGGCGTTCGCCTGGACCTTCGCGACGGAACGTCCGAAGGCCGTCTGGATCGAGCCGAGTCGCGAGGCGGATCTCGTACCGGTGAACGCCTCGATCCGGGTCACGTTCAACATGCCGGTCGATCCTGCGTCTGCGGAGGGGCTGTTCAGGGTCCGTACGGCGAGCCTGCTCGGCGATCTGTTCGCCGAATCCGTGGACGGCACGGTCGACGTTCAGGGGGAGACCTTGACGTTCACTCCGGACACGTGGCTCGCCTTCGATCGGCGATACGTGGCCGTTGTCGACGCCGGGATCACCGGTGCCGAGGGCGGCGTCGGGAGTGAAACGCCGACGGAATGGAGCTTCACGACCGTGCCGCTGCCGCGGATCCTCTCCACCGATCCCCGGAACGGAGAGCGCCAGGCGTACCCGCATACCTCGTTCCGCATCCGGTTCAATGCGCCGATCGATCCGGACACGGTCATGGATCAGATCACGATGGAGCCGCAGCTCATGGACGGTCCCATCCACCCCTACTACAGTCGATGGAATCACACGGTCAGCCTCGACTTCGGGGCGGCGCCGAGCACTGACTATGTGGTCCGTATCGGCCCGGGAATCGCGGATCCCTACGGAAACATCACCGGGCAGGAGATGACGATCCGCTTCCGGACCGCGGCGCTCGAACCGGTAGCGTGGATTCACGTTCCCGGACGCGTGGGGACCTACGATGCCACGGAACCGGCGCAGCTCGTCGTCGCCCACAGGAACACGGAGCGGCTCGATCTGGCCCTCTACCGGCTCGGGCGCGAGGACACCTTCGCCGCGATGTGGGACTGGTACGATTTCGAGCCGCCGTCCACGGCCTGCCGTCGCCGTTGGTCGGTCCGTGTGCCGTCGACTCTGAACGAAATCGAATACAGCCCCGTGGATCTTGTGGAGGGGGGAGCCCGTTTGGAGCCGGCGGTCTACCTCATCGATCTTGAGGCGGAGGGGGTCTCCTACAGCCGTTGGAATCACCGACACCTCCTCGTGGTCAGCCCGCTCAATCTCACGCTCAAGAGCGAACCGGCGCGGACGTTGGTCTGGGTCACCGATCTGGTCGGAGGCGCTCCTGTCGCCGGGTTGGAGGTCGGCGCCTACGATCCGGAAGCCCAACGGCACGGGACCGCCCTGACGGATGCCGACGGATTGGCTGTGTTGCCGGGGAGCGAAGCGATCGACTGGGGAGAGATCGTCGTGATCGCCGAGGACCCCTTCGCGTTGGCGAGCACGAGCTGGAACGACGGGATTTCGATCTGGGAGATGGGGCTCGACTACGGGTACGCCCAGGATCACCGCGGCCACGTCTACACGGATCGTCCGGTCTATCGTCCCGACCAGACCGTCTTCTTCCGGGGAATCCTGCGGGCCGAGGATGACGTTCGCTACGCGCTGATCGATGCCGAGTCGGTCGACGTGACGATCACCGACGCGGCGTGGGAGCTCGTCTACGAGGAGACGCTCCTCTTGGACGACGTGGGTACGTTCTCCGGCGAGGTCGTGCTGCCTGAGGATGCGGCGCTCGGAGACTACCAGGTCCGCGCGGAAGTGAGGGGGTGGTCGTTCGGGGCTTCGTTCGAGGTCGCCGCCTATCGTCCTCCGGAGTTTGAGGTGGTCGCCATCGCCGAGGCTCGAGAGACCGCGCGGGGGGAGACGAACCGAGCAACCGTCGACGTCCGGTACTTCTTCGGCGGTCCGGTCGCGGATGTCCCGATTGCGTGGCGGGTCCTCTCCGAGGCGTACCGGTTCGAGGCCCGGCAGTTCGGGAGCTACATCTTCAGCGACGAGGACGATCCGTGGTCGGGTTGGCGCCGATGGTGGTGGACCCCTCAGCCCACGCCGGTCACAATCCGGGAGGGCTCCGGAACCACCGACGCCGAAGGGCGACTCCTCCTCGATCTCCCCGCTGAACTCGGAGGGCTGCCGCTCGATGATGCCGGGGAGCCGCCCTCCGGGAGCCGGCGCCTGACGGTGGAGGCGACCGTCTCCGGCGCCGACGGGCAGACGCTCTCAGGACGAACGACGATCGTCGTCCACCGTGGCGACTACTACGTCGGACTCGCGGCATCCCAGGCCGTCGGGCGCGCCGGGGACGAGATGCCGATCGACGTCGTGACGGTCGATTGGGCGGGAGAGCGCCTTCCCCAGCGGAACCTCGAATACGGGATCGTCCGCCGCGAGTGGGTCAACCGCTGGGTCGAGGGGGTCGGCGGCGGCGGGCGATGGGAGTGGGAGACGAAGGACGCGGAGATCGCGACCGGAACGTTGACGACGAGCCCGGATGCAGAGGGCGTGATTCGGTTCGTTCCCGACGAGGGCGGGAGCTACAAGGTCGTGGTTCGCGGCCGGGATGCACGGGAGCGCGTCGTGCAATCGAGCCTCTTCGTGTGGGTCAGTGGGCCCGAGACCGTGTCGTGGCGACGGTCGAACGACGATCGGATCACCCTGATCAGCGACAAGACGTCGTACGTGCCCGGGGAGACGGCGGAGATTCTCATCCCGAGCCCGTACGAGGGCGCGCAGTGGGCGCTGATCACCGTCGAGCGCGGGGGAATTCTCCAGCGGGAGGTCCTCCGCCTCGAGTCGAACAGCACCGTCTACCGGCTCCCGATCGTCGCCGCTCACGCCCCGAACGTCTACGTAGGAGTCGTGATCGTACAGGGCAAGGACGCCGCGGCGGCGGGCGGGCCGGCGGTCGCGAGCACCAAGGTCGGCTACGTGGCTCTGACGGTCGAACCGGTCGAGCGCCGGCTGAGCATCCAAGTGACGCCCTCGGAGGCGGAGGTTCTCCCGGGCGGCGAGATCGCACTGGATGTGCAGGTCACCGATCGCCAAGGGGGTCCGGTGGCGGCCTCCGTCTCGCTCGATGTCGTGGACAGGGCGATCCTGTCGCTCCGACCGCGGGGCGAGGACGCTGCGTTCTCAGCGTTCTACGTGCAGCGGGGGCTGGGAGTCGAAACGGCGACCGGGCTGGCCATCTCCATCAACCGACTTGTGCTCGAGCAGTCGGCGCAGATCGACGAAGCGAAGGACGCCGACCGGGCGGGTGCCGATTTCGCCGGCGAGGCGAGCGCGGTTCCGATGGCGGCAGTTGCACCCGATACGGCGAGCGGAGAGGACGCCGTTCGCGAGCGCGCGACCGCAGCCGGGCAGCTTGCGGAGGGAATCGCCCTCCGCGAGGACTTCCAGGACACCGCCTATTGGCGTCCGGACCTCGTCACCGGAGACGACGGACGAGCGCGCGTCACCCTGACGCTTCCGGACAACCTGACGACGTGGGTGGTGCGAGCGATCGGGGTGACGGCGGCCACCGAAGTGGGGGAAGGCGGAGCGGAATTCATGGCCTCGAAGCCGCTCCTCGTGCGGCCCGTGTCCCCGAGGTTCCTGGTGGTCGGCGATCGCGTCCAGTTCGCGGCGAGCGTCTCCAACCGCACCGAAGCCTCCCGTGCGGTGACGGTGGGGATCGCCCAGGTCGGGCTGTCGCTCGAGGGCGCGGCCGAACAGCGGATCGACATCCCGGCGGGCGACGAAGCCAAGGCGACCTGGTGGGGAACCACCCTGGACGTCCCGCACGTCGACCTCGCGTTCAGCGCGGTGTCCGGCGATCTGAGCGACGCGGCGCGACCCCGCCTGACGACCGGGCCGGACGGAACCCTGCCGGTCTATCGATACACCGCTCCGGAGATCGTGGGCACAGCGGGGCAGCTGGTCGGCGAGGGCCTGTTGACCGAGGTGATCGCGGTCCCGCCAGGAGCCGACGATCGGCGCGGGGAGCTGTCCGTCCGGCTCGATCCCTCGCTGGCGGCGGCGATGATGGACGGCCTGACCTACCTCGAGCACTTCGAGTACGAGTGCACGGAGCAGGTGGTCAGCCGCTTCCTTCCCAATGTCCTCGTGGTGCGAGCCCTTCGCCTGCTCGGGATCGAGGACAGCGCCCTCGAGGAGAACCTTCCACGCCTCGTCGCCGGGGGCCTCGGGAAGCTGGTCGTGCAGCAGCACGCCGACGGCGGCTGGGGTTGGTGGTGGACGAGCGACTCGAGCCCGATCCTGACGGCGTACGTGGTCTTCGCACTGGCGAGGAGCCGCGAGGCCGGGTTCGCGGTGGATCAGGCGATGCTCGACGCCGGCCTGCGCTTCCTGGAGCGAGGATTGATCTCGAGCCGCGAACTCGACCAACCCTGGCTCGCGAATCGGCAGGCGTTCATGATTTACGTGCTTGCCGAGGCAGGGAAGACCGACTGGGCGAGCGAACGGGTCGGCGACCTGTTCGATGCGCGCGGGAAGATGAGTCACTACGCGTGCGCCTACCTGGCGATGACCCTGGATCGGATCGACCCCGAAGACGGACGGATCCTCACCCTCCTCTCCGACCTCGCCAACGACGCGATCCTCAGTGCCACCGGCGCGCACTGGGAGGAGAGCGGGATCGACCGATGGGCGATGAACACCGACACGCGCTCGACCGCGATCATCCTCGACGCCCTGGCACGGCTCGATCCGGAGAACTCGATCATCCCCAACGTCGTCCGCTGGCTGATGGTCGCTCGCCGGGACGGGATCTGGGAGACGACGCAGGAGACCGCGTGGAGCCTGATCGCGCTCACCGATTGGATGGTCGTGACCGGTGAACTCCGCGGTGCCTACGACTATGCGGTCTGGTTGAACGGGGAGCCGCTGGCATCGGGTGACGTCGTGCCGGCAACCGTCCGAGATGCGATCGTCGTTCGTGAGGACGTCGCCGAGCTGCTGACGGAGACGGGGAACCGATTGTCGGTCTCTCGGGGACCCGGCGACGGTCGTCTCTACTACAGCGCCCATCTGAGCGTCCACCTCCCCGTCGCCGAGATCGAACCGCTCGATCGCGGCATCGTCGTGCAGCGGGAGTACGTCCCCATGGATTGCGGAGTGACGACGACCTGCGAGCAGATCGACGGCGCTTCTGTCGGGGATACGGTTCAGGTTAGGCTGACGATCATCGCGCCGCACGATCTCTACTACGTGGTCGTCGAGGATCCGCTCCCGGCGGGAGGCGAAGCGATCGATGCGGGGCTCGCCACCAGCAGCCTGCTCGATCAGGATCCCGGTCTGTTCCGGGAGTCTGGCGACGACGACCGGACGTGGCTCAGCCGGTGGTGGTGGCGATGGTACAGCCGCAGCGAGATGCGGGACGAGAAGGTGGTGTTGTTCGCCGACTACCTCCCGGCGGGAACCTACACGTACCGGTACACGTTCCGAGCGACCCAGCCCGGAACCTATCATGTCATTCCGACGGTCGCCAGAGAGTTCTACTTCCCGGAGGTGTTCGGGCGATCCGACGGCCGGGTCTTCATGGTCGCCGAGGGGCGCACCGAGTGAACCCGGACGCCCTTCGGGATGACGTCACGGTGAGGCCGGGAATCGAGGATAGGGACCGTCTGCCGCTTGCCGCGATCCTCTACGACGGCCTACGGGACAAGTTCGCGCCGCTGTTCGGCGATCGCGAGCGAGCGGTGCCGGTCATCGCCCATCACCTGCGCAGCGTGCGGTGTTTGACCGCGCGCCGCGGACCCGAGGTCGTGGGGATCGCGGGACTCAAGTACGCCGGCCGCGGTTTCTTCGATCTCGGTCTCATGCGGGCGATCGGTGAGTTCGGGATCCGGACGTTTCCGCTGATCTTCTACGGGCTTCCGCTCGAAGCGTTCCCGAGGCGCGACGAGGTCTATCTCGAGTGTCTGGCCGTGTCGGAGGTACAGCGTGGGGTGGGCGTGGGGACGAGGCTGCTCGGCGCCGCCCTGAGCCATGCGTGGCGAGACGGGGCACGTCGCGTGCGTCTGGACGTTGCGACGGATAATGCATCGGCCGTCTCCCTGTACGAACGTCGAGGGTTTCGGATCCTACGTGTGCGCTCGCTGCCCTTCCCCTGGTGTCGGGTGTTCGGGACGCGGGGATTCGCGGAGATGGTGCGGGACGTGGACGAGGGTGACCGCGTCGACGAGGAGGCTAGGGTCCGCTGAGCATCGACGCCGCCTGTGCGTTGTGGGAGCAAGTGAAGACCACCAGTCCGACGGACTGAGCCGCGGAGACCGTGACCATGAGGTCCTCGATGTCGATCCCCTTCCTGGCGAGGGCCTCGGTGATCCGGCAAACCAAACCCGCACGATTCGGGATCTCGAGGACCACGACCTCCCGCTCGTCTACCTGAAAGCGGGCCTGGCGGAGCGCGTCGCGTGCATGATCCTGAACGTCGGTGATCAACCGAACCTCGGCCCCCGAGTTCTCTGCGCGGACGCACAGGGCGGTCGGACGAATCCCCATGTTCGAAAGGAGCCGCGTGATCTCCGCGAGAAGACCGACTCGGTTGTCGCTCCTGATCAATAGCTCTCGCTGCACACTGGCACGGGGCATGGCAGGCCTCCATCGTCTTCACTCTAGTGTGCGAAGGGGCGGAGGGGAGCCTCTGTGACCGGCCTGCGGGAGACATCGGCGGCCTCTAGGTAGGGAGGAACGTCGGATTCGCAGCCGCATCCCGGCGCGGCAACGCATCCGATCCGGAGAACGATGCCGGCGGGTTCCAGGATGTAACGCGCATCACCCCGGCGTGCGACAAAGGTCTCAGCCCGCCGCTTTTTCGGTCCTTTCCTGCATCCGCGGCACGCGCTACGCTTCACGAGCACATGGATCGGCGGATGCGATGGACGAGCCTTCTCGCTGTTGGAGCGGCCCTGCTTCTGACGGGGTCATTCTGCCTTGCGGTCGAAGTGGTGACGCTCTCGCCGGAGAAGGAGACCGGTCCGGGCGAGTTCGTGACGCACGTGTTCTCGGTGCGGAACGACGGTCCGGCTGAAGAGACCCTCCTCCTGTCGCTCGATGTACCCCCGACGTGGGGATTGATCGGCGTTCCGGAAGGCCTGGCCCTGGCGGCTGGAGCTGAGGAGACGCTGTTCGTGACGTTCATGGTGCCGCCGGGCGCGGAGGCGTCGCGCTATGAGATCGTCCTTCACGTCGTTTCCCAGGGAGATCCACTCGGAGATCGGACGGCGACCGCCGTTGTCACCGTAGGCCCGGTCAACAACGTCGAGATCATCCCCCCGGCCGGGGGACGGTTGCCCCCGGGAGGGCGACTGAGCTACCGTGTGGAAATCGTGAATCGCGGGAACGCCCAGGACACGCTCGAGATCCGAGCGAAGTCCGGAAGCGGCTTCCCGATCGTGCTCTCCGACAGCCTGATCAGTCTAACCCCTCAGGAGCGACGCACGGTTGAGGTTGAGATTGCGGTTCCGGCGGACGCCACCGCCGGCCGGGATCCGCTGACCGTCGAAGTCACGTCTACCCTCTACCCCGGTGTGGAAGATCTCGTAGTAGTGTTCACCACGATCTTGCCTCCTCCGCCCTCAGCGGTGGGAGGAACCTTGTTGGAGGTCTTGCCGGCGCGGGTGCGCTGGTCGATCGAGCACGATGCGCTCACCGGTGCCCTCGACAGCGACTTCAGGTTCACCTCGACAGGGAGTGTCGGTGCAGGGTATCTCTCCGCGTACCTGGGTCTCTCTCCCCTGTACGGGCCGACGCCGCTCGAAGTCAGCACCTTCTCGGTGCTCTATCGTCACACGCCCGCCAGCTATGCGGTCGGCGATACCTTCAGCAGGCTGACCGAGCTGACCAGCATCTCGTGCCGGGGCGGACGCTTCGAGTACGAGGAGGATCCGATCGCGCTCTCGGTAATCGGCGGGGGCTACGACGAGGAAGCCCGGTTCGGTGGACTCGTTTCGCTCGGTCCGGACGTGGCCAACCTTGGGCTTGCGTATGGGGAATGGCGGGATGCCTCGGTGAGACGTGCCGCATGGAACTTGTTCGGTGAGTGCGAGCCGCTGATCGACTGGCGGCTTCGGATGGAAGGGGCACTGGGGGTGGACGGAGCGCTCACGAGTCGCGCGTTCCTGTTCAGCACGGAGGTGGATACGGAGGGTTACTTCCTGTTCGGAGAGGTGCTTTCGGTGGGGACGGGTTATCCTGGATCCCGGAGCGACGAGGCGGGAGTCTCGCTCTCGCAGCGGCTGCGAGGCGAGGACTACTCGTTCCGCGCATCGCTCCGTCACTCCCGGGACAACGTCGATGAGAGCCCGTTGGCGGTCACCGAGATCGCCGATGAGCTCGGATTGAACCTCTCTGCAACGCCGCTGGAGGACGGCCCGATTCTGACGGCGACCTCCGAGTTCACTTGGGATCGCGATTCCACACAGGCCGTGCAGAACGACACGACCGCGTTGACCTCAGTGTCGATCGATCAGAGCGACCCTCCGTTCCCGTACTCGCTTTCCGCGTCCGTGGAGGACCAGCTGGACGGCGTCGCCGGCACGCACTTCCGTACGCTCACGTTCAGCGAGGGGTTCGGGCTGTCGATCTCCGGATTCGACATCTTCCTCAGACTGACGCAGTCCACAACGACAGACGAAGTAGCCGGGGGTGCCGTCTCGGAGGAGACGGACGTGGCTCTACGCTTTCGGACGGACAACGCACTGCACTCGGCGACGTTCGCGTTGGAGAACAGTGGCGATTCGTTCGCGGCGCACCTTGACGCGACGATGGCACCCTTGCAGGACGTGGAGTTGACGCTGGAGACGACGTGGACGTGGGATCGCGGAGGCGCGGTTCCGGTGAGTGTCGCGTACAGGCTTTCCCTCGAAGCCCGATTCGACCTTCCGATTCCGTTCCTTCGAACAAGCGGGCGTATCGAGGGACGCGTCTACGTGGATCGCGACGGAGACCGTGCCTTCGGAACGGGGGACGAGCCGGCGGGCGGCGTCGTCGTTGCGATCGCGCAGAACGAGGTCTCAACGGATGCGACTGGTGCGTTCCGTTTCCGTCCGCTTTCCGAGGGCACGTACACGGTCGAAGTGCGTCAGCTGTCGTCCGATGTGACGGCGGTGCGGCTCCCGACCGTCGATCTGCAGCCCGGAACGACGGTGTGGGTCGACGTCTTGTTGAGTCCGCTGACTGTCGTCTCCGGGACGGTCTTCGACGACGGGGATCGGAGCGGTACGTTCGACAGCGGGGAAGGCGGGTTTGCGGAGGTCCTCGTTCTTCTGGCGGACGAGGGACGGGAGGTCGACGAAGCCATCACCGATTTCCGGGGCGGCTTCGAATTCACCGGGGTTCCGCCGGGAAGCTACGTCGTTCGCATCGAGGGAGGTTCGCTCCCCGAGCGTTTCGAGTTCACCACGGCCGAGGAGACGGCGGTGGAGGCGACCGTGGGCGCGAAGCCGACCGTCACATTCGGCGGCTACGTGAAGCCACGCACCGTCGTGGTGACCTTCCAGCCCCCGACCGCGGACTTTGTCACCGATCTTGAGACGGGGGCGGCCGGCGAGCCGATCGTCTTCGACGGGTCGTTCTCCTTCGATTTCGATGGGGAGATCGTCCTCCACGAGTGGGACTTCGACGGAGACGGGGCCGTCGACGCCACCGGCGCGGAGGTGACGCACACCTTTGCCGCCCCCGGCACGTACGCTGTGAGGCTCACCGTCACCGATGACGGGGGAAACTCGGACACCATCGCCTACCCTGTGACGGTCGAGTAGGCGCGGGCGGTGGGTGCCCGGGCATCCCGCTCCTCATCCCGGCTTGTCGCTCTTCGACGGGATCGATACAATCGTAGCCAAGCTGAATAACGGTCTGGGAGGAGAACGAACCGGTGCACTTGACCCGGAGTGACCCGCGGCCCCGGCGAACGCTGTGGGTGTCGCTGGCGCTCGTTTCCTTATTGGCTGTCGCATTCATCGCGAATCGCGTCTGGTTCTCTCCCCCACTTCGCGCGTTCGAGGCACGGCGTGAGATGATGGACACGTTCGTGGAAGTCATCGTCTACGCGTGGGATGATGAGGACGCCCAGCGTGCCACGGATGCCGCCCTCGAACGGATCGCCGAGGTCGAGGCGATCGCCTCGATCTACGATGAGCAGGCCGAAGCGTTCCGACTGAATCGGGACGGACGTCTGGAAGACCCATCGCCGGAGCTCCTGGAGATCCTCGATGCATCGGTGCGGATCTCCCGACTGACGGAGGGCGCCTTCGACGTCACGATCGAGCCGCTGCTTGCGCTGTGGCGATATGACTCCTCCGTGACCTCTCAGTTCTGGGAACTCGAGCAGGCCGACCAGGAGGCGGCGATTGAGGAGGTCATGGCGCGGATCGGTTCTGATCTGATCCGCGTCTCGACCGAAGCGGGCTCCTGGATTCGTCTCTCTCCCGGCGTGGCGATCACGCTCGGCGGGATCGCGAAGGGATACGCTGTCGACCAGGGGCTCGTCGCGCTCCGCGAGCGTGGGGTGCGGTACGCGCTGATCGACGCGGGTGGAGACATCGGCGTGATGGGCGGGAAGCCGGATGGTACCCCGTGGCAGATCGCGCTCCGGAATCCCGGAGATGCCGACGACGCCCTCACTCGCTTCGAGATCGTCGACGGTGCGATCGCCACGTCGGGGAACTACGAACGGTACTTCGATCCGGATGCGCAGGTGGGACACATCATGGATCCACGGACCGGCTTTTCGGCGCAGGAGGCGTCGAGCGCCACGGTGATCGCGACATCCTGCACGGATGCTGATGCGCTCGCCACGGCGCTGTTCGTCCTCGGTCCCGTCGAAGGCGTGGCACTGGCGGAGCGCCTGGAGGGGGTGGAAGCGATGGTACTCGACTACGATGAGCCCCGAGTCATCGCGCGGACGGAAGGGCTCGCGGCCTACGAACGACCGGTGAAGGGTGGGCGATGAACGCAGCGCGTGTGTTCGAGGCGTTGGGGTTGAAGCGGCGAGCGTGGGTTCATCCCCCGGGACGGAAGCTGGCGACCGCGAAAGCGATCGAGCCGGCGTCGCTCCCGGAGCGGGTTGTTCTCCCCCTGCAGCAGCACATCGGATCCCCGGCTCAGGCAATCGTCAAGTCGGGAGATGACGTGAAGGTCGGCCAGCGAATCGCCGACCCGGGCCCGGGATTCTGCTCGGCGGCGATCCATGCCACCGTCTCCGGAACGGTGAAGCAGCTTCCGGAGATCGTCAATCCGATCACCGGGAGCCCGGGGACAGCGGTGGTGATCGAGTCGGATGGGGCCGACGCGTGGGTTGAGTTCGAGCCGGCGGATCCTGAGACGCTCGGACCGGAGGAGACGTTGACGAGGATCGCCGACGCGGGCATCGTAGGCCTGGGAGGCGCAGCGTTCCCGACACACGTCAAGCTGCGGCGGCCTCCGGAGAGTCCGGTGCATACGCTCCTTGTAAACGGGGCGGAGTGCGAGCCCTACATCACGGCCGACGAACGCCTGATGCTGGAGGACGCCGATCGAATCGTGCGCGGCGTACGGATCCTGGGGCGGCTCCTCGACGTGCAGAGGGTGTGGATCGGCGTCGAGGACAACAAACCGGCGGCGATCGACCGGATGAAGCAGGCCGTCGCGGCCGCCAATCTGCCCGGGGACGTTCGCGTCGTCGCCGTCCCGTCCCAGTATCCGATGGGCGCCGAGAAGACACTCCTCAAGGCGATCTCTGGCAAGGAGGTTCCCGAAGGCGGGTTCCCGACCGACATCGGCGTGGTCGTCCAAAACGTCGCGACGCTCGCGGCGATTGACGACGCTGTGACGTTGGGGAAGCCGCTTGTTGAGCGGGTCGTCAGCGTGACCGGGTTGGTGGCGGAACCGAAGAACGTGCTGGCACGCTTCGGGACGACCGCTGCGCACCTGCTGGATCGCGCCGGCGGCGCGTCTCCCGAGGCGGACGCGATCATCTTCGGCGGACCGATGATGGGGATCGCTCAGGCGGGCTTGGAGGCCCCGATCGTCAAGAGCACGAATTGCGTCCTGATGACGCGGGCCGACCGTCGCATCGAGCGAGGCTGTGTCCGGTGTGGGCGTTGCGTTGAGGTGTGTGCGATGGGCCTGATGCCGCTGATGTTCGTGAACCACGTGAAGCAGGGGATCATCGACGGCCTCCTGGACTACCACGTCATGAGCTGCGTCGAGTGCGGCGCCTGCAGCTACGGGTGTCCGGCGAACATCCCGATCGTGTCCTACATCAAACTCGGCAAGGCGGAGCTGCGGAAGCGGGAGGCGAAGTGATGGAGACCGCGAAGAGATTGATCCTTTCCCCCGCCCCCCACCTGCGCGGGCGGGACTCCGTCGAGCGCGACATGGCCCTGGTCATTCTGGCCCTGCTGTTTCCGGCGGCGGGTGCGGTCTACTTCTTCGGGCTGTACGTGCTGTTGATGCTGGCGACAGGCGTCGCAGCGGCGGTCCTCACCGAGGTCGTGGCGAAGCGGATGCGGGGCAGGCCGTTCGTCATGGACGGGAGCGCGATCGTCACCGGACTCCTGTTCGTCATGGTCCTCCCGCCTCGGGCCCCGCTCTGGGTCGTGGCGATCGGTGCGGTCTTTTCGATCGCCATCGTCAAGGAGGCGTTCGGGGGCTTGGGATGCAACATCTTCAACCCGGCGCTCGCCGGGCGGGCGTTCGTCACCGTCTCGTTCGCGGGATCCCTGTCGCGCTGGATCGCGCCGACGACCTCGTGGATGGCGGACGCTGTGACCACGGCGACACCGCTCGGCGAGGGCTTCGCGGCCACGCTCGGCCAGGGCGAGCCCTATCGGGCGCTCTTTCTCGGGAACGTGGGAGGAAGTGTCGGGGAGACGTCCGCACTGCTGATCCTCGTCGGTGGTGCGCTCCTGCTGGCGTTCAAACTGATCAAGTGGCAAGTCCCGGTGTTCTACGTCGGGACGGTGTTCGTCCTGAGCTGGCTGATGGGCGAAGATCCGGTCTTCCACATCCTTGCGGGGGGGCTGATGCTCGGAGCGTTCTTCATGGCCACCGACTACGTGACGACACCGCTCACCACGCGGGGGAAGATCATCTTCTCGGTCGTGGCAGGCGTGCTTGTCGTCCTCATCCGCGTCCTCGGCAACATGCCCGAGGGGGTCGCCTACTCGATCCTCGTGATGAACGCGTTCACGCCGCTCATCGATCGATACGTGCGGCCGAAGGTCTACGGGGTCGCCAAGGCGGGTCGGAAGAAGGGGGTGGCGTGATGAGTCGGACGAGAGGCAGCCTGTATCCGATCCTGTTCCTGACGCTGGTCGTGCTCGTGTCCGTTGTGGCGCTGACCCTGACGAACGGGATCACTGTCGATCGGATTGACGAGGCGAGGCGGGATGCGGTCACCGAGATGCTGCAGGCGCTCTTCCCCGAGATGGACAAGTACCGGGAGGAGGGCGAGCGGTTCGCGGTCCTCGGTGAGGGGAGCGCGTTGGGTACGGCCTTCATGGCGGAGCCGATGGGATACGGCGGACCGATAGAGATCCTCGTCGGGCTGAACGTTGACGAGACACTGCGGGGTATCCAGGTGATCTCTCAGAAAGAGACCCCCGGATTGGGGGCGAAGATCATCGAGGACGCCTTCCTGGCGCAGTTCTCCGGGCTGACGGTGGACGGGTTGGCGCTCGCCAAGGACGGGGGAGAGATCGACGCGATCACCGGCGCGACGATCAGCTCCGCTGCGGTGACCGAGGGCGTCAGGGCGGCGGCTCTTCGCCGGCTCGGCCAAGGGGGTGAGGACTAGCATGGCTTCTCTGAGGGAGAGCTTCACCGGCGGGATCTTCCGGGCCAACCCGACATTCATCCTGCTGCTCGGCCTGTGCCCTACGCTCGCGGTGAGCACCTCGCTGGACAACGCGGTGGGGATGACGGCGGCGGTCTTGTTCGTTCTGCTCACCGCCAACCTGATCGTGTCGCTCCTGCGACGATTCATCCCCGATCGCGTGAGGATCCCGACGTTCATCGTGATCATCGCAACGCTGGTGACGATCATCGATCTGCTCCTCCAGGGCTTCGTGCCCGCACTGAGCAAGTCGCTGGGGATGTACATCCCGCTGATCGTCGTGAACTGCATCATCCTTGGGCGGGCCGAAGCGTTCGCCAGCAAGCACGGCGTGGCGCATTCGATCGCCGACGCCCTCGGGATGTCGCTCGGGTTCGGCCTGGCCATCGTCATCGTCTCGCTGTTGCGGCAGTTGCTCGGGACGGGATCTCTCGAGGTGTTCGGCGTTCAGCTGTTCACGATTCCCGGGCTCACCGACAATCCCGCGGCGATCTTCCTGCTGCCGATGGGGGCATTCTTCGTGATCGGCGTCCTGCTGGCGTTCTTTCGTTGGGTGGGGGTGAGTGAGTGTGAATGAGCTGGTAGCGATCTTCTTCGGCATGGCGTTGGTCAACAACATGGTCCTCTCCAAGTTCCTCGGACTCTGTCCGTTCTTTGGGGTCTCGAAGAAGCTCTCGAGCGCGCTGAGCATGGGGGTGGCGGTGCTGCTGGTCATGTTGGTGGCGTCTCTCGTCACCTGGCCGATCTTCCACTATCTCCTCGTGCCCTACGGCGTGACGTTCATGCGAACGGTCATCTTCATCCTGGTGATCGCATCGCTGGTGCAGATCATCGAGATGACGATCAAGCGGACGAACATGACGCTGTACAACGCGCTGGGTATCTACCTGCCGCTGATCACGACCAACTGCGCGGTGCTCGGAATTACGTTCATCAACATCGACGCCCAGTACACGTTCCTTCAGTCGCTCACCGCGGCGCTCGGCGCCGGCGCCGGCTTCACGCTGGTGCTGCTGATCATGTCGGGCATCCGTGAACGGCTCGATCTGGCGGACATCCCGCGAGTGTTCCGCGGGGCGCCGATCGCGTTCCTCGTGGCCGGCCTGCTCGGGCTGGCGTTCCTGGCGTTTGGGGGGATGGTCGGATGAGCACAACGATCCTAGCCGTCATCCTGTTGTCCGCGGTCGGCCTGATCGCCGGCATCGCGATCTTCGTCGTCAATCGGATTCTGCCGAAGGAGGACGAGTCGCTGCAGAAGGCGAACGAGGTCAAGGAGTTCCTTCCCGGCGCCGACTGCGGTGCCTGCGGACACCCCGGCTGCTTCGCCTACGCCCAGGCGGTCGCGAAGTCCGTCAAGGTGCTCGAGGAGAGCCCGTGCCGCATCCTCGCCAAGGACGAGGAGGGAAGCGCGCAACTCGGCCAGTACCTCGGCGTCGACCTGTCGAACGCCGGCCCCGGTTCGAAGGCGCTGGTGCACTGCACCGGAGACTCGCCGGTGATCGGCTCGTACAACGGCGTCGGCACCTGCGCCGCCGCGGTGACCGTCGCCGCCGGCGAGAAGGAGTGTCCGTACGCGTGCGTCGGGTACGGCGACTGCGCGAGCGTGTGCCCGGAGAACGCGATCACGATCGATCCAGAGAAGCGGGTCGCGCTGGTCGACTGGGAGAAGTGCATCGGCTGCGGCATGTGCGTGAAAGCCTGCCCGCGCGACCTGATCGACCTCGTTCCGGCCGAGACGCCGCAGTACCTCGGCTGCAACTACCTCTCGAAGAAGGACGTGGCCGGGCGGAAGAAGTGCTCGGTCGGCTGTCTGCACTGCCGCATCTGCGTCCGCTCGTCGGAGAACGACGAGGTCGAGTGGGACGATG
>Ga0272442_10004486_pt1 | contig 19105 bp, 13 predicted proteins | sample SSMForm2O_FD_200262 | JGI IMG/M metagenome (GOLD analysis project Ga0272442, IMG submission 200262) | Marine sediment archaeal communities from Little Sippewissett salt marsh, Falmouth, MA, United States - SSM-Form-2O | ecosystem: Environmental > Aquatic > Marine > Wetlands > Sediment ... | reverse complement strand
CACCAGACCGCTTTCCGAGTTGGTGGTCTTGAACAGGACCGCACCGCCTCGTTCTATCTTTTTGCTCTCGAGCTCCCGGAGCGTTACCGCCTCTTCATCGTCTATCTTCACTACGCGCGCGGGCAGGATGAAATCACCGGGCGGGTAGCTCTCGATTCCCGGTGCCCCCTTGATGAAATGGGCCGGAAGGTCCAGGTGGGTGCCGCAGTGGGCGCAGATACTGAATTTGGATACCTCGGCAATCCCGCCGTCGGCAAGAGAGGTAACAGTTTCCCGCTTGAACTCCGGGTCGCCGGGGTAAACCGCCTCCTGCCGGCCGAGTGTCAGGCTGATATCGTAAATTTGCTTGAACCGGTTCATAATTCCCTCTTCTCTGTGTCTGGTTGCCGGCCGGCCGTGATAATCCCTAGCCGGTTTCTTTCAGCCGCCGGGCGATCCAGGTCACCGCCTCCCCGGCCTTCTCATCATCGATCCCCTTGAAAGGCAGCTCGAGGCCGGCCTCCTTCATCCCAGCCTTGAGCTCCTGGATGAAAACCCCCTCGCCGGGTGCGAACCTGTTGTCCGGATCGGGCCAGGCGGTTCTGTGTACACCGCAAGTCGGGCTGCCGTCGTTGCCGATTACACCGATCATGCTAAAACCCTGGAAAAGGTACTCCTTCATCTGGAACACCACCTGATCGGCCAGCTTGCGGATGCGCTCCCGGCTGACCGGCTGTTCCAGGGCCTGGCGAAGGTACTCCACCTCGGGCTCGTCGCGGTCGCGGCCCAGCCCGGTAACCAGCAGCTCCGGGCACGGCATCTGAACCATGCCCAGCTCGTTATCCATGCAGAACCGGATTATCGGCTCCACCGAGGCAGGGAAAATCCTGGCGCAGTTATGCATCCGCGCGTTCATGTTCGGGATGCAGTGAGCCAGGAAAATCACTTTTCTGCTGCGCATATCATTGAAATCCCGCTTGTGGCGCGGGTGATCGAGCAGCCGGAATTTTTTTTCAGCAGCCACAGCCGAACGTGCCGGGCCGGCCAGGCAGGCAGCTATCCCGGCTCCGCAGAGCCGCCTGAAAAAGCAGTCTCTCTTGATCGGTCTGGAAGCTTCCATAATTACCTCCTAAAGAAGCAAGTGAATTGTTTTTGGCAGGATATTCCAGCAACTCCCCGTTTATTCTTTTTAGGGCGGAGCCTCGTTTCCGCTTGCTTTTTCGCGCATGACCGTTCAGGCAGCGTAATGGATTCAGGCTTTGTTTTTATAAAGAGGGCGGCGTGCAGCACCATGGTGCATTTACAGCCTGCCGCCTAGAAACCGTTCAAAAAATTATCCGCAGCAACTCGCCTGTTATTACCCCCAGATAGGTGCCGATCACATAACCCCAGATGCCGACCAGGAAAGAGGGCAGGATGAGCTTGCTCCATTTCTTGGAGATCGCGATACCGGCAGAGTTCATCGGGCCGGCCGTGTTGGCGATCGAGACGAGTATCATCTCAGGCAGCTTGTAGCCCATAAGCCTGCCGAGGCCGAAAGTGACCAGTACGTTGAACAGCACCATTATTCCGCAGAAAACGAAAAGTATCGGCGCCTCGAGCAGGATCGCCTTGATCGAAGCCGGGATCCCGATCAGTACGAAGAAAAGATAGATCGCGAAAGTGCCCATCTCCTGCGTACCCTCCAATCGCGCGCTGAACCTGGGGAAGAACAGGACGAACAGGACAGTCACCGAGGTGAACAGCAGGTATTTATTGCCCAGGAAATTGCGCAGGGTCTCGGGCAGCGCGGTGTCGAGCATAATATTGCTGAGCTTGGTTGCAACCGTGACAATCAAGAATGCCAGCGCCAGGTTCTTGCCGATATCGACCAGCGAGATCGGCTTGGGCCGCCAGTAATGGCTTGCATCGTGTTCGGCAGTGGCGTTGCTGTTGTCGTAGAGCTCCTCATCCGGCAGGTTGCCGAATGCACGCACGGCCCAGGCCACGCCGGGCAGAGCGAGCATGGCGATAATGTGCACCACCATTACCAGGTTGTCAGCCACGATCAACGCATTGGTCGTCGATTCGGGCGCGTCGAATATTTTCACCGCGGCCAGGAAATTCATCGCCCCGCCGATATAGCTGGCTGTCATGATTCCGGTTATTTCAGGCATGTAGCTGATCATGCTTTTCAGCGTCAGCGCGGCGATGAACCCGCCCACGATCGTGCCCAGTGCGCTCACGTGGAAAGCGCCGAGCAGGCGGCCGGTCTCCCGCCAGATTTTCCTGATATCGGCTTTGAGCAGCAGAAGCGGAATGCAGAGCGGGACGATATAATCCCAGACAGCGTCATACACCGGGCTTTGAAGCGGGATCACACCGAAATTGGCGAACGCCAGACCGCCGATCAGCGCCACCACCGGTCCGCTGAGCTTGGCCGCCAGCTTGAATCTCTGTTCGGAATAGATCGAAAAGGTGGCCCAGACGATCAGGAAAGTCCAGAGTACCCAGATGTCGTCAGGATGGATCAAGCTCGTTTGCTCCATTTAGCTTCCTCGTTGTAGTTTTTAATGCGGAAAACTAAGGCTGCGGCCTGGTGCGACCTTCTCAGATAATTTCTGCTCCGAAAATGATGGACTGAAGATGAGTTATTCCATGGATTCGGTAAAAACCATTCGTAGGGGCGCACGGCCGTGCGCCCCTACAGAGAAAAACATTTTAATTGTTTAGGGTTGGCCGGCGGCTCTGAAACGAGCCCGCAGAAGCGGCCTACCGGTCGCCCGAACAGGGCTGAAAAGCATGGCCTGCCGTATTCCTGCTAACCGGGAAACTATTGGACTGAAGACTGGAATTTTCTGCCGTATTTCCGCAGGATTTCCAGCGTTTTTTCCAGGTCCAGCTCGCCCACCGTGTTGCCGTCCCTGCCCACCACTGCGGCCGCCTTGAATATCGAGTTCAGGATCGCCTCCTCCACCGCGTCTGCTGAAACTACAAAGGCCGGGGTGAGGAGGTTTTCGTCCCTGATCCTCTGCGGCCTGTAGAACAGCTCGCGCGTATCGTGAGCCCCTGCGCGGTATGTGGTGCTGAAAGCGATGAAAAAATCTCCGCTGCCGTGGGAGCCGGAAACCCCGGTGCGAGCCATGCCCAGAGCGCCGCGCGCGGCAAGCCGCCTGAGCTGGCGCGCGTCCAGCGGCAGGTCAGTGGCGATAACAGCCATGATCGAGCCCTGCTGATCCCCTGCGAGATCTTTATCCACAACACCGAGTTCTTTTCCCACCGGGACCCCGTCCACAACCAGGGTGCCGGGCACGTTGCTCTGCACCAGCACTCCGACCGTGAATTCCCTGCCTTCCAGCTCTATCACGCGGGATGAAGTGCCGATACCGGCCTTGAAGCCGCAGGTCTTCACTCCAGTTCCCGCCCCCACGGCGCCCTCGGCGACCGGCCCCGTTGCGGCGGTGCTGATCGCCTCACGGACATGCTCGGCGCGCACGTGAAGGCCGTGGATATCGTTCAGGAAACCGTCGTATGTTTCACCCACCACCGGAGCGAACCACCCGCGGTCGTCCGGGCCCTGGATGAAATTTTCCACGATATAGCGAACCAGCGTGTCATAGGCTGTTCCCACGCTCAGTGTGTTGGTGAGAATGATCGGGGTTTCGATCAGGCCGTACTCATCCACACAGGCCAGGCCGGTGGTGGTGCCTGCGCCGTTGAACACGTAGCTTGCAGCTTCAACAGGATTTTTGATCGGGTTCGAATCGTGAAGCACAACTGCGGTGACACCGGTGCGCGCAGGCCCCCGGCCGGTCACCAGCCTGCCCTCTCCGTGCCAGATAGTGGAATGGCCCACTTTCACTCCGGCTACATCGGTGATCGCGTTATGCTCACCGGGAGGGAAAAGGCCGATCTTGATCCCGAGTTGGCGGCAGCGCGGCCTGTGCGAGTTGTCCGGCGGCGCAGAATCAGGGTTGCGCCCGGCTCCGGAGCCGTTCAAAAGACCCATTCCTCTCCCTCCGGGACACACCATCTTTCGGTTATTTTCCTGGCCTGAGTCCAGAAGCGGACCCCGCCCTTGCCTGTAATGTCTCCGCAGCCGAAACGCGACTGTCCCCTGCCGCCGAAAGAGAACGGTTCTCTGGGCACAGGCACTCCGATATTGATCCCGATCATCGAGGCGTTGAAACTCTCGGCGCATTTCTTGGCCAGCCCGCCGTCACGGGTATAAACCGCAGCAGCGTTTCCGTACGGGCAGTTGCGCTCGATTTCGAGAGCCTCAGCCAGCCTGGATACGCGGATGATCGAGAGCACCGGGCCGAATATTTCCTCACTGGCAGCCGGCATGCCGGCTGTGACCCGGTCCAGGATAGTCGGGCCGAACCAGAAACCGCCCTCCTTGCCAGGCACAGAGGCGTTGCGCCCGTCCACAAGCACCTCCGCCCCTTCCTTTTCCGCCTGGTCGATATAACCGGTTATCCGCTCGACAGCCTGCCGGCTGATTACCGGCCCCATGTCCTCGCCCGGAGTGATCTTTTTGGTTTTTTCCACAATCCTGTCTATTATCTTCTGGGTGTCTCCCACGGCCAGCAGCACGCTTGCCGCCATGCAGCGCTGGCCCGTGCAGCCGCAGAAAGAGGCGCTGATATTGTCGGTGGAAAGATCGGGGTCGGCGTCCGGCAGAAGGACCAGGTGGTTTTTCGCTCCGCCCAGGGCAAGAACTGTTTTGCCCAGCCGGGTGCCGCGCTCGTACACGGCCCGGGCCACTTTCGAGCTGCCCACGAACGCCAGGGCCTCGATCCCGGGATGGTCAATCAGGCATTCCACCACCTCCCGCGCGCCGTGCACAAGCTGGAATGCATCCTCGGGCAGCCCGGCTTCGACCAGATGTTCGCTCAGCCTGATCGCAGAGAGCGGCGCCTGTTCGGAGGGCTTGAGCACCATGGTGTTGCCGCAGGCAAGCGCCAGCGGGATCATCCACAGGGGCACCATTACGGGAAAATTGAACGGGGTCACCCCTGCCACTACTCCGAGCGGTTCTCTTGCCACGCGGCAGCTCACCCCGGGGCTGACCTCCTGGTACCCGCCGGTAAGAATCTGGGGCAGGCTCGCTGCATACTCGATTATCTCGATCCCTTTCTCGATTCCGGCTCTCGATTCGGCCTTTGTCTTGCCGTTTTCCCGGGTGCAGAGACTGGAGAGCTCATCGATGTTTTTCTCCAGGATCGTCTTGAAACGGAAAAAAACCTGGGAGCGCTGTTTCAGGGTCAGCCTGCTCCAGGTCTTGAATGCCCGGCGGGCTTTTTCCACCGCCCGGTCCACCTCCTGGGGGGTGGACCACGCGATCCGGCTGATTACCTCTCCGGTGGCCGGATTGGTGACCGGGTGTTTTTCCCTGTTTTGCTCGACTGTGGAACGGGGATTCATTTTTTCCTCGCAGGATGAAGTCGTCAGATTCAGCTTATGGGGAAGATTGTCGGCCCGGATGAAGGCCGTTCAAAGGCTGTTCATACATTGCTGGATCACCTCGACCACATGGTCCAGCTCGCTCTCGGGGATCGTGAGCGGCGGCTGGAGGCGCAGCACGTTGCCGAAAGATCCGCCCAGGCCGAGCAGGATTTTTCTTTCCAGGGCCATCCGCCTGATCGCGGCGCTCTGTTCTGCTGCGGGCTCCTTTGTTTGCTCGTCCCTGACAAGCTCGATACCGATCATCAGCCCCTTGCCGCGGACCTCCCCCACCTTGACCTTGTTCGAACTCAGCGAGCGAAGTTTTTCCATCAGCCGCTCGCCCTTGCCCTTTGCCTGATCGGCAAGTTTTTCCCGCTCCATGAAAGCGATATTGGCCAGCGCTGCGGCACAGCTCACCGGGTTGCCCCCGAAAGTGGAAAGGTGGTCGCCTGGAGTGAAAGAATCCGCCACTTCCTCGATAGCGGTGAATGCGGAAAGCGGCAGGCCGTTGGCGATCCCCTTGGCCAGGGTTATGATCTGGGGCTCGAGGCCGTAGTGCTCGCAGGCAAACATCTTTCCGGTGCGGCAGAACCCGGACTGGACCTCGTCTGCAATCATCACGATTCCGTGTTTTTGCAGTATCGGCACCAGTTCCTCGAAATACTCCGGCGGCGGAACGATAATCCCGCCTTCACCCATTACCGGCTCGACAATGAACGCGGCTACCCGGTCGCTGGTCTGGAAACGGATCACGTCCTCCACCGCCCGGGCGCATAATCTGGCTGTCATCTTCTCGTCTTTCTGGCCGAAAGGCGAGCGGTAATGATAGGGTGCGGGTGCGAAAGCCACTCCGGGGATATACGGCCCGCCGCCTTTCTTGCGGCTGGCGTTGCCGGTAACGCTCAGGGTGGCCAGGCTGCGGCCGTGAAACGAGTGGGTTAGTGAGATGAACTCGAACTTGCCTGTATACTGCTTTGCCAGCCGCATGGCGCCCTCCACTGCCTCGGCCCCGCTGTTGGCAAAGAACGATTTCTGCAAGTTTCCCGGAGTGATCCGCGCGATCACCTCGGCAAGATCGGCCATCGGTTTGTTGTAATAGATATACGAGCAGCAGTGAAGAAGCTTGTCGAGCTGCGCCTTGGCAGCTTCCACCACCTCGCGATTGCCGTGCCCGGAGTTTACCACGGAAATCCCGCTGAACAAATCGAGATATTCCGCGCCTGAGGAATCGGTGTACCTGGAACCGCTGGCTTTTTCTATTACCACAGGCTCGATTGCCTTTAGAAAACTGGTATTTACGTATTTTTTGTATTTTTCTTCAGTATTCATCTTTTACTCCTTTGGCTGGGAGATGTAAAAGAGGCTCGATTTGTTTTAACTGAAGCAAAAATATTGCTAGTTATGGTAACACCTTTTAAAATGACAGGCAACGAGTTTTTGGGTTGGATTAAGCAATTGACTCTTTCATATCGGCGCCCAAGCGGTGGTACCGTAAACTTAAATTTTGCTATGGACCAATTCGTATTACAGGGGCAGGTCGGGCCGGAAATAACGGTTGGAGGAAAGCAGTACCTGTTTTTCGGCGGAACGGATTACCTGGGGATGGCGGGCAGGCCGGAGCTGGCCCGGGGAGCTGAACAGGCCGCGGCGCGTTTCGGCATAAGCTCGTCCTCTTCGCGCATCTCGGTCGGCACCACGGAGCTGCACCTCGGGCTAGAAAAAACTATCAGCCGTTTTGCCGGCACTGAGGATGCAGTGGTTCTGGCTACCGGTTACATGGCAATGGACGCCCTTCTCTCCGCGGTGCTTGAAAAGGGCGATGTGATTGCGATTCAGCACAACGCACATGCCAGTATCAGGCAAGCCGTGAAAGTCCGGAGTCCGGGCTGCATTGAATTCAAAATCGGCGAGCTGGGAACCCTGGAGGAAGCTCTGAAGGAAGTCCCGGCAGCCGCAAGCAGAATAATCGTTGTGGGCGAGGGAGTCTCTCCGCTGTTCGGCAGGGTTTTCCCCCTGCCCGGGGTCTTGAAAATACTGAAAGACAGAGATTCGCTCGTGCTGCTCGATGATGCCCATGCGTTCGGCGTGCTGGGAGTGCGGGGGAGGGGAACGGCGGAGTTCCACGGGTGCAGCGAAAGTTCCGTACATTGCTGCGCTACCCTGAGCAAGGCCTTCGGCTCATTCGGCGGCTGCGTGCCGGGAAGCGTCCGGTTGACTGAAAATTTAAGGAAACGTTCTCTTGCCTACCAGGGGTCCACTCCACCGCCTGCGCCGGTCGTTGGTGCGGCCCTGGCCTCTTTCCAATATCTGGCAGAGCACCCGGAAATTCTGCAGAAATTGCGCGATAACACCGGCCTGCTCAAGCAGGGCCTGGCCAGGCTGGGTCTGCCGGCGGAAAACCCGCAGGTTCCGATTGCCCCGCTTTGTCTCGCCAGCACGGAAAAAATGCAGAACCTGAGCGAGAGACTGCATGAGAATGGCATCCTCGCTCCGCTTTCAGACTATCCCGGCGGCCCGGAGGGCGGCATGATCCGCCTGGCAGTAAGCGCCGGGCATACTCCGGAGCAGATCGAATTCCTGCTCGAATGCCTGCGGAAATACATCTGATTTATTTCACAGCCCAGGGTGGAGCCTCCAGGCTGCCCTTTTCAAGCTCGTCTATCACGTGTTCCAGTTCGTGGCGCGCCTCGGCAGTGTCGAAAAAGAATTTGACCGCCTCAGCCAGCTTGCCCACCGCTCCCTGGATCGAATGGTCCACTGCGTGGATATTGAGTTGGGGGCAGGTGGTGACTACGTTGTCCAGCCGCCCGCCGAAAATCTCGAACTCGCAATTTATCACGAACTTTTTCTTTTTACTCACTTTCGCCTCTCGGAAATCTCTCACAGAACATTTTAACTGACATTCATAATTTTGCTCTCGATCTGCTTATTACCCCGCTTGGCCCTTAAGGTTGCTCCGCGAATGGATGCCCCTTATTTTAGGAAATGTTTCATAACTCCAACTCAGGTTAAGCCATTTGGTTTTCAGGATTGAGGGGGGGTGGGGGGTAGGGGGTGGGGGGGTAAACAACCGGGCCGCATGTCTGAGCCAGGGCAAGGGGTAGCGGATTTGTTTCCACTGATCCCACCCCGGATCATCTGCACTGTTAAGGTTCGGCGTGCCTTCAATTGCCGCCGCAGTTGCGGCAATTCAGGCCTCAGGCAAATATATTTCTTCTTTTGGTGGCAAAAGAAGCAAAACCATTTCTTTTATAACTAAAAGAAACAAAAGTTATTGCTGGCATCTGTGGCCTCTACTCCGCTGCCGCCGGGGTCGCCTGATTCGGCTTAAAAAGGCAAGCCGAATCAATGGCATGCCGACCGCACTCGTTTCGTTATGTCCGGGATGGAAATTACGCAGCTTCTACACGCTCGTGGGGGAGTTTCCCCGAACAGGCGGGACTGACCAGGCGGCCTGAAGCCGCCGTCGAGGGGCGGGGTAAACAACCGGGCCGCATGTCTGAGCCAGGGCAAGGGGCAGCGGATTCTTTTTTACTGATCCCACCCCGGATCATCTGAACTTTCGAGGTTCGGCGTGCCTTTAATTGCCGACGCAGTTGCGGCAATTCAGGCCTCAGGCAGGTGCAGCGCTTTCAGAAACTAATACACAAAGCGGTTGCCTGGTTTTAAGAGCTAATGCGAGTTCGGCCCGGTAAAAGCTTTCTGGTTCTCTTTGGCTACAAAGAGAACAAATAAATTTACGCAATCCGGGTTAAGAAACAGCTTCTGAACAGGAAAAAACAATTTCTTCTTTTGCCAGCAAAAGAAGATCTATTACCTGAGCTTAGATACAATCAATTTTGTGCCCTGAGTTGTAAACCATGAAGGCCGCTTGAATGGCGGAAAACATTTCGAAAAAGTCTGAAAGCAGCTCAAAGGCTGCGAATTTGCTGAGCATGGAGGGGATCGGCAAGAGTTTTTCCGGCGTGCAGGTGCTGGCAGATGTGTGCTTCGATCTGAATGCGGCAGAGGTGCATATCCTGGCCGGGGAGAACGGCGCGGGCAAAAGTACGCTGATCAAGATTCTGGCCGGAGTTTACGACGATTACCAGGGCGAGATCCGGCTTGGTGGCAAGCCCGTGCGTTTCAAATCCCCACAGGAGGCCCACCGGCACGGAATCTCAGTGATCTACCAGGAAATATCGCTGGTCGGAACTCTGAGCGTGGCGGAAAATATCTTTCTCGGCCGGGAAACCACCCGCGCGGCAGGCTGGCTGGATACCGCAGGCCAGAGGCAGCAGGCCCGCAGGCTTCTTGCAGAGCTGGGCCTGGAGATCGATATATCACAGCCTGTGGAGCAGTTCCCGGTTTCGGTCCAGCAGATGATCGAGATCGCCAAGGCGCTCTCTTTCGACTCCCGGGTGATCGTGATGGACGAGCCTACCAGCACGCTCAGCGAGCCGGAAGTGGAAAAACTGTTCTCCATTATCGGGGTGCTCAAGAGACGCGGCTGCGGAATTATTTATATCTCGCACAAGATGGAGGAAATCTACGGTATCGCGGACAGGATCACCGTGCTGCGGGACGGCTGCCGGGTGGGTTGCGCGCAGAGCTCCGAGCTTGCCCGGGAAGAGCTTATCCGCTGGATGGTGGGCCGCGAGATCAGCCAGCAGTTCCCGGCGCGCTCGGGCAGAGTGGGTACGGTACTGCTGGAAGTGGAGAATTTTTTCTTGCAGGATGAGGAAGACCCCTCCCGGTTCGTTATCGGCGATGTCTCTTTCAAAGTCCGCGAAGGAGAGATCGTGGGCCTGGCCGGCCTTCAGGGATCGGGCAACAGCGAGCTTCTGCACGGCCTTTTCGGCGCCTGCGGCAGCCTGGCGAGCGGTGAAATCAGCCTGGAGGGCGAGCCTTTCCGGGTGCGCTCGCCGGGGGAGTCCATCCGCAGGGGTGTGGCGTTTCTGACCAACGACCGCAAGGCCAACGGCTACGTGCCAGAGATGAGCGTGACACATAATATCACCCTGGCCGCACTGAAAAAATTTTCCCCGGGCGGCTGGTTGAACCCGGCGGCTGAAACGATCTCCAGTCGCGCCAGGGCTGACTCTCTCCGCCTGAAAGCCGCCTCTCTCGATCAGGAGATGGCTACTCTCTCAGGCGGCAATCAGCAGAAAGTTATCCTCGCCAGGTGGCTCGAGACCGGCCCGCGGCTACTGCTGCTCGATGAACCCACGCGCGGGGTGGATGTAGCTGTGAAACACGAGATTTACGAGCTGATGAACCGCTGGACAGAGCAGGGCTGCGCTATTTTGCTGATCACATCCGAAATGCCGGAGCTGCTGGCCATGGCCGACCGGATTCTCGTAATGTGCAGGGGCCGGCTGACTGAGGTGTTCGACCGCGGAGAGGCCACCCAGGAAAAGATACTCAAAGCTGCAATGGGAGACTGAAAAGAGGCTCGAATGACAGATTCGTTCGGCACCGATACAGCCACCGGTAGGGTTTCCGCCTTTTTGCGTTCACCCGGGGCGCGTGCGCTGGCCTCCCTGGCTGTGATTGTCCTTCTGGGGTTGATTTTCAACGCCGACGGAGCCTTTTTCAAGTGGGGCACTCACCGGGACATGTTGCGCCAGGTCTCTGTTTACGGGATTCTGGCCTGCGGCATGACCCTGGTGATTATCACCTCCGGTATCGACCTGTCAGTGGGCAGCCTGCTCGGCTTCACCGCGGTCATTTTTTCCCTGCTGAGCATCCGCTGGGGCTGGTCCCCCTGGCTGGCTATCCCGGCCACGTTCGTTGTGGGTACTGCCTGCGGCGTGGCCTCCGGAGCGCTGATCGCACGCTTCACTATCCAGCCTTTCATCGCCACTCTGGCAATGATGGTCTTTGCCCGGGGCATGGCTAAATTCGTCTCGGGCGGCCAGAAAATATCCACCGCAGTCCAGCAGGCCGACGGCAGCTACCAGTACGTGGAGGTCCCTCCTGTTTTCGATTTTATCAATTCCACAATCCTGGGCGGCAACCTTACCGTGGTGACCCTGCTTTTTTTCCTTTGCGTAATCGTGTCCTTCATCATCCTGGCCAAACTGCGCTGGGGACGCTATCTCTATGCAATCGGGGGCAACGAGGAGGCCTCCAGGCTGTCCGGCGTGCCGGTGGCCGCTGTGAAAGTTTTCGCATACGGTATGTGCGGACTTTTCTGCGCCCTGGCCGGGATCTGCCAGGCGGCCCAGGAACTTCAGGGTGACCCCGAGGCCGGCATGGCCTACGAATTAAGCGCTATCGCAATCGTGGTGATCGGCGGCACCAGCCTTCGCGGGGGAAGAGGAGGAATCTGGCTCACCCTTCTCGGCACGGTGATTATCGGGTATCTCGAAAAAGTGCTCAGTATCAACGCGGTGGGCGAGGAAAGCCGCCTGATGCTCACCGGAGTGATCATTATTCTTGCCGTTCTGTTTCAGAAACGCCGGGGTTAAACGAATTTTCAGCCGGAGAAATTATCTATGTATAAAGTCCGGGTTTCAAAGATCGCAGTATCGGTTTTTCTCCTGTCTGTTATTTTTTCCTGCTCCAGAGAGCAGCCGGGCCGCACCGGTGAGGATGCTGAACAGGCAAAGTGGGTTATCGGGATGAGCCAGTGCAACCTGGGCGAGCCCTGGCGGGTGCAGATGAACGCGGATATCGAGAAAGCAGCCGGGCAGTATCCGGAGCTCGAGGTGGTTTTCAAGGACGCGCAGAACGACAATCTCCGACAGCGCTCGCACGTGGAGGAGTTTGTCAGCAGCGGGGTGGACCTGCTGATCATCTCACCCAAAGAGGCCGCGCCACTCACCCCGCCGGTCAGGGAGGCTTACCGCAGGGGCATTCCGGTGATCGTGCTCGACCGCCGGGTGCTCGGCGAGGACTACACCTGCTTTATCGGTGCGGACAACAGGAAGATCGGCAGGGCTGCCGGAGGCTGGATCGCACAAAGGCTCGGCGGCAGGGGCAGGGTGGTGGAGCTAAAGGGGCTGATGACCTCCACGCCGGGCCAGGACCGGAACTCGGGATTCCGGGAGGGGATAAAAGGCTCCGGGCTGGAGGTGATTTTCGAGGCGGACATGAAATGGCTCGAACCCAATTCGCGCCAGGAGATGGAATCCGCCCTTGCCCGTTTCGACCGGATTGACCTTGTCTATGCGCACAACGATCCCGGCGCCCACGGGGCTTGGCTGGCAGCCAAAGCTGCCGCGCGGGAGGAGGGTATCGTTTTCGTGGGCATCGACGGCCTTCCGCATGAAGGCCAGGTTTACGTGCGCCAGGGAATCCTGGAGGCGAGTTTCGAATACCCTACCGGCGGCAGGGAGGCTGTCGAAACCGCGCTCGCCGTCCTTAACGGCCATCAGGTGCCCAAAGAAATAACCCTGGCCTCCCGCGTGTTTACCAGGGAGAATATAGACGACGGCGGCGAGTGGCTCGAACAGGAATGAAAACTGTCAACCAGATGTCATTTTACCTCTCACCCGTGCTCGAACAGATAACAAGTTGTACCTGTTAAGGAGCGAACAAGATGAAAATGCGGTTGATCTCTATGATGATCCTGTTTGCCGCAGTCTCGGCAGCCTATCCGGACCAGGGCCGGACCCGCCGGGTGCCGAACACACTGGATATTAGGCGCCACGCGGAAGCCTCGATCAATTTCCTGACCCGCACGCCGGACCCGGACCAGGGAATGCTCCCTTATTTCTGGACCTTTTTCGAAGACGATCCGGCTGAGCTGAGGCACAACCACTGGGATTACTGCGAAAACCCGGGACGCAACCTCTACGGCCTGATCGCAGCCGGGCAGATTACCGGGAGCCTGAAAGGGATCAAAGCGGAAAGGGCTTTCGAACAGTGGATTTACCGCACCATGACCGGCGGCAACGGTCTCTGCTGGCGGCCTGAGTACAGCCCGTTCTCCCGCAGCAGGGGCAAGGCCGAGATGAACCTCTGGGACAACCGGAGCTGTTTTATGGGCCTGCTGAGCCTGTACATGGTTTACCGGGAAACAGCGGTGAAGGATAAGCTCGAAGGCATGATCGACGGCCTGGAGAATCTGGCGATCAGAAAAGACAAGTATGTTTATTTCGAAAGAGAGGACATCCTGGCCGGCCACGTGAAGAACCCGAACCACGAGCCGAGAGTAGGCCAGCACTCCAGCGGATGGATCACCCCGCTGGTCAAGTATTACCAGGTTACAGGCAGCCGGCGCGCGCTGGAGATGGCTGAGGGACTGGCAAATTTCATTGTCGATTACCAGCATACCTCGATCACCGGCAACGCTGTGCTGGGGATTTCAAACGTGCACGGGGCACTGTTCGCAGTGGCCGGAGTGGTCCGCGCCGCACAGGTAACAGGCAACAGGGAGCACCTCGAATGGGCCGACCGGATGGTCGAGTATGCCTCGGACAAGCTGGCCAGCGATTTCGGCTGGGTCATGGAAATGGAAAGCGGTCAGCATATGAAACCCGGGGATTCCAACTCGTGCGAAACCTGCTGTGTGGTTGACATGATCCAGTCTGCGCTGATGCTGGCCCGGGCCGGTTACCCGAAATACTGGGACCTGGTTGACCGCTACGTGCGCAACTATTTCACCGAGGCCCAGATAATGGACACAGGCTGGATGCGCTCAACTGTGAAGCGCGGGGACAATGTTTCCTCCTCTTTCAGGGAAGTTCCGCAGAGAGTCAGGGGCTGTTTCGTGGGCTGGGGTGCGCCGAACGATCTGGTGGATGAAAAAGCCCGCGTAAAAAACGCGATCCAGAACTGCTGCGGCCCGCACGGGGCCTGGGGCCTGTTCCTGGTATGGCACCGGATAATCACCCGCGATGATTCAGGCATCCGGGTCAACCTGTCGCTGAACAAAGAAAGCCCCTGGTGTCGCCTGGACAGCTATATACCCTACAGCGGCAGGGTGGATGTGACCATGTATGAAGACAGCCCGCTGGCTGTGCGGGTGCCCGGTCATGTGGACAAAAGCGGGGTTCGCTGCAGTGTGGACGGCAAAAAGGCGGCGGTGAAATGGGACGGCGAATATGTGTGCTTCGAAAGCCTTAAAGCCTGGCAGGTAGCCACTGTGGAATACCCGCTGGAGCAGGAGTTCAGCAAAGAGATCCTGGACGGAGTGAAGTACACTGTGGAGTGGAAAGGCAACACCGTGCTGAGTATCGACCCGCCGGGCAGGATCGTTCCTATTTTTCAGCGGGAGCATTTCCGCACCTCGGCCGCTCCGATGAAAACCGAGCCTGACCCGGTTTTCCGCCCCGAGATTGACCGCGCCCTGAATGAGATAGACTGGTAGCGTAGGTTGGTTGTAGTTCAGTAGTGCTAAAATTGGAGTGAACCCATAAGGTTAGATACAGGGGGATTTCAAAAGCGGGCTCTATGCTCCCAGCCTCTCGCGATGGCCGGATAAATTCAATAATATTCTTTTTGGGCGCTTGCTGCCCGATCACGCGTGCCGGGATTTAAAAAGCGTAGGGGCGGTTCGCGAACCGCCCCTACACGGGTGATTACAAAGAATAACCTCAATAGGAAAATTCTTTTTATAACTACTGTATAAAAAATATCTTTTCCCCTTGACCATGCACATAGCAGGGGACACAGGGGTGTGTAAGAATTTGTGGCGAATGATTTAGACTTGCCGGAAAATTATCCTTATTAAATTAACCGGACATAACTGTCCGGGGAAAATGTGATACTACCATAATATTATGTTGTACAAGGATTATCCATTGTTAATAATGAACAGGAATAAGGAAATGATTGTCGATTCAAGTAAAGACCTGAGCTTTACAAGGGTGACAAAAGAACTGTTATTGGCGAAAGATCAGGCAAGAGGAGCGTCTTAGCTGCCTCGTAATTTCCATTGAAGTTTTGTAAGAGAACAAGGGGGCAGGCAGGCCATTCCGCGGCTGGTCGGCAGCAGTGGGGGGGCAGGGCCGCGGAGGCGACCGAGAGAGGGAGCGGAGGAAAAGCTGGGAAGTCGGGATTAACTTTCGGTTCCTTTGGTTACAAAGGAACTGGTTTTTTGTTCTTTTTGCCACCAAAAAGAACACATTAAAATGCATGGGAAAGAGAAGCAGAATTTACCGGACAGTAGAGTTAACCGCACAGTACCAGATGCAGTTATCAAATTAACTCAGCCGGATGGAGAGAACATGTCCAGAAAAGCAGGGTTCGGCCTGATTGCTCTTATTTCTCTTCTTGTCTGCATCACCGCTTATTGTGTGAACCGGGGAGATTCCTGGTTTATCAGCGCTCTGCCAGGCTCTGTGCGCCTGGACCCGGTGAGCGGGAAAATAATCGAGGACCGGCCGGATATCTACACCATGCAGCCGCTGGGTGACCTTTTGCAGAAAAACTGGGTTTATGACAGCGCGTCGGTGAAACTTCACGCGGCCAGGGGCGAGTATGTTTCTTTCCAGCTCGTGATCGGACGCACGGGAGACGACATACTGAAAGATATTTATGTGGAGCTTCCGCCTTTCGCAAGCGATCAAGGCTCTCTGTCAGTTGCGCCCGAGTTTTTCCTCGAATGGTCGGTGAAAGTGGATACCATATCATCCGGCTACGAGATTGCCTCCTACGGCTCTGGCTGGTACCCGGATGCCCTGATCCCCCTGGAGTGCCTTCAGACCGGGCCGGAAAAGCCGAGCAGGCTGATCTATCCTCTCTGCCTGCCTGATTTCCGCAACCGGATCGACAACCAGCGCTACTGTGTTATCTGGGTCGACCAGTTCGTGCCTTTCCAGCTGGAAAAGGCTGCGCCGGGTGTCTACAGCAGCGAGATCAGGGTCACGATCGACAGCCACACTAAAAAGATCCCGGTGGAGTTGAAAGTCTGGGATTTCGCCCTGCCGAACGGGAACACCCTCGCCGGAAACCTTCAGCAGAGTGGCTTCATGCGCCGGCTGGACGAGAACATCGAATTGTCAGTCTACCAGCTGCTCAAGAAACACCGCATCGTGGCAGTGGACCCCACATACAGGCCAGAGCTTGAAATCTCTTCCGGCGGAAAGATCGGCGATATTGACTGGAGCGGGTACGACAGGCGGCTGAAAAAATATTTCACCGGCGAGGCGTTTACCGAAAAGTACGGCTACAGCGGCCCAGGCTACGGCGAGCCCATAGAATGGTACCTTCTGCCTTTCAACTGCTGGAGCGATCACCGGGGCAGCCCGCGGCCCGGCTGGCCACCCGTGGGCACCAAGGACGAGGAGCGGCAGCCCGCCAACCGGGCAGCCTATGTCGAGACTATCCGCCGGGTGCGCGAGCACGTGCTCTCCATGGTCGACCCGGACAAGACCCGGCTGGTGGTTTTCATGAACGGCCTGGACGAGTCTTATTACCCCGAGGCCTGGGAGCGGATGGTCTATTACGGCAAGATGTTCAAGGAGCATTTCCCGGAGGCGGGCCACCGGGTGGATGGCGGCTACAGCCAGGAGGCCATGGAAACGATCCACGATGCTATCGATTACTGGTGCTGCCATTCAGTGGGCTACAACATGGAGACCGTCCAAGCCTACCGCAAGCTGGGTGTGACCGACTGGGTCTACGGGCCTGTGCTCTACGAGCGCCGGGGCAACAGCGGGGTGGGCAGCTCCACGTTTATCGACCTGGAGCTGACCAACGAGCGGGCGATAAGCTGGGCCTGCTGGAAATACCGCACCCTGACCTGGTGCAGCTGGGGGATCGGCAGCGAGTGGAGCGCTGCCTGGTACAGCCCCGAAACCTGGAAACACGCGATCAGCCGGGAGGGTAACCCCCTGCGCTACCGAAGCTTCAACGGCAACGCGCTGGAGGTCTACTCTCCGGGAATCGTGCCGGGAGTGGACCGGCCCTGCCCCACGATCCGCCTGAAAAACATGCGCGACGGCGTTGAGGAATACGAGTTGATGAAAATTCTCGCTGATCTGGACGGCAATTCAGAGCGCGCGGACGCAGTAGTCGATAAGATCATCAACAAGCCGTTCGGCAAGCAGAGTGTCGGCAACCTGGATGTGTGGAGCCACGACCCGCAGGCCTGGGATGCGGCGCGCGTCGAGCTGGGCGAGATGATCGGGAAGGGAGCGAAATAGCCGGATATTGACAAAAAGAAAGGCTCACGCCGTTACGTGTCTTGGTGGACTGGACGGCATGGGCCTTTTTTATTTATCGCAAATTATTCTCCGGCTAATAATAACCGAGGCAGAATATGAACGGCCATTACCCAAGTAATACAAGCGGCTATAGCAATGTGCTTTGCAATTTTCCTATCTTTCGATATGGATTCGCTCCTGAAAGCTGCGATTTCATTTATTCTTATTGAAATGCTTTCGGTTTTCTGATTTGAAATTATCAGGCTGTCACCAGCCACAGCCAAAAGCCTACCCTTATATTTATTTTCATCATGTGTGTATATATGCACTTTTTTTCCTATCAATTCCTTGAAATAAAAGCTGTAATCCACCTTGTTTTCAGATCCCGCACATACAGCAGGCTTTGCAAGGATTTGTTTCTCCTACACAGATAACAACATGCTCAGAGTTATCATCAAATAAATACTTATAACCTTTTTCATTCAATATTTACCTGAAAAATAGTTTTATTATCTGGCACTGACAGCGCCTCCCAGCCATAGAGCAGCTATACCGATCGGCAGAATTATTAAATAAATCAGAGCGATTTTTTTTTGAGAGTGTTTAGGAACCAGCTTGATGTGTTTTATCTCTGAATAAGGAATAACCTTTTTCTCAAGTTTTATTTTTTTGTCATATTTTTTTATTCTGATCTCAACTCCATTATCTCTCAATTTTATTTTACCGGTATAGGTGTCGCCATTAACCATTGTCATACTGAATCTTTCATTTTTGGAAATTTTTAAAAGCTTGTTTAATGCCGAATCCACGCACTCGGCCCGGCTCTCGGATAACGGGTCGATTAAAGAAGAATCTACAGTTGATCCATCATCAGGTATGGTATCTGCATCAGCTTCTGGGGCGTTTTTAGTATCACTTTCGTCGGATAAGACCTGTTGCGCATTCAGCGGACATGCATTTACAAACATTACCCAGATCAATATGCAGGCTGCTGTTTTTTTAAAAGTGTTTCTATTCATGGGTGTTGATCAGAAGTTGTTTCGTAACCCCGCAAAGAGTGTCCATTGTATTTTGATCGGGGGTATAGATACGAAAGATGACATAAAATTATCTTTTCTCTTTGTAACCAAAGAGAAACAGAAAGTTTTTACCGGGCCGAACTCGCGCCCACGCTTAAAGAACGGCAACCAGTTTGTGCATTAGTTTTTTAAAGCGCTACTTGTGCCTTGGGCCTGAATTGCCGCAACTGCGGCGGCAATTGAAGGCACGCCGAAGCCCGAAAGTTCAGCTGATCCGCGGTGGGATCGGTGGGAAAAACCCGCTGCCCCTTGCCCTGGCTCAGACATGCGGCCCGGTTGTTTACCCCCCCCTCAAAGCTAAAAACCAACTGCCTCAATCTGCATTGGAGCTATGAAACAGTTTATAGCTGGAAGGGTGGAAATGATTATTATTTATCGTTTACCCTTTGGCTATATGTTATAACTTGAGGGTATTACTGGTTGGGGGGATATTTTCTAAATATTTTCGGCAGTAAAAACCAGTTGTTTATGCTTGCCGGATTTCAGCCTTCAGACAAAATAAGAAATCAAAAAAGAAAATAATTATTAAACTTAGTTAAAAGT
>Ga0272442_10004481_pt1 | contig 19114 bp, 15 predicted proteins | sample SSMForm2O_FD_200262 | JGI IMG/M metagenome (GOLD analysis project Ga0272442, IMG submission 200262) | Marine sediment archaeal communities from Little Sippewissett salt marsh, Falmouth, MA, United States - SSM-Form-2O | ecosystem: Environmental > Aquatic > Marine > Wetlands > Sediment ... | reverse complement strand
GGAATATTGGTTTTTAGTAGTATTGGAGCTAGTGCAATAAAAGATTCTAAACAAAAAAATGATCAATACGATATGGTTGTAATTGCACCCATTAGTTTTTACTTACCTGTTCAAAAGCTGGTAAATCATAAAAACGATCATGATATCCAAACTATTTACAAATCAACTCAGAGCATTTACAGACAATTCAATGGTAGAGATAAAGCAGAAAGTATAAAATTATTTATAAAAGATGCAATAGAAAATTGGGATATAAATTATGTTTTATTAATTGGTGGAAGATCGAATTTCTATCCTAAATGGCATGTGCCCGTAAGATACGTACTATTGGATGATGATACAGATAGATATACTACGTTTTTTAGTGATCATTACTACTCTGATATTTACAAAGATGGAGGAGAGTTTGAGGATTGGGACTCAAATGGTGATGACATAATAGCAGAATGGGGGGTAGATCAACTAGATCTAAATCCTGATGTTTGTGTTGGAAGACTTCCCTGCAGAAATATATTTGAAGCAAGAACCGTAGTAAATAAAATTATTGACTATGAAAATAATGCTTATGGACAGGAATGGTTCAATAGACTTGTTTTAATTGGGGGAGATACCTTTACTCAATCTCCTGGTTATGAAGGTGAGGAAACATGCGACTATGCTGCAAGTTTCATGGATGGCTTTGAAAAAATTAAACTTTATACTTCAACAGGAAATCTTACAGGGCCAGAAGATGCAACCGAAGCAATCAACAACGGATGTGGATTTTTTTTCACTCGGGCAAAAGGTGGACAGGATAGACTTAGAACAAACCTACCTGAAGGTGAAGAAATACTTGTTTTACACAATAAATTTGTAAAAGATTATCAAAATAATGATATGTATCCTGTTTGCATTCTTGGTGAATGTATCCATGCAAAAATCGATGTCTCATTACTTAACATATTTAAATTAAATAAAGGAGAGCCTAACATATTTGAACAAGACTGTATATATGAGTGTATTGCCTGGAAGCTTGTAAACAAAAACAATGGTGGAGCAATAGCTGTTTTAACTAATTCAAATATTTGCTATGGAACAAGTGGGGATATCAATGGAAATGGAATTCCAGATGATGCTGAGAGCTTTGGTGGAAAACTTGCAGTTGACGTTTTAAGGCTATATGGCGAAGAAGAAATTAGTACTCTAGGGGATATCCATTGCCAATCAATAAAGGAATACGTATCAGGATTTCCAGTTTCAGTTAATAAATATCACTGTAAAAGTGTGATGGAATGGATTTTGATAGGTGATCCAAGTCTAAAAATCGGCGGATATGAGTAGATATTTAACTAAAGATTATTATATATTTAAATTAGCCCTCTAACGTTAAAAACAGGGCTAATTTCCTCTTCATTTTTTGTTTCAATATTTTTTTTGTCTGAAGGCTGTGAGTATTCAAAATCATTTTCATGGGTTTTTACTATTTTTGAATCCTCAACTTTATCAAGATCCTTCTTTTTTTCTAAAGAGAGCAAATAATATATTCGCTTTTTAACTACAAAGGCTTTTACGATATCTTCGATATCCAAAGCTTCTTTGTAATCATTTACAACCCCCGCAATTTTCAATTTTTATCACTACATTAACGATTGTTAATCGTTGCTAATAAACCTTTCGTTTATCAAGTTTTTAAAATATATTTATAAATATTTTTTAGAAAGTTATTGAAAATATTGTGTTTTTTTAAAGTAATAGCAAGTTATTTATAATAAAAGGCAATGTTGGCTTTAAAAAAGAATATAGATTAAAGCTTCACATTTGACGTTTGTTCGGATTTTGGAATTTTTTTTCTATTCATTCTTTTTTGTAAAATAAAAAATTAAGTAAAAGAGGTAAAATAGTATGAAAGGAAAAGTAAAATGGTATAATGCAAGAAAAGGATTCGGCTTCATATTAAGTGAAGATGGAAAAGATATATTTGTTCACAGATCAGAGATACCTGATGGAGTATATCTAAATGAAGAAGATCCTGTTGAATATGATGTAGAAGATACCGATAAAGGTACTCAAGCAAAGAATGTAAAGAAGTTGTAATTTTTTTTACCACATTTTTTTTCTTATTTTCTTAAAATTTGTTTTCTAATTTCTGATTTTTATTATTTAAAACATTGTTCTGCACAAAAATCATTTCAAGTTATCTTTTTTTCATCCTTAATAATTTTTTTATCAACCTTTCCCATTTTACTAAATAGATTAAAAAATTTTATGCCATTTAATAACAAGCTAAAATCCTTTCTTAAAACAGATTCATAAACCTGTCTTATAATATAGTTAGGTCTAAGGTAAAATGTATTAAATGCACCCATTGTATAATCTAATAGTTGTTCTTTATTAAAACCCCCTAGATTTTGATCTGAGTCGGCCACCAAAATATATTCATCTGGTGATATTTTTTTATTTTCTACTGCTTCAACCCATAATGAAGAACCCATTATGTAAACCAAAGGTGAAAAATTCGCAAGATCTATTGGTAGAGAACAGGCAAACTTGATGGTGTTTTCTACATGCTTTTTTGTTTCTATGGGGGCCCCAATTATAAAGGATGCTGCTATAAAAAAATTCATTTTTTTTGCAAGTGCTGTTGATTTCCGGATTTGTTGCAAAGTAGTTTTCTTATTATAAAAATCAAGGACATCCTGATTTCCTGATTCTATTCCATAATGTATGAATTTAACACCTGCCTTTTTCATTTTTAAATAGAGCTCTTTATCAGCTGAATCAACACGTGCCCCTTCAATAAGAAAATCTATGTTTATGTTAGATTCCAAGAGCATGTCAAATATTTTATGAGCTCTTTTATTATCTGCTAAAAAATTATCATCTACTATCATTATAGAATTATATTTTCTATCTAGTTCCTGAATTTCCTTAACTACATTTTCTGCAGATCTCATTCGAAATCCCCAGTCCTTTATGAAATTACCGTATCTACTACAAAAACGACAATGAAAAGGACAGCCTTTGGTTGTAACCATAGAAGTCACTCTTTTTTTCACAGTGTATCCAAATGAGAAAGTTCCATAGTCATATTTTTCTACAAGATGACGTGCAGGAAATAGCAGATTATCAAGATTATCAATAACCTGTAAAGGTTTTCCAGACTTAATTAAGCCTTTGTCTCTATAATAAATACCATGAATGTCAGATAATTTTTTGTTACCCTGTAAAAATTGAACAATGTCAAGTATTACTCTTTCACCCTCGCCTATTACACTAAAATCTGCATCGGGGATGTCTAAAAGGGACTTCTTTTGCAAAAAAGTACAATGTGGACCTCCAATGATTAAAGGAATTTTAGGATTTATATCCTTGATTACTTTGGAAACATCTGCTGCAAATTTGTAATTGCTTGTGTATACTGTCATACCTACAACATCAGATGAGGAAAGAGAGTTTTCCAATTGTTTTCTAGATATGTCCTCAGCATAATAATCAAGAACTTCTACCTTGTGACCATCATTTTCCAATACTGCTCCTAGATACAATAGACCAAGAGGAGGATGAGATAGAGGAGAGCATATAAGATGTTGATATTTCTTTCCACGATCCCCTGGTCGAATAAGAAGAAATTTCATTTTTATCTCCGTTATGATTGTTTATTATCTATTTTTCCTCTGAATAAAAACATCTGATGTAAAATATTTAATCTTATATATTTTTTCTTTAACTTCTAATTTTTATTATTTTCAATGCTAATTTTTAGCACACATTTAAATACATGTACTTGTATGAGTTATTGTCTGAGGGAGGTTAAATTATTGAAAAAAATAAGAATTAGTATTCTGATAGTTGGTGTATTATTTATAATTGCAACTTTTTTAACAGGTTGTATTGCAACAGATACAGTAACATACAGGGTTACATTTGATGCCACATGGAGTGCAGAGACTCATCCAGATGATTTTCCACCAAATCCTCATTTTTCTGGTCTTATTGGAGCAACCCATAAAGAGAAAATTTCTTTTTGGAGGGAAGGAGAACTTGCGTCAAATGGAATTAAAAATATGGCAGAGACTGGTAAGAAATTTCCTCTAAATACAGAAATTGGATTATGCATTCTTGATCAAACAGCTTTTAGATTGATATCTGGAAGTGGAATTTCTACATCCCCAGGTTCAGTAAATATTACATTTAAGACAAGCAAAGATTTTCCATTTGTAACACTTGTTTCAATGATAGCACCAAGTCCTGATTGGTTTGTTGGTGTTGATAGTCTTAATCTTTTTGAGAATGGATCCTTTGTTGATGAAAAGATAATAACACTTTATGCTTATGATGCTGGAACAGATAGTGGTTATACATATACATCACCTGATGAACCAACCAATCCACCAGTTCCAATATTTAAAATTGAGGATTATCCTTTTATCTATGATGATGAAATAGTGCCACTGGGAACATTTACATTTACAAAGATTGAGGAAACAGAAGAGGATTATTGATTTATTGAGTTCCGATGTATACTTCCTTATAGGTATTCTCATCTCGTTCTAAAGCATCTTTTATAGTTAGAAGCATAGAGTCTCTATGTTCAGGTAGTTTACCATTTACGTGTATATAATTTGTATAATGGTCACTGTAAACTTTAGATGTAACTTTCAGGTTTTTTATAAGCTCATAAGTTTCCTTTATTATCTCATGAGGTGTAAGAATTTGAAATTCTCCAGATTTGATTTCTTCAAGGATTGGTGTGTTTATTTTTGGTAAAAATGTCCTGATTCTAATGAAATCAGGGTTTATTTCATTTAATGCCTTTACCGTTTTTTGAATATGTTCTTTTGTTCTTTTCTTTCCACCAAGACCTAGTACAATATATTCACTTAGCTCAATTCCTGCTTGTTTAACAAGCTTTCCTGCTTTTATTTGAATATCTTTAGTTGAACCTTTTTTTACATGTTTAAGAATTACATCATCACCTGATTCAAGTCCCACATGAATACGAGAAAGTCCAGCCTTTGCAATTTTTTTAAGATCTTCAAGTCCCTTTTTTTCAATATATTGGGATGAGCCATAGATTGTAATTCTTTCAATATTTTGAAAAAGTTCTTTTGTGTATTTCAGGATCTCAACAAAATCCTCTGTTTTCATTATAATTGTATTTCCAGATGGAAAAAATACAGTTTTTACAGAGAGGCCATAGTAATTCTTTGCCCAAAGAAGATCTTCTTTTATTTCTTTTACAGGTCTTATTTTAAACTTTGGGCCTTTCTTATAAACCATACAAAATGTGCATTTGTTCCAGGGGCATCCTATCGTTGCCTGAACAAGAAGGCTGTTTGCTTCACTTGGAGGTCTGTAAATCGGACCGCAATATCTTAAACCGTTCGTCATTTTTCTAATTTGTTAAATCAATTATTTTTAGTTCTTGTTGATTGTCCTCCTCAGTGGGCCAACCATCATATATTTGAGGATGCTGAGTTAGAGGAACTGGTTCTATTAAGTAAACGAATAAATTAAATATAGTAGATCTTAAAATTGTAGGTAATTTTGCATAATTAAATGCTTCTTCTGCAGATACAAATTTATCTGAATTTCTATCGGCTAAACCCTTAAGACCTTGAATTATGTAATGCGGGAAAAGCCAGCGCATTCTAGCTATAATTGGAGCAGATGCCTCATTTACTGCACAACTTGTTATAATTACTCGTCCAGATTTACCTAGGTCATTTGAACCATCAATCCACCCGCCACTATGACATGTTTCAAATATTCCAATTATATTTTTTGATTTCAAACTACTAAATAAAGTTTCAAGCTCATCATCAATGATATATGTATCCCAGGACCAACCATTTGTATTATTATCCCAAGGAAAATAACATTCATCCTTTCCATCTGGTTCATCTATTGGGACTTTATCTTCTGAAATATTATAACCATGCCCTTGTAAAAAGAAAAATATTACATCGTCCTCATCTTCACCACTTTCATTCAACCACTTAAATGTGTTATAAATTGCATCTTTTGTTGCTTGGCCCTCAATTAATATTTTGATATTGTTTTCTTGCCATCCATGGTTTATTAATACTCTTTTCAAACCAATGACACTCCTTGCTCCCCAAAATGCATGATGCCTATAACCTTGCCCTCCGCCAACAGTAATTAATACTGCCCAATAATTAGTATTACCGTCTCCAAAATTTATTATATGACTCTCAAAAGTTAAATTTGTAGCTTTTACATTAACAAAAAGTAAACTTGCAAGAATTAACAGAGTTATTAGTTTTAGCTTCAATCTTTTTAATTCTGCTATTTTCATTCTATTTATTCCAACAAAATATCTACTTATAAATCTATCCTTTAGAAAATATTATAGAAGAAATTATTTTATTTGCCACATTAACAGATGTTTCTTGCAAAAAGATTATTTTGGAAACTGAAGAGATATTTTAACTGATAATCATCTTTCAATTGAAATTCTAAAAGATTATAAATAATACTTCAATTCAAAGAAGTAATATGAAAATAAACTACGAGTTCGGCAGTGATAATCATTCTGGTGTTCATCCAGATGTTATGAAGGCAATTGAATCTGTAAATCATGGATATTCTGTTGCTTATGGTGATGATGAATATACAAAGAGAGCAATAGACAAATTTAAAGATCATTTTGGAAAAGACATCGATGTCTATTTCGTGGGAAATGGTACAGCTGCAAATATCTTAGGTATTAAATCAATCACAGATTCATTTAATTCAATCTTTTGTGCTGAAACTGCTCATATGAATGTTCATGAATGTTGTGGCCCTGAAAAGTTTACAGGTTGCAAACTTACTGTTATTCCGACACCTGATGGAAAATTAACGGCAGATTTGTTGAAACCATATATTATTGGAAAAGGTGATCCTCATATGGCTCAACCAAAGGTTGTTTCAATTACTCAGGCAACAGAATGCGGAACGGTTTATAATAAGAATGAAATCAAAGAAATTTCAGATTTCTCACATAAACATAAAATGATTCTTCATATGGATGGTGCTAGACTCTGTAATGCGGCAGCAAGCCTAAATGTTGATTTAAAATCTATAACTAGGGATGCTGGAGTGGACGTACTATCCTTTGGTGGTACAAAAAATGGAATGATGTTTGGTGATGCTGTTGTATTTTTTGATAAAAGTCTATCAAAAAATTTCGAGTTTATAAGAAAACAGGGCATGCAACTAACTTCAAAGATGAGATTTATTTCTGTTCAGTTTGAAGCCTTACTTACAAATGACTTGTGGCTAAAGAATGCAAAACATGCAAACGATATGGCAACATTACTTTATAATGAAGTTAAAGATATTCCAGCAGTTACTGTTACCCAGAAGGTGCAGATAAATGCAGTTTTTGCATCACTTCCAAGTAATATTATAAAAAAAATACAAAAAAGATATCAATTTCACATTTTCAATGAAGAAAAATCCGAGGTAAGATGGATGTGCTCATTTAATACTACAGAGAAGGATATAAAAGATTTTGTGAAAGCTATAAAGGAAGAGTCTAATTGATAAGTTTTAGTTAATAAAATTAATCAATAATTTATTATGGATAAAGATATGCCATATTTTGTTTATGTAATTGAGCTTGATAAAGAAGTTTTAAACTCAAAAAAATTTAGGTTAAGAAATCCAAAGGTAAATCATAGGAAAGCATGTTTTTATATTGGGCAATCGGCTCATAATCCAGAAATACGATTCAATCAACATAAGAAAGGCTATAAGTCAAATAGCTTTGTAAAAAGATATGGGCTATGGTTAAGACCAAGAAAATATAAGAAATATAACCCAATTGAAACTAGACGCGAAGCTGAAATAATTGAAAAAAAACTTACTGACAAATTAAGAAAAAAAGGACATGGTGTATGGTCAAATTAAAGATTTTTTAAGGTTATTTTGATCTAAGGCTTTTGTGAATATTAAGATTTTTAATTACTCTCTTAACATCATCTGGTTTCAATATTTCTTTTTCAGTTATAACTCCAGTGATATACTCGATTGGAGTATAATCAAAATAGTAATTTACAGGAGTTACATTTTGTAATTTTTTATTTGTTATCTCTTTTGGATCTTTTAAATTATCAAGGGTCACTGAATGATTCTTTGGAAGAAATTTTATTGACGAACAAAGCGCATAAGTAAGAGTGTTATAATGTTTAGCGGTCATTGCTATACCTTTTGTCCCAATCTTATTTATGAGTCCAGAATCTGTTATTGAGTCTCCACCAAATAAAATCAAGTCAGAATAAGGAATTAGTGAAAAGATTGCTGAATCAACAACGAGTTTTACGTTTATGTCATTCTTTCCTAATTTTTTTGCAAATATGATGCCCTCATTTTTTGGACGAGATTCAGTACATATTACAGAGAACCTTTTACCAGATTTCTTTGTATAAATAAGTGCATCTAGAACAGTTGAACTATATGAATGAGTAATAATTTTTGCATCTTTTTTTATTAGTTTTGTTACCTTCTCACTTATCTTTTTATCTGCACTTTTTAAGTTTTTTAGATATTTTTTACAGTATTCACTAACAGTTTTTTTAGGGTTTTTGCTATTTTCAATATTAAACATTAAATTGTTAACAAGATTGAATATTGACGCCATATTAGGCTGTGCATTTACCAAATAATGAGTAGCATTTTCTATCTGAGAAATTGATATGTCCTGGTTTATTAAATCAATTAATATTTCTGCTGATTTTTTAGCAAGTTCAACAGAGCCACTCGTGTTGTCTAACTTTATTTGCTCTATTGATTTCTTAATTTTTTCAGGTAATGCATCATTCATTTCGAAGAATATTAATTTTTTTAAGTATAAAACATTTTGTAAGATGCTTTTTTTTGTTTTATAGGCATTTTTTTTATAAAAAATGCCATAGTTACATTTATAAAAAAATATTATATAAGATTTCTTAAAATTGTTCTTTAGGGAGGAGTTTGGAACACGAAGAGTAATGTGTCTGGGAAATTATTGATTTTTTCGTTTATTCTTTTGTTTGTAGGAACAACTATTGTTCTTGCAAATGGACTAACATTGAGAAATAATTTTTCACCTATTGAGAGAGGAACTTTTTATGTTGGAGGTGGTGGGTCTGGTAATTACAGTGTTATTCAACATGCAATTGAGAATGCAAGTAGTGGTGATACAGTGTTTGTCTATGATGATAGTTCTCCATATTATGAAAATATTGTAATTGACAAAACAATAAACCTTGTTGGTGAGGACATGGACTCTACAGTTATTGATGGAGGTGGAAGTGGTAATACTTTAAAGATTAATTCTGATAATTCTGTAGTAAAGGGATTTCAAATTACAAAAGGCACTAATGGAATATATCTTGATTCCAATTGTAAGTATAATAATATCAACAACAATTCAATTTTGGAAAATTCTGTTGGAATCTATTTTTTTGATGAATGTAAATATAATACAATTGACTCAAATATAATTGAAAATAACACCGGTGATGGTATTCACTTGCATTATGGAAGTGGCAGTGATGACAACGATTTCAACAATTTTTTAGATAATTCAATAAGCTTTAATTTTGGGGATGGAATTGATATCGGGAGCTCTTGTAGTGGTAATGTTTTGGATGGAAATGTTTTGAATGAAAATAGTGCTTTTGGTGTAAGACTCTTTCAGTCTGATAACTATATATATCTGAGCAATACTGTTTCAGGTGAGTCTATTCATTATTTTTATGATGTTCATGGTACAGTAAATAATCCTGTTGTTTTTGAAAATAAGGTCTTGAATGTTGAAAATGCAATCAATAAAGCTAAGATTCATGTTTATGACTCAACATATGTTAAATTTCAGAATTTTTCTTTAAAAAATGGAAGTAACATGAATCTTTGTATTGATAATTCTGCGCATATCATAGTTGATAATTGTTCTCTTGAAAATGAGTTTTATGGTTTAGTTTTTTATAGTTCTGATAATAATGTTGTTTCAAATTGCACGATTTATGATAGTTCTTATGGTATCTATTTGCAGTCTTATTGTGATTACAACACTTTTGAAAACAATACAATTTTTGACAACAGCCTTGAGGGTGTTTATCTTCAATTCAGAAATAATAATAATTATTTTTTTGAAAATGATTTAACCGGGAACTCTGTAGGTTTTTATCTTTTTGATGAATGCAAGAACAACACTTTTGAAAAGAACACAATAGAAAATAATTCCGGTGATGGAATTCATCTTCATTATGATGGAGGTAGCAGTAGAGAAGACAATGATTTCAATAGTTTTCTGGGCAATTTTGTTTCTTATAATACCGGCGATGGTATAGATGTTGGAAGCTCTTGTGATAATAATTATTTGGATGGAAACGTTCTGAATGGAAATGGTGGTTTTGGTGTAAGGCTCTTTCAGTCTGATAATTATATTTCTTTAAGTAACACTGTCTTTGGTGAGCCTATTTACTATTTTTATAATTCTCATGGTACTTTATCTGATCCAATAATTGTTGAAGATAAGGTTTTAAATGTTGAAAACTCAATTAACAAGGCTAAGGTTTATTTTTACGATTCATCAAATATTACTATCAGAAATTTCACCATAAAAAATGGTACTAACATGAATCTTTGTATTGATAATTCTGCGCATATCATAGTTGATAATTGTTTTCTTGAAAATGAATATTATGGTTTAGTTTTTTATAGTTCTGATAATAATGTTATTTCAAATTGCACGATTTATGATAGTTCTTATGGTATCTATTTGCAGTCTTATTGTGATTACAACACTTTTGAAAACAACTTTTTATTGGACAATTCTCTTGAGGGTTTCTATCTACAATTTAGAAATGAAAATAATGTTTTTGTAGAAAACATCGTAAGCAACAATTCTGTTGGGTTCTATCTTTATGATGAGTGTAAGTATAATATTTTTAAGTCAAACTTAATAGAAAATAATACAGGCGATGGTATTCATCTTCATTATGACGGAGGTAGTGGTAGAGATAATAATGATTTCAATGAAATATATGAAAATATAATAGAAAATAATAATGCAATTGGACTATATATCGGCTCAACTTGTGATAGCAATAAGATTTATAGTAATAATTTTTTAAACAATATAGAAAATGCAAATGATTCAGGATTAAATACATATAATGAGGTTTATCCAATTGGTGGCAACTTCTGGTCTGAATATAGTGGTATGGATTCCGATGGTGATGGTCTTGGCGACACACCTTTTAATATTGCTGGTGGTAGCAACACTGATTCATATCCATTGATTTACGTGTGGGGTGAAAATCCTCCAGTTTCAATTTTTACATTTAATGTATATAATTTATCAGTTCTATTTGATGGATCAGATTCTTACGATCGTGATGGAACAATTGGTGACTATACGTTTAATTTTGGAGATGGAAATACTTCAACATCCATGTTATTTAATCACACATATGGTGGCTACGGAACATATTCAGTATCACTTACTGTGATTGATGATGATGGAAAATTGGGTATAATTTCAAATATTGTTTTTGTAAAAATCCATGTTACAAACTTGGGACCTAAATGGAACTTTTTTTCACTTACATTTAATCAAACAATTATTAAAACAAATATTTCTGTGATATTCAATGGATCAGAATATACATGGGAGGAAGCAGTAAATCGAAATATTATTGTCACTCAAATTTATGAATGGAATAGGACAAATCAAAATTATGATTGGGTAGATTTTCTTGTCCCTGGACATGGTTATTGGATTTACTCTTATGAGGATTGTGAGCTTAAGGCAATTGTGGAAACTAACCTTACTGATAACAATCTAATTACAGACCTTCTCTCTGAATGGAATCTAGTAGGTTTTCCTGATAGTAAAAAAATTCATAAGGATAATATCTCAGTTTATTATGATGGAACGACTTATACATGGCAGGAAGCAGTAGACGGCAATATCGTTCTAAATTTTCTTTATCTTTGGAACGAGAGCGAGCAGAATTATGAGCTCTCAGATTATTTGTTACCCGGCAAGGCTTGTTGGGTTTATGCTTATTTTGATTGTAGAATTCTAAAAGTAAATTAATTTCGGTAAACCTTATACAATTTTTAAACCACAAATTATATATATAAATCGTGTATACTTGTAGCACGGTAACAATATACAAAATATGTAATTGAGGGTAATTGTAATGGAAAAAAAATCATTTTCGATAATTGATATTATTGCTAATTCAAATATCATATTTTATCATAATTTTGTCATAAATGCCAAATTTTTGTCAAAATTAGATAATTTTCTATATTTTAGTCAATTAATATATTAATATTAATTTTATTCAAAAATGGGAGGTTAATTAAGGAAGGTAAGGAAATATGATAAAACGCCCTGCTTTACTAAAAAAGGTGCTTATAATTCAAGGTATAATTATACTTCTAATTGTGAGTATCACTCCTTCATCTGGTATAATCTCCCAAAATGTATCTGATAAAACTATACAAGATAGTTATTCTTTATATGTAGGTGGAACTGGTCCAGGAAATTTTACAAAAATACAGGGCGCAATAGATTTTGCAAAAAATGGAGATACAATCTTTGTATTTGATGACTCTTCGCCTTATTTTGAGAATATAATTATTGATAAATCAATTAGTCTAGTTGGGGAAAATAGACATACTACAATTATTGATGGGATGGAGCTAGGTAATGTTGTTGAAATATCTGCAAACCATGTAGATATCTCAAAATTTACAATTCAAAATTGTAGCAAAGGATCTAGTGCTGGATTACGGGGCTCTACAAACTATAGTACAATATCGAATAATAATATTGTTTATAACAATTGGTCTGGTCTAGTTCTCAAGTATTCTCATTTTAACAAAATTACAGGTAATATAATAAAATCAAATAGATGGCTAGGGATGTATCTTGGAACATGCAATAATAATACGATTTCTAGTAATACAATTATTTCAAACATAAATGAGGGTTTTGTTCAGTATAATTCGCAAAACAACATTATCTCAAATAATATTATCTCAAAAAATGAGTATGGGATATATATGTTGAGATACTGCAAGAACAATACAATTGCAGGAAATATCATAATTCTTAATGAATACGGAATTTGTTTCCGTGAGACATATGGTAAAAATACAATTAGAAACAATGCTATTCGCTTTAATACGTATGGAATCTCCATGGAATATTCCTACTCTAATAAAATTGTAAATAATAACTTTGTAAGAAATGTTTTTAACGCTCATTTTGACACTTATTATGAACATGAAAACGCAACAAATTACTGGAATGGTAACTATTGGAATAGACCAAGAATTCTTCCAAAATTTATATGGGGAACTGAATGGCTCGAGTCTGGATTTAATAGGAAATTTGACCTAGAAATTGATAGAAAACCTGCAATATTACCCAATAGAATAGGTGAATGAAATGAGGTGGGGAGTTCTTTTAATTGGAATTATAATACTTTTTTTAGATACGTTAGCAGCTCCATTATCAAATGGTCTTGTAAATAATAATTCCCATCCTTTATTATCAATTGGTAGCACATTATATGTTGGAGGAAGTGGTCCAGGTAACTATTCAAAAATACAAGATGCAATTGACAATGCATCAGATGGTGATACTGTATTTGTTTTCAGTGGTACATACAATGAAAGACCTTATATAAATAAATCAATAAATCTTCAAGGTGAAAATAATCTATCCACAATAATAAATGGATTAGGGAGAGGAGATGCAATTCTTTGTGAAGCAGATAATATATCAATACATGGTTTTAAGATAAATTTTGGTTATGGCTCCCAAGGGCAATGGTGGGCTGCTGGTATTCAACTGGATCATTGTAATTTCTGCTCAATATATAATAATATTATTATTGATAATTTTAATGGAATAAGGCTAGATTGCTCAGAAAGTAATACAATTAAAAATAACATAATTAGCTCAAATCATAGAAGAGGTATATGGGCTGATGCGTTATGCTATGATACAATCATATCAAACAATAGAATTGAAAATAATGGTTATTCTGGTGTACATATTGATAGATCTGATAGATGTATAATTAATGATAATTTTATAAATTACAATACTGATGAGGGAATTTTAATTGATCATTCTGCATACAATGCAATTTCAAATAACGAACTAAAAGAAAATGATTACAATGGAATTTTAATTTGGGTTGGTAATGATAACCATATTAATTCCAATAAGTTTTTTAATAATGGACTTCGGATAGAGCATGATTATTCATACAACAATTATGTTGAAAATAATACTCTTGAGAATATTCCGCTTGTTTTTTTGCAAAATATAGATGATAAAATAATTGATAATGCAAGTCAGGTTTTTCTTCTAAATTGTAAAAATATTACAATCAAAGATTTGAATATCTCAAATGTTTATTATGGAATTGATACTGAGGATACCAGTAATTGCGTTATTACAAATTGCACAATTCATGACAACTTTGGAGCAATCTACATAGGTTATGATTATCCAATTGTTCCTGAAAATATAACAATAAAAAATAACAAGATATTTGATAATCAAAAAGGAATCTATTTTAGGTGGTCCTACAATAGTGAAATTTCTGATAATATTGTTGTTAATAACAAATTATTTGGAATAAACGTAAGCGGCAAGAATTACGAAATTAGAGGAAATAAAATTCAAAGAAATTCAGATGGCCTATATATCAAAGGGGCAAATCACGATATATCTAGAAATATAATTGACAGTAATAGTTATGGATTTTTTGCAGTTAGGTTAATTTCAAGTAAAATAACTGAAAATGAAATTTCATACAATGGTCTTGGAGTCTATTTAGTTGAATCAGAATCAAACATCATTTTTAAAAACAACATCTTCCAAAATCAAAAAGATGCTTACCATAAAGATTCACTTCTAAATAAATGGAGACAGAACTTTTGGAATAAAAAGAGGATGATTGGACCAAAGTTCATATGGGGTGCATTATACTTTTGGCCTGGACATTGGCAACCACCCCGTATTGTTCCTGTATTTAGACTAGACATTTGTTTTGCACGATTTCCATATGATATTAGGGGGGAAAATGTATAAGAAATTAGCTTTATTTATGATATTTTTCATTATTCTAGGAGCTTTATTTTCACCGTTAATCCAGTCTGATTCAGTTAAAGAATCCAATATCAAAATTTCAAATGGTAAAACCTTATATGTTGGTGGTATAGGGCCGGGTAACTATTCAAAAATAAAGGATGCAATAAAAAATGCATCAGATGGTGATACTGTATATGTTTTCAGTGGAACATACAATGAGACACTCTATGTAAACAAATCAATAGGTCTTATCGGTGAAAACAAAAGCACTACGATAATCGGTGGCATCGGTAGTTATGATGTTGTATATATTATTAATAGCTGGGCATCTGTTCAGAATTTTACTATAAAAAACAGTGGAAAATATGGGACTGATTCAGGCATTAAAATAAATGGTGTGATTCATAATATTTCAATTAAAAACAATATAATTTCTGATAATAAGGTTGGAATTTGTGTTGGTGATGAATATTCAAACAAAAAAATAAACCATGTGAGTTTAGAAGGAAATATCATTAAAGATAATTTCTATGGAGTAACATTATATGTTACTTATTTTACAAGAATATCAAATAATACATTTATCCGTAATGGTCTTTTTATTCCAAAAGCATATACAAGAGACAACATTGTATTAAATAACACTGTAAATGGACTTCCATTGATTTATTTAGTTGAAGAATCTAATAAAGCAATTCAAGAAAAAGCAGGTCAGGTAATACTAGTCAAGTGTAATAATATTACAATTTCTTCACAGCAATTTAATAAGACTTGTGATGTCTGTATAGAATTATTTATTAGTCGCGATTGTAATATTTTTGAGAACAATATTTCAAATAAATGTTTTGGTATATATCTACTTAATTCAGACAAAAACAACTTACAAAAAAATTCAATTAATAATGTCTCCACTGGTTTTTATTTATCAAATGCAGACAAAAATGAAATATCGTTAAATTCAGTTAAAAATTGTCTTTTTTCAATTTTTTATAGCAATTCTGATCAAAATGCAGTCTCATATAATTCTTTTTCTAAATGTCGTGTGGGAATGAAACTTTATGATTCAAATTACAACTTAAATTCTTTTAATTTAATTGATAATTGTAGTGAGGATGGAATATACCTCTCTTTTTCATGCAACTTCAATCAATTTCTTAATAATACAATAAAAAACTGCAGATACAAAGGAATATATATTCTAGGCAGTACCCAAATTTGGTGGGATACAGCAAGTAATAAAAATGTTATTTCAGGAAACCATATTGAAAATAATTCAGGTGGTATCTATCTTGATGAAGCATCACTTTCAGAAATTTCTATGAATCATATTGTTAAAAATAATGTTGGAATTAATGTTATTTCTTCAGGATTAAGTAAAATTTACAACAATAATATTTTTGATAATAAAATTGCAAATGCATTAATTGTAAACTCATTTACTTCTAGATTTAAAGGCAATTTTTGGAATGGAAAGGTTAGAATACATGCAATACCAGGAGGGATTTACCGTTATGATTTCCGGGGTGATTGTTGGGTGTTGATTTTACCTCTAATGAGATTTGACTTTCATGCAGTAAAAAAGCCATATAATATAGGGGGTTTTAGATGAATAGAAAATTTTTTTTGGTTGGGTTAATAATCGTTTTTCTAGTAATTGGAGTGGCACCAATAAGCTTGAGTCTGAATATTGATAATTCAAAAAATACAATGTCATATGGTAACTACTTGTATGTCGGTGGCTCCGGTCCTGGAAATTACACAAATATTCAAGATGCAATAAAGAACGCAACTGAAGGTGACAATATTTTTGTTTATAGTGGCATATATTATGAAGATATTTTAATAAATAAATCAATAAATCTTATTGGTGAAGATAGAGAAAATACAATTATTGATGGTTGTGGAGAATGGTATGTTGTTCATATTCTCGCTGATAATGTAACAGTTAAAAATTTTTATATTACTAATAGTACTATTTATGGAACAAACTCAGGAATAAAGATCTATGGTGAAAGAAAAAATATCACAATCTATAATAATATAATTATTGACAACTTTTTTGGGATATGTGTTGGGGATTCATATCAATATAAAAGGATCTATTATGTAAATATTACAAACAATTTCATTATAAATAACACATATGGAATTGGACTAATAGAATGTCGAGAATCTATAATTTCTAATAATATATTTGTAAATAATGGGCTTATCATTCATTCAACAGCACCAAGAGAGAATATTGTTAAAAATAATACAATAAATGGACTTCCACTAGTATATCTTGAAGACAAATCAGATATAATTATTCAGCCAAATGTTGGACAAATAATTCTTGTAGATTGTGAAAATATTACAGTCTCATCTCTAGTGCTTGATATTAAAACCGAAGTCGGAATTGAGCTTGTTAGATGTAAAGATTGTAATATAATTAAAAATCAAATATCAGAAAAGGAAAATTCTATCTATTCAATTTATTCAGACCATAATAACATTCAGGCAAATTTGATTATTAATGGAGTTAGAGGTTTTTATATATTCAAGTCTGATTATCAAACAATTACTTTTAATAAAATCAATTGTTCAAAAACTTCTATATATATCTATGAATCAAATAACAATAAAATATCCTACAATATTCTGAGAAATGGCAGTTTAGGAATTTATTTCTGGAAATCAAGTGAAAATTATATCTCAAATAATAATATTGATAATTTTTATGATAATGGAATCGAAATATACTATAATTTTTGTAAAAATCAAATTCTAAATAATACAATTAAAAACTGTTCTGACGCAGGAATTATTATTTATGGGCCTGGAAGAATCTGGTGGGATACGGCAAGTATTAAAAACACAGTATCTGGAAATGACATTAGAAACAATAGACTAGGAATTGTAATTGATGGATCATCGTTAACGAAGGTTTTTAGAAATAATGTAATCAAGAACAATGTTGGTGTTGAGTTAAGGTCTGCAAGATACAATAAAATCTTTGAAAATAATATTTATGAAAATATTGATGAGGATGCAATATTGAAAAACTCATTTTCAAGTAGGTGCATTGGTAATTATTGGAATGACACAAAAAGGATACATGTGATTAAGGGTGGTATCTATCGTTGGGATTTTTTCGGTAATCTCTATTACGAGGTTCTTCCACTAAAAAGATATGATTGGAATTGTGCAACAAAACCTTTTATTATTGGTGAGTGAGATGAAAAGAATTATTTTGATTGGAATTTTTATTTCCTTTTTATTATTATTGCCATTATTCCAAGGAGCTTCAATTGAAATATCAAATAAGTCAATTAACAATGGAACAATTTTTTATGTTGGAGGATCTGGTCCTGGGAATTATTCCGTGATACAAGATGCAATTGACGATGCAGTTGATGGTGATACTATTTTTGTTTTCAATGATTCTTCCCCTTATGAGGAGTGTTTGGAGATAAATAAAAGGATTTCACTTATAGGTGAAGACAAAGAAAGAACGGTAATTATTGGAGATTGTCTTGAAAAATTAATAACTATTAGGAGAAGCCAGGTTATGATTTCTGGTTTTACAATAAAAACCAATGATAGTAAGAGATACCCTTATTATGGATTTTATTTAATTAGTGATCACACAACAATAACAGGAAATATTATTTCTAACATTGAAACAGGTATATCTGTTATGTCTCATTATAATATAATTACTGATAATGAGTTTTTTAATTGCGGGATTTATGCTACATCAACATATTATGAAAACACAATTTCAAATAACTATGTTAACGGAAAACCTCTTGTCTATAGGCATAACAAGTTTAATGAAAAAATCACTAACGCAGGGCAAGTAATCCTATTAAATTGTATAAATATGACAATCGAAAACGCAAATATTACAGATGTTTATTATGGCATTTATATGAATGCGTGTAGATATTGCAAGATTATTGGAAATAATATTACTAATTGTAACATTTTTCTTATTGACTCTAAAAAAAATGAGATTACAGGCAACATTATATC